>Ga0210391_10000381_pt1 | contig 49462 bp, 45 predicted proteins | sample IncBWC12OmetaG_FD_160573 | JGI IMG/M metagenome (GOLD analysis project Ga0210391, IMG submission 160573) | Forest soil microbial communities from Barre Woods Harvard Forest LTER site, Petersham, Massachusetts, United States - Inc-BW-C-12-O ...
ACTTCAGACCGCTTCACGCAGAAAATTCTTTAGCGGCACGGTGGCGCGGATGGTGGTTCCGTCCTGGGTGGGAATAATTTCGCAGTTGCCCCCGAATTGACGCATTCGTTCCTGCATGCCCATGATACCCACTCCAGGGATGAATTTCCCTTCGTAAAGGCCGGTGGACAGGCCGTTTCCGTTATCGACCACCTCGACGCGGATGTTTTCACCCTCTTGGATGAGCTGAATGTTTGCAGTGCTGCTGCCGGAGTGGCGGTGCACGTTGGTCAGCGACTCCTGCACTACACGAAAAAGCGCGATTTCCAGATCGTGCTGCAGGCGGCAGAAACCGGGGCTGATCTCAAGATTCACTTCGATCCCGCTGCGCTGGGAAAAGCCCTCGGTGTACCAGCGCAGAGCCGATTGCAGGCCGGTTTCATCGAGCAGCGGAGGGTGAAGAAGATAAGAAACGGTCCGGAGTTGGCGATTCATTTCATCGACGATCGCGATGCTCTCGACGACAAGCTTTTTCGTCTCATCGTCCCTGGCGTCAATCTTCTCATTCAACACATCAAGATTGATCTTCATTGCGGCCACCATTTGCCCGGTGCTGTCATGGAGTTCGCGGGCGAGGCGGCGGCGTTCATCGTCCTGTGATCGCAACAGGCGGCCGGTGAGCTGGCGGATTTCCTCATTTTTTTGCTCAAGCTGCGCGGTGCGCTCGTGGACGCGCATCTCGAGTTCGTCGTGAGCTTTCTTCAATTCCTGTTTGGCTTTTTCGGCTTCCGCTGTTTGATGGCGGGCTTCGCGCTCGGCCTGCTTCATGCGCAGTAATGCGCCTACCGTCGCCAAAAGTTCCTCGCCCGAAATGGGTTCGGCGAGATAGCCGTCGGCGCCGGCTTCCAGGCCGCGGACCCGGTGCTCGGGTTCTACGAATGTAGCCGAGATATGCAGGATGGGAATGTGCGCCGTCTTCGGATCGGACTTCAGCCGGCGGCACACTTCGAATCCGTCGACATCGGGCAGGTTGAGGTCGAGCGTGATCAAGTCTGGAGAGTTCTCGGCCAGCTTCAACGCATCGGAACCGGTGCGGGCTTCGACCACAGTGTAGCCTCCGCCGCGGAGGGTGCGCGTGATGGTATAGCGAAGCGCGTCGTTGTCGTCGACGGTGAGTATCGTCGAGGTGGATGACACCGGAATTTTCAGCAGCATGATAAGGATCCTGTTGTGCCAGTCACTCGTACATCTTAAATTTGCACTTCGGTGGAAACACCCCGGCCAAACGGCAATCCTGCCCGGGACAGAGCTTGCGCAATCCTGGCTTCGGCCACGTCGCGTGAGCCGGTTTCTTTCGGAATAATATCGACCGCCGCCTGCAGCTGCGCCCGCTCGGTGCTATCGAGTTGTTGTGAAGTGTGGATAATCACGGGAATATTGCGGGTCTCGGGATCGAGCTTCAACTTTTCGAGAACCTCAAAGCCAGTCAAGCCGGGCATCTTCAAATCCAGAATAATTGCCCTGGGCTTCCCCTCATGCGCGATTCGGATGCCTTCCTGGCCGCCATTGGCTTCGAGCAAACGGTACCCGCTATTGGCAAGAGCGCCCTTCAGAAGATAACGCGAAACCTCATCGTCGTCGATGACCAAAATGCGATCGTGGGGAAGGTTCTGCGTGGCCTCCAATTGCTCGAGCAGCCACGCACGATCGATGGGTTTCGAGTGAAACGCGTTCGCCCGCAACGCGAGAGCTTTTTCCCGGTTTTCAACAACAGTTACCACAAACACGGGAATGTCTCTGGTTGAAGGACTTTGTTTTAACTCCTGCAGCAAATTCCAGGAGTGTTCGCCATGGAGCAAAACGTCCAGGACAATGGCCACAGGGCGGAATCCTTGCAGAGCCTGACGCGCCTCTTTGAGGTCCTGGGCGGGGATGACCTGGAATTCGGTACCTTTCAGGTATTTTTCGTAAATGAACAGAGCTTCGCGATTGTCCTCTACCACGAGAACGGGCAGCTTGGAACCATCCAGTTCGCGCTTGACGTCCGGTACATACACCGCTTCAGTAGCACCGGCGAAGCGGACGGGCACTGAGGCGGAGAAAGTGGAACCGATGCCGACCTGGCTTCTCAGGTAAACATTTCCGCCCAGGAGTTGCGTCAATTTGCGGGAAAGTGGAAGCCCCAACCCGGTGCCCTTGGCGACTTTGTGCAATTTACCTTCGACCTGCGTCCACTCCTCGAAGATCCGCTCCTGGTTCTCTGGAGCGATTCCGATCCCGGTATCGGAGACCGAAAAAATCACCGTGTTGTCATGCCCGCGCTCGACTGAGACCCTGACTTCACCCCGCTCAGTGAATTTCAGAGCGTTGGAGATGAAGTTTCTGAGGATTTGCGAGACTTTGGCTTCGTCGGTATACAAATCGGGAATTTCGGCGGGATCGTCGAACACGAGAGATACGGATGAGTTCTGTGCCAGCAGCGGGCGCAACATGCCGCGCAGAGCCGAGAACAATGATTCGACCGTGAAATCCGTAGGACGAATCGTTACTTTACCGGCCTCTACCTTCGCCAGGTCGAGCAGATCGTTGACCAGGTCGGTGAGATCTTGAGCGGAGCGGCGGATGAAGACGACCTGTTTTTCCTGCTCGGCGGTTAAATCCCCATCCAATCGGTCGAGAAGTATCTGACTGAGAGCCAAAACTGAATTCAGGGGAGTTCGAAACTCGTGGCTCATGTTCGAGAGGAAATGGCTTTTGAGTTCCGACGCGCGCTGCAGAAAATCCGCCTTGTCATTCAATTCGGCATAAAGCGCGACTACGCCACGATTGGTTTCGTCGAGTTCTTTGTTGAGTTGAGCCAGTTCGTTCTGGCGCTCGCGAAGTTCCTCCAGCGTGCGCATCAACTCTTTGTTTTGCTGCTCCAACTCGGCGTAGGGATTCTCCGGCTTGCGCTCCATGTTGCTGAGAAGCCCATTCAAATCTGCTTCGTTCAGGCGCGTGAACCTCGCGGGAACCGATTTTCCGAGAGTTACCACCGTTCCCTTGCCAGCTTCACTCTGCACGTGAAAATGATCCATGAGGCGCTTGGCGCCGATCATTCCCAGGCCCATGCCGGTGGATGAAACATATTTGCCGTCGAGAATCTCGTCTAGATTGCGTATGCCGCGGCCTTTGTCCTGCACCGTGATCAGGAACATCCGGCTGAGGCCATTGTCAACTTGAAATCCGACCGACCCGCCGCCTGCGTATTCAAAGCAATTCCTTGCGATCTCAGAAACTGCTGTCGCGATTCTGGTTTGATCCTGCACATCGAACTTGAGCGAGGCTGCGATGGTCCGGGCGCGCTGCCGCGCCAACACGACATCGTGTTCATAACGGACGTCCATGGTGAGCAGCGTCAGCTTCATGCGATATCCGGCTCCTGACGACTCTTCGCAACCAATACGGTGACATCATCCCGTTCGCGAGAGAAATCGCGATACAGGAGTCCGGCAATCAGGGCTGGGTGCTTGCTCCAGATACCCGGATACAGCGCCAGATCCCAGCGGGTGTTAAGGCCGTCCGAATGCATCACTAAGATGCTTTGTGCGTTCCAGGGAAGCGAGAATTCCTGAATATTGCGTACTTCATGCCCGACGGTGCCGTTGTGAGACGCGAGACCGCGCGAGCCTTGCGGCGCGACGAGAGAAGCGGAGATGTTCCCCACGCCGGCGTACGAGAGCAGCCCGCGCTCGAAGTTGAGCGATGCCACCGCCATGGCCGCGCCACGGGTTTTCTTCAGCGAGAGGTGACTATCCTGCAGGATAGGTGTTGGCGACATGCTTCGGGCTTCGCCAAAAATGCGTTCAGCTTCGCGCGCGGCCTCCGCCGCGAGAACGCCGTGCCCGAGTCCGTCGACGACCATCAATAGAATAGAGGCCGGCATTTCCTTGAAACCCCAGCCATCTCCGCAAACTTCTTCTCCATTGATCGGAAGCGAAACCACGCCAACTTCTACAGCGCCATCCTTTTCCTTTTCTATCTTTTGCGACCACACTTCGGCCATGACAGCGGTTCCATTTCCCGGTGATGAGTGAATGTCGAACACATTGGATAATCTCTTGATTGCCCCAAGGCCGTTTCCTGGAGTTCCGGTGGTAGAGTGACCATCGCGTAGAGCGGTGCTGAGATCCTTTATGCCGGGACCTTTATCCAGAGCCAGGACTCTCATGCCACGGTTGCCGTTGTAGGCAATCGGATCCAGCAGCAGTGTGCCGCTTCCAGCGTGCTTCACCATGTTCGTAGCAATCTCAGTGACCACGATGGCGAGAGATGAAGAGGCGCATTCGCCCAGAGAGAGTCGTTCTGCGAACGAAGCGGCCGTCCGCCGAGCTTCTCCAGAATGGGTCGCGTCGCTGACCTGGATTACCGCCGACTCCCTTGAGATTGTTATTTCCACCGTGTAATGACCACTTTCGTCCCCTCGCCCACTCTGGATTCAATCTGGAACTCGTTTACCAGACGCTTGGTACCACCCAGTCCCAGACCCAGTCCGGAGCCGGTAGTAAAGCCGTCGCGAAGAGCCAGTTCGATGTCAGCGATTCCAGGGCCCTTATCCTGAAACGTAAGACGGATCCCTAGCCGGGGTCCGTTCAAGCTCTCCAGTTGCATGGTCCCGCCGCCACCATAAATCAGCGTATTGCGAGCCAGTTCGCTAGCCGCGGTTACGACCTTGGTTTGATCCACGAGCGACAGGCCGATAGTAGAGGCGGTTTCACGCACCCGACGCCGGACCACCACGACATCTGGCTCGGAAGCCACCGGTATCGACTCGCTAGAAACGACTGCCATAATGGTTTCCCTTGCGACCGTTCACCGACTGGCGCAGCAATTCCATTCCAGCATCAACGTTCAAGGCAGTGCGAACGCCGGGAAGAGACATGCCAAGTTCCACTAGCGTGATCGCGACCGCAGGCTGCATGCCGACCACTACCGTTTCGGCACCGAGCACACGCGAAATTGCGGCGATATTGCCGAGCATGCGGCCGATGAAGGAGTCGACGATCTCGAGCGTGGAAATATCGATCAACACTCCGCGAGCGCTGGTCTGGCTGATGCGCTGGGTGAGATCGTCCTGGAGTGTCATGGCAAGCCGGTCGTGCATGTCGACCTGAATGGTGACCAGGAGAAGGTCTCCCATTTGGAGAATAGGTATTTTTTCCACGATTCCCCTATGCGCCGCGAGGCTGAGACTGCCCCATGGACAAGCCGGTTCTCTGCAACGCCAGCGCGAATGCGTCGGAGAGCGTGGATTTGGTGGTCACATCGAGCAGGTTAATGCCGAGATGAACAATGGTCTGCGCGATCTGGGGGCGAACCCCGCTGATAATGCAGTCGGCGCCCATCAGGCGCGCCGCCGTCACGGTCTTCAGCAGATGTTGGGCTACGACCGTGTCGACAGTAGGAACACCCGTGATATCGATGATGGCTACTTTCGAGTTCGTCGCTACAATGCTCTCCAGCAAAGTTTCCATCACGACCTGAGTGCGGGCGCTGTCGAGCGTGCCAATGATCGGGAGCGCCAAGATTCCTTCCCACAGCTTGACCACGGGAGTAGATAACTCCAGCATCTCTTCCTGCTGGCGGCGTATGACTTGTTCCCGCGACTTGAGGAATGCTTCAACTGTGTAGAGTCCGATGGAATCGACCAATTCGGTCGCTGACCAAAGCTCCGCAGCGAGCGCCTCGGCATCGCCCTGGTATCGAGCACGCACACGATCAAACAGCGGCTTCTTGAACGAGAAGACAAAGGAAGCGGTTTCGGACGGGGTGAAACCCTGCTGGGCACGGCTTCTCGTAATCTCGGCCATCATTTCCCGCATGGGACCCCACGCCGCAGCTTCCAGATCCGTACCGCCGGATTCGCATCCTTGACGCAGGAGCTTCAAGAAAAGTGCGCATTGGGAACGCAGTTCCGATTCCTTGATCAGGTCGAACCGGCGGACACCGCTGCTCATCTGCTTGAGCCAATCCTCTACCAGTGAGGACTCATTCGTTGAAAGAATCTCAGCCAAAGCAGCGCTGCGATTTTGCAGGCTCTTGCTCATCTGTTTCTCCTTAAGTTCTTATCCATCCGGGGACTCTGGCGGGACGGTTGGGTCAGCAATGGGCTATTTGAAGCTACGCCATTATAGCGTCTAGCCCAATCCCGGGGCATTTTTCGCGCCTGTGTTCGCTGCCGAACAGTCTGTTTGGAACACTTTCAGGTCGGGCAAAAAGCAATCCCTTGTTCCCGAGCCGACTTGAGATGCCGACAAACGGAAAAGAGCTGCCGGATAATTTGCAGACTTCCACGGGGGGGAAGCTAAAAAGTAGGGGGTGCTCGGAACCGCGCCTTGTATATAATAGGGTGACCTTCATCAAATAGCCCCTTAAAGCGCTTCGGCTTTCCCCGCATTGGTTACAATGCGCGGAACTTCGGCCCAAAAGTTACGGTAGACCTGAATGCTCGAATGCTCCATTTCAATTTTGACCAAAAACGAAGAAGCCAACATAGGCAGCTGCCTGGAAGCGGTTTGTTCGCAGCAGGGAGTCGGTGATTTCGAAGTTAACCTTGTCGATTCCGGCTCGACCGACGCAACTTTGCAGATCGCCCGGGGTTACCCCATACATATTGAGCAAATTCCCGCGGATCAGTTTCACCACGCGCGGACACGTAACTTCGCCGCAAGCTTGGGAAAGGGGCCGATTCTGATCAATCTTTCGGGAGACGCGATTCCCGCTTCCAACGTTTGGCTGTGTAATATGCTGGCGAACTTCAGCGATCCGGGTGTAGGGGCCGTTTACGGGCGGCAGCTTCCGAAGCCAGGCTCAACCATGGAGCGATCCGACACTTTCGATGCGGTTTATGGCGGCAACAGGGTCGTGAAGGATCCCGCTCACCGCAACGGCCTCGGATATCGCTTCTATCACTTTTCCGATGTGAACAGCGCGATCCGTCGGAGCGTTTGGGAGGCCAATCCCTATCCAGAGAACCTCAAGATGTTCGAAGATTTGGCGATTGCGAAGACCATCCTGGATGCGGGGTGGAAAATTGTTTATGAGCCAGAGGCGCCCGTCTATCATTCGCATCGTTACAGTGCCGGCCAACTTTTCAAGCGTTATTTCGACATCGGATACACACTCAAAGAACTGGAAATCTGGGATGCTCCAGGGACTCGTTCATCACTATTGCAGGACTTTGGAAGATTACTGGGGCGACAGTTTGCGCGAGCTTCCAAGGGCAGGTCACGTGATCGCGAGCCCATTGGAGTTGGCCAAAGCCTGGCCAAATCTGCCGGGATGCTGCTTGGCCTGAATCAGCGGTTTCTCCCTTTGGCCCTGAAACGGCACCTGAGTTCGTACCGAGCCTTTGAATAAACTAGACAAACGTGTATGGAAGGATTACTAATTTCTGTTCCGCAGGAGAAATAGTCATTCCGTATGATCCGCAGTCGCCTTAGCTACGTACGTTTCTATTTACGAATTCTAACGTTGCTGCTGCCGGCCTGCGCTTATTTCATCGCCGTCAAAATACGTTTCGGCTTCAATTTTCTCGTTTCGCGTACGACTCCAGCCGGCTTGCCTTCCTATTGGGGAATTCTTTTGCTCACCACAATTGTGTGGGCGATTGCGGCGGAGGAGTCCGGCCTGTGGAACGTGGAACAACTTTACTCGCCCGGCGGGAAAAGTCGGCGACTGCTTGAAGCTCTGGCGTTTACTTATGCGGTGGTGATGGCTGCCGGCTTTTTGTACAGGGCGGCCAGCTATTCGCGAGTCGTCATCGGGATCAGCGCAGTGGCCTTGTTTGTGCTGGCAACCATCGCCCGCATCATCTTCCGTGTGATCCTTGAATTTCTCCGCGAGAACGGGCGGAACGAAGTCAAGATTCTGGTGGTGGGAACGGATCGTTTTGCGCGGCGCGTGGGCACGTCTTTGCTGCACGGAGAAGTGCTGCCCTGCAAAGTTGTCGGCTTCGTACGGCTCCCCGATCAGGAGGTAGCAGTTGATGGGCCGGTTTACGAACTGGATCAAATTCCGGCTTTTACGAACGGGCACTCGATCAACGACGTTATCATCGCACTGCCCGCCGCCCGTTTGAGCGATGTGCAAAAGATCGCACCGCAGCTGGAGAAGCTATGCGTTCCAACGCGCGTGGTGATCGATCTGGGAGAAGGCGTCATTCTGCGCGATCGCTTGATCGATCTCGGCGGTATTCACATGCTGGACCTGCGGCCGACGCTCGCTGAAACCGGGCCATATCTTTTTCAGAAACGCATCTTCGACATGGCGTTCTCGATCGTGGTCCTGCTGCTGACGCTGCCATTGACGCTGCTGATCTCATTCGCGATCAAACTCAGCAGCCGAGGGCCGATCTTCTTCGCCCAGGACCGCGTCGGCCTCAACGGGCGGGTGTTTCGCATGATCAAGTTCCGCACGATGAAAGTCGGAAGCCGCGAAGAAGGCGATACGCGATGGACCTCCGATAACGATCCGCGGCGCACCGCCGTCGGCACCTTCTTGCGCAAGACGAACCTGGATGAACTGCCTCAGTTCCTCAACGTGATCAAGGGAGATATGAGCATCGTGGGGCCCCGTCCCGAGCGGCCCTATTTTGTGGAACGCTTCCTCGACGAGTTTGACCGTTACAACGCCCGACACATGTTCAAAGCCGGCATCACCGGCTGGGCGCAGGTGAACGGTTGGCGTGGCGACACGTCGATCGCGAAGCGCGTGGAGTACGATCTCTACTATCTTCGCAACTGGAGCCTGACCTTCGATCTGCAGATCATTACGATGACCGTGGTACGACTCTTCACTAGCAAGAACGCTTACTAGCGGCAATCGCTTCCCAGTTAAGCGTTCACCTTTGTCAGGCGAGCCCAACTTGGCGGTAGATTGCGCTCAATCTCAATTCCCTGGAACGTGGAACTTTCGCGCGCGCCGTGCTTTGCCACCCACTCCGCCATCATCTGAACGCCATTTTCCAGCGAGATTTTCTCCCGCTTTCCGAAGATCGATTCCGCTTTCGAGTGATCTGAAAAGGCGACTTTCACTTCGTTGCGCGCGTCCAGATGCTCGATCTTGCAAGGTTTATCCATTGACTTTGCGACCACGGTTGCCAGTTCATTGACCGAATGTGGAACGTCCGCGCCAATATTGAAAACCTGGTTTCTAGCTGCAGGACGCTCAACGCAGCTGGCGATGACCGGCGCCACATCGCCGATGTGGGTGAAGGCCCGCTGCTGGTTACCGTCGCCGAAAATCGTCATTGGCTTGCCTTGCAGCAACTGGTTCATGAAAATGCCAACCACATTGCGGTAACGATCTCCGATGTTCTGCCGCTCCCCGTAAACGTTGTGAGGACGGAAAATCACATAGTTGAGCCCAAACATCTCATGTGTGACCCGCAATTCCTGTTCGACCGCCAGCTTGGAAATACCATAGGGGTCCTCGGGAATCGGCAGAGTATCCTCTGTCATCGGAACCTGGCCTGCTCCATAAACCGCGATCGACGAAGCGAACACAAAAGTCTTGACGTTGTGATTCACGGCAGCGTTGATCAGGTTCACCGAGCCGATCAGATTGTTTTGGTAGTTGAAGCGCTTGATGAAGTGGCTCAGCCCCTCAGCGGCATAGGCCGCCAGATGATAGACGTAGGTAAAGGAATGTTTGCGAAAGAGACGCCCTAGAAGCTGTTCATCGAGGATCGATCCTTGAACAAACACCGCATCTTGCGGCACATTATCGGCGAAGCCGCCGCTCAGATCATCCAAAACGACGACATCATGCCCTGCGCGCAGCAGGTGTTCGGCGACATGCGAGCCGATAAACCCGGCTCCGCCGGTGACAAGCGAAACTGGCATGTTTGATTGGCTCCTTTGCGAGTGCGTGGAAGCCACAATTATACATTCTGGTTTTTATGGCCTATGCGGCTGCCCGGCATCTTGCGCTGCGGTAATATCCGGTGTCTGGGCGCAGGTGATTCGCATCTGATCTGGTTTAGCCTTCAACCTGCGCTCAATTTCTAATCAGAGCATCCGTATCAGGGCAGGTCGATTATTCGGGAGGACATGTGACGGCGATTCGCGCTTTATTCTGGGATGTGGGAGGGGTTCTGCTCAGCAATGCCTGGGACCACAACGAACGCAAAGCCGCGCTCGAGCATTTCGGTCTCGATGAGAAAGAGTTTCACGCGCGGCATGAGACGGTGGTCTCGGCGTTCGAGCGAGGCATGATTTCGCTCGACGAATATCTGGAGCGTACGGTGTTTTATCGCAGCCGGCCGTTCAGCCGCGATGAGTTCCGCAACTACATTCTGTCGTTATCGAAGCCCAATAACGAAGCTCTCGCGTTCGCCAGGTCGTTGGCCGATTCCGGCAAGTACTTGATGGGAACGATCAACAATGAATCTCGCGAGCTGAACATATACCGCATTGACACGTTCGGTCTGCGAGACATTTTTCAGCTCTTCGTCAGCTCGTGTTTTGTGGGATTGCGCAAGCCTGAGAGCGGCATCTATCGCCTCGCCATCGATATCACGCAAAAAGACCCGCAGCAGTGCTGCTTCATCGACGATCGCGCACTCAATCTGGAATGTGCCGCCGCGCTGGGCATGCACACGATTCAGATGCAGAGTGTGGAGCAAGTGCGCAGTGAACTGTTGAAGCTCGGGGTGACCGAGTAGCGCCTACAGTTCTTTTCCCGGCGCTAGCTTTTTCGCGTGGAAACTTTCGAAGCCAGTGGTGTCGCTAATTTCGGAACATCGGACTCAGCCCCTGCCAGGGTGAGATCGCTGCACCAGCATTCCGCCGTCAGCTTCCAGTCGCCGCTCGATTGTTTGGCGAAGATCCACAAATATTTGCCGCGCTCCTCACGGCGTTTCCCGGTGGTTCCTGGAACGAGAGCGCTGTAGCGGCCTACTTCATGGGCCAGATCGCCAATCACATCCACGCGCATCGGGTCGAGAGCTGCTTCTCCCAGCCCGGCTTCGAGGGATGAAAAGAAAAACTCGCGCACCGCCATGGCGCCGCGAATGGCGGGAAGGTTGGAACGCAGCACTACTGCGTCGGCGGCATAGAGTTCGATAAGTTCGTCGAGTTGCCGGGTATTGCAGGCCAACATCCACTCTTGTGTGAGGCGGCGAACCGCGGCCTCGCTGCGGCTCATCGGCTCGCCTTTTGCGGCCGCAGCCACCCGGAGGCGGTCAGCCTCTCGCGCACTCTCTGGAGCGTTGGGACGCGCTCCAGCAACTACTTCGTTCGCGCCCTGGAAATAGTGATGATGGTAGTGATGGTGGTAGTAATGCGTGCCCGGCGCAACTCTCGCGGTGGGATGAACTTCTTCAGCCGCTTCCGGTACAAGCTGCCCACTCTCCTCCACCATCTCACCGCCGGCCACCGGAAAGCTGGATTGGTTTGCCACCGAAATTTCCGACGATCCCGGCGTTGAAGCCGAAGATGCAGAAGAAGCCTCAGCTTGCAAAGTTACGCCGCATACACCGCAGAATTTATTCCCTTCACGATTCCGGTGCCCACAGGCGTGACATGCGATGGATGCTGGCAGATTCGTTTCGACGATGGCATTCTCCGCTACACCTTCGGAATCCGCCTCCATCGTGAGACGCTGCATCGCGTGCAGAGCTGCGGCGATGGCCTCCTGATTGGGCTTGGGCCGCCGTATCTCAGGATAAAGGCGCTGATAGATTTCGCCCAGTGCCCGGTTGTAAGGGCCGACTGAAGGGGTTCCGCTTTCAAACTCCTGCGATGCAGGTGGATTCGGTGGTTTGGTCAGATTTTTTTCCTTGTTCACGATTGTGCCGCCGCCATGCGGTCATTTTAGCCCAAGCGCGGCGAAACTCAACGGCGGGAAAACTCAATGTCGCCTTCAGCCTCGGTGGGTATGCCGTTGCAGGTTGCGGGGCGATACCGCCAGGCGCGAACGGTGCGCAGAACGTTGCGGTCGCCGACAGCCCCGGCGCTCTGCAAAATAAGAGGGCTGTGCACGCGGCCGTCAGTGCCGATAATGAATGTGACCTTGACGTTATTTCCATCGACGGGGGAGCCAAGTAACGGATCAGGGGTCGTCAGCGCCTGGGGAGGACGAGTATCTTCACACCGCCATCGTGCAATCACGCGGGAAAGATCGCTGAATTCCGACTGATGGGGAATCGTCCAGGCGCGGCGCTCCCGTGCACTCAAGTTGGGGAGACTTTTCGCCTTATCTGATGACTGCGACAGGGCAAAGCCGCTGGCGCAAAACACCGGTATCAACAGGAACAACCAGAATGTGCGGAGCATAGGCGGCTAAACGCGAGATGTTCGAGCGGCAACTCGTTAGATGCCGGCTACGCGACGGCAACTTTGAAGCCAGTCGCGTTCTTTGCTAACTAGATTGTTATGAGTAAATTCGCCAGAGGTTCTTGAGCGGCGCGGTAGCCGATGTGAATGTGATTGCACATTTCGTGCAGCCGCTCTCGCTGCGGTTGATATCTTTCTGCATAGACCATCAGTGCCTGGAGTGCAAAGTCAGAAGCGCGATCTCCGGCGGACAATTCAAGCGCATCGGAACCAGCACGGTGCCAAGGCCGGCATTGGTGTGGAGCGTCATCGGGCCAACCTGATAAGTCCCGAGAACGTATTTCTTCGCGAGGGAAGGGAGATAAAGTGGAGGCAGCAGAGGAATGCGTATCTGACCACCATGCGAGTGCCCGGATAATTGCAGGTCGACGGGATAGCGGCACGCTACGTCGGCAAAGTCGGGTTCGTGCACCATCAGAATAACGGCTTCGTCCGCCGGAACGCCGCGCAGCGTCTGCGGCACGTCGGCGGTGCGGGTGAATACGTCGTTGACCCCCGCCAGCCAGATTCGTGCGCCGTCACGCTCGATGGCGTGTGCCTGGTTGGCCAGAACGTGAATGTTCTCCGCTTCCAGCGCGGCGGTGATGTGTGCGGGATCGGTATCTTCGTCGTGATTTCCAAGTACCGCCCAAAGTCCGTGAGGAGCGGTCATCTCGCGTAAGAGGCGCACGCACGGTTCGGCTGCGAGGGCAGCTTTTTTCGCATCCCCAATTGTCGGAACAGAAACGAAATCACCAGTCAACACGATCAGGTCGGGACGAAGGTGGTTGACCAGCGGGATTGCGGCCCGCAGAGGATGCACGGAAAAATATGGGTCGTAGTGAAAATCGCTGAGCAGCGCGACGGTGAAGCCATCCATTCGTCCGGGCCATCGCGCGAGAGAAAAATTCTGGCGCACGACGCGTGGACGGTTCGGTTCGTATAGAAGTCCATCGCCGGCGAGCGCGATCGCGCCTGCACCCGTAACCGCGGCAAGGAATTGGCGTCTTGTAAGTGAGAAACGTGACAAATCGATTCGGCAACTTTAGGGTTCGCGGCACACCGCGAAGCAGGTTTCTTATTCAGAATAACCTAAGAGTTCCCGCCGAACTCAAAGCCACGTCCATATGTGAACCGATCTTCTTCCGGCCTGCCGGGAAAGAGCCGGAATCCACCGCGCTGAAAGCGGTCTTGCTCGACCTGCTCAAAAAGTGAATAGGGCCTGCAGGTCGATGCGACGGCTGGCGTTGCCGGAGAAACTGAACGGCCCGCCCGCCAAGGAGTTGTACCTTCCCACCAGGGTCGAATCGACGTCGGCGACAGGTGTCCCGAGATTCACGCGGTTGATCGCATTGCGGGCTGAGACGGTCAGAGTGAGATTGTAGCGATGCTTTGTATTGACCGCACCAAACGGATTGTTGCCGCCGCCTCCGGCGCCCGAGAGCCCGCGCCCACCCAGTCCTCCGCCGCGCCCGCCTCCTCCGCCACGGGGCCCGCCGCCGGTTGCGCCTGCCGTGCCGGTCTCGGGGCCGAAACCGAATGTTTTCGAAAGCCGCAAATTCAACGTGAATTCCGTTGGGCCAGTGCCGTGGTTGATGGGGAGAGCGCGTTCGCCGAGAACGGGCGCATCATTGAACGTGCCCAACGGAGTGCACACAATATTCGAAGCCTGAACGGTTCGGTTGGAGCAAGTACCCGAGGAGACGAAAGCTGGGCGATCGTTGAAGGTATCGAAGCCGTAGAGATCGTCTCCAACAGTAAAGTTATACGGAGTGCCGGAATTGACGACCATGAACGGACTCAATCGAACTGTGTAAGGCAGGGCAAACGAACCGCCAATCAACCCGCGATTGTGGGTGTCGAATGCGGCGCGCCCGTAGTCGGCCATCGGGTCGTAAGGATTCGACACGAACTCTGGAGTGCTCAGTGCTCCGCCGGATGTAAATCCCCCCGTGACACTGGTGTTGCTGTTGATTGGGCTGCCGGTTCCCAAATCGCTGTTCGCGTAATTCAACATATAGAAACCGAAAAGCGAAGCTTTCGATCCTGCGCTCAGGCGGAAGTTAGCAATCACCTCGTTTTGCCGGTAGACGCCTTCCGAGTCGTACTGAAATAAATTGTCGGTACCGTAGATGCTCGCCAGCGGCCGCACACCGGAAGTGGGCACGGCAGGATTGAAAGTTCCCGGCAGTGGCCCGTTAACATTACGAATAAAGAACTCATGGTCGCCAATCGAGTTGAGGTAAGTTACGGCCAGCGTTGCATTCTTGGTGACCTGACGTTCCACGCTCGCGGCCGATTGCACGGTGTATGGCGCGCGCAGATTCGGCGCAATCTGATAATAGGTCGGTGAGGTGACTCCCGCGAACTGGCTCAAGGAAGGAACGCCGGGATAAAACTTGGGATTGGGATCGTTCACCACGTATTGCGTTTGTCCATCGCCGTCCGGATCCAGGCGTTCGGTCTGCAATACGAGATCGTAGGTGAATCGGTTGTAGAAAATTCCAGAGCCCGCGCGAATTACAGTTTTCGGAGTGTTTTTTTTCGAGGCACCCAGAGCCCAGGAAAATGTCACGCGGGGCGCGAAATCGGCGTGATTGCTGATTTGATTCTGCGTCTCGAAGCGCAGGCCGTAGCTGAGAGTTATGTTAGGCCGAATTTTCCAGTCATCCTCTGCGTAAAGGCCCGCATCCACCAGGTTGACGTTGAAGTGGGAGGGACCGGTTGCAACGGAAAATTGCGACGGTCCGCACGGGTTTTGAGGCGTGGGCGTGCACGGAGCGCCGCTAATCGTGTTCTTGTAAGCGGCCAGCGAAGCGAAGGTGTACATGCCGTTGAAATCGGTCTGCGACTGGTTGGCGTCGGTGGTGGCGCGCAGGCGTCCGCCGAACTTTATGAAGTGATTGCCGTGCGCAATCGAGGTGTAATTTTGCAGCTCGTAGTGATTCTCGTAGTCGAGCACCGCTCCAACGTTGTTGCCTCCGCTGGTAAATGCGCCGAGCACCGAGGTGGTGACGCCTGGAGTAATCAGCGGCGACTGGTTGTTGCTGTCACGAATGTATTGAAATCTGGTCTCATTGATGATGTTCGCGTTCACCACCTGGGTGTCGCTGATCTGTAGGGTTTGTTCGGTGTCTTTCAGGTTGTACGCCTGCGAAGGGTACAGCGAGAATTCGCCGATGCCCTGGTTGTTTTCGGTATTGCGAGTGAACTGGTAGCGCATCATCAAAGTATTGTTGGGAGTGATCTGGAAATCGACTCGGGGGCTGACGTTGGTGCGCGTCTCCGGGCTGGATACCGCCTGGCTGAATGGAGTTTCCAGCAGGCTTGAGTTGAGCACCGTCGCATCGACAATACTCACGTTCGAAATATCGCGGCGCTCGGCGTCCAGAAAAAACGATGCGCCTTTCTTAAGCGGGCCGCTCAGGTTCCCATTGAACAATTCTGAGTGATAACCGGGCTGCTCGACCTCGACCGGGCTCCATATCGAGTTGAATGCAGAATCGTTGCCGTCGGCAAGAACCTGGCCGTGGAATTTGTTGCTGCCCGGTTTGGTGAAGATTTCGATGCGCCCATAGCCGAGCGTGTCGTATTGCGCGGAAAACGGATTCTGGTTGATGCGAATCTCGCGAATCGACGCCTTGGGCGGAATCTGGCCGCCGGTAAAGCCGTCGATATAAATCTGTCCACCGTTCGGTCCCGCCGAGGGCCCGGCGAGGGCCTGGAGTTCGGATTGCAGTTCGTCGGGATCGTCGGATAAAGCCTCCAGGTCTTCGCCCTTGATGATGATTGAACTTGCATTCTGCGAAGGATTTACGCCCACAGTCGCGCCCTCCGCTTCGACCTCGACTTTTTCTTCCTGCGCGGCGACAGAGAGCGCGAAATCGAAAGGCTGTGCCTGACCCGCAGCAACGGCCACATTAGGCTCGGCGTCGGGAGCGAAGCCCGGCGCGGTTGCCGTTACGGTATAGTTTCCCGGCGTGAGATTCTTTATCTCGTAGACTCCCTGATCGTTGGTGAATGCTGTCGCTTGTTTCCCACTGGCGGAGACGGCGGTGACGGTGGCGCGAGTAATGACCGCTCCCGAAGGATCGGTAACCTTACCTCTTAGCGAACCTGCGGTCGGGGTTGCGGTGGTTTGCGCGACGAGCGCAGGCAGCACTTGCAACGAACAGACAACTAACACGTAAAGCAAACACTTCCGGAATTTCATCCAATCTTCCATTTCTTAAGAATCTTTGATCAGAGTCTGATTAAGGCGCTGGGCAGCGTGATCATCACGGGCCACCGGCATCTCCAGAGGGTCCACCCAAACTCCAGGGTGTGAGGATCGATGCGCCGCTGGCATTGGGAGCGGCCTGCAGAATCGGTTCAACGCCGGTAAGCAGGGTGATCGCGGTTCCTGTTCCCGCACTACCTTCCGTCGCAAGTAGTATGACTGCGTCGCCTTTGTGCAGATCATTTAGCGAAACGGCTGGCGTGCGGCTCAGAATCTGCTGCAAATCGGGCGCGCCGCCGGGGCGTCGAGAACCGCCGGCATCACCCGGATTCGCTCCGGGGGGAGCACTCGTGGGACGGCCAGGCTGGCTCGCCGCAGAGGAATCTGAATCCGGTGCGGCCCCAGACCCTCCCTGAGTTCGTTTCAGGCGTGCGGCAAGCCGCTGAGCCATCTCCGCCGGGAGTTGATGGAGCTGCGAATCCTGCGCGATCTTCACGGTCACATTCTTGTTCGACAACAAATCGTGAACGTTCACGGTCGACAAACTTGCATCGACGGAGTTAACCGTGCCTGCTATGTTCCTGAAAGTTCCAGAGACAATTTCGTCGGCTGCGATCCGAGCGCCATCGGCGCTGCGTTCGCCGCGTGCCCGCAGTTGATCTCCAGTATGAACCGCAGCCAGAGTGCTCGGCCTGGCGTCGTCGAACTTCACGGAGTCGGGCGCGTAGCGGCCAATGACCGTGCTCTTGGAAGTTTGAATGACGACGTTCTTCCCACGCACCGAGATCGTGAGGGTTCCCGCGGTAGCGTCTACTGCCGTCACGAGCCCGTCGACGCCGCGCTTCTGCCAGTCCTCAAGCTCCTGCTTATGGAGCATTTGAATGTCGGTGTGCGTCATTACCACGATGGTTGTGGCCATTACCGCGGAATTTTCGTCCGCGGCTTTGCCACCTACGAGAATGCGGTCTCCAACCTGAAGATCCTGCAACTGGATCGGTGTAGCGGTCTTGAGATCTTTTTCGCCGGGGGCGATGCGCAGAAGCCGCGTGGTCGGCTGGACTGTGACATGGACCTCGGGACCGGAATCTGGAGTGATGGTGATCGCAGTTCCGTTGATGGATTTGATTGCCCCCAGATGGCGATTGGCGGCGGGTTGTCCTACCCCTGGCTGGCCTTGTTGGGCGAGCATTGCGGCGCAGCAGAGCGCCGTTAGAATGGCCCCCGCGATTGCCGTGTAAAACTTAGCGACGGGGAAACGCAGTCGCGATCTGCACATCTTGGTTTTCTTCGGCCAGGTGTTGTGCATTCCTCTTTAATTTACATGCCCGAACCGCTCGGAAGGCCGTGATTTACAAAGTTTTACCTCGACGAAGATGAACGGATTGTTAAACCGGCAGGCAGAACTGTTGAGCCGGAAAGAAGCCCCAACTAACAAGGGGAGGCGCAAGGCCAACCAAAATGCGATAGAAAAGGCCGTGGCACGCGGTGCCCCTGGAGTTTGGACTGATGAGTCTTTCTTACTCTGCGATGAGCAAGTTCTCAGCAAACGGCCATTGCTCGTCGATCCATTGCGCTTCGCAGCGAAAGCCGGCATTGCTGGCCATGCGAAAAACCTCCTGCGATGAATATTTGTGGCTGCTTTCAGTCCAAATGGTTTCGCCGCGTCGAAACTCAACGATAAGATCGGCAGCAGGAATATTTACGACCTGCGAGCGAGTGGCGCGCAGATGCATCTCGACCGCGCGCATTTCATGATTCATTCTCGATAAGTGCTCGAAGGCTGCGAGATCGAAATCGGCATCCAGTTCGCGATTAATGCGTGCCAACAGGTTCAGGTCGAAAGCCGCAGTTACGCCCAACTCGTCGTCGTAGGCAGCCAGCAACTGCGCCTCGGATTTCACCAGATCGGTTCCCAGCAAGAGGGCGTCTCCGGGTTGCAGCACGCGGCGCACCTGGTTAAGAAACTTCAGGCCCGCCATGCGATCGAAGTTTCCGATGGTGCTGCCGAGAAACAAAACCAGCAGGCACTGGCCCGGGCGGCGATGCGCAGCTACTTCGTGCAAGCCGTCGAGATATTCGCGCTCGAAACCGAGAATGCTGATGCAATCGATATCGCTGAGTTCGCGCTCGCACATGGCGAGTGCCGTGGGAGAGATTTCAATCGGGTAGTAACGTGTGGGCTGGCGCCGGCAAAAGGCTTCGAGGATTCGCCGGGTCTTTTTGCCGCTCCCGCTGCCGAGTTCGGCAACCGCGATCGAAGAGGGAAGTAGATCGACGATATCGCCGGCGTGGCGCGTAAGGACGCGTTCATCGGCGCGGGTAAGGCCGTATTCCGGAAGCCGGCTGATTACTTCGAATAATGCCGAGCCGACTTCGTCATAGAGATACTTCGAGAGGAGTTCCTTCTGCCCCGGCTTGGTGAGCCCCGCGCGAACATCGGTCGCGAATTCGTAGTGGATGTTGGTGGTGACGGCACGAACCAGCATGAGAAGCTCCTTGATGAGAATTAGCGGATCACGCAGCGGAATCCTGCGTACATGAAGTGATAGTGCGCCTGAAACCAGTTGCGAAAGCTGCTCCGCAGCATGCACGCGGCTGTGCGCGCTGACGCGCCCTTCATAACGAAATGCTTGCCATCGAAGAAGTCGGCGGAGTATCCGCGGTAAAAGGGAAATGGCTTGAATCCGGCGAACGGAGCGAACTCGGTCGCAGTCCACTCCCAACCGTTGCCGACCATACCTTCGACGCCGAAAGCGCTCTTGCCATCAGGAAAAGCATTTACTGGAGCGGGACTCCAGCGCCCGAAATCGAAATTGCCAAATTTCCCAGAGGGAGATTCTTCACCCCAGGGATAGTCTTTCTGATCTCCATTCGGAGTCGCATAACCGGCGCGCTGCCATTCTGCTTCCGTTGGCAGCGACTTGCCGGCCCACTTTGCGAATGCCTTTGCTTCCGCCTGGCTCACATAAACCGGCCAGTCTGCCGGAAGAGGTATGTCCTCGAATATCGTGCGATACATCCATTCGCTGCCTTCCCGCTTCCAGAATGCGGGATGAGAGATCTGTTCGCGTTCTTTCCACTCCCAGTCTGAATTGTCTGCGTGACGTTGCCAAAACTCGGGCCTGTCATAGCCGCCGTCGGCGATGAAGTCCAGATACTGGCTGTTCGTGACTTTGTATTGATCGATCGCAAACCGGGGCACGTCAGCTGTGTGTGATTCGAATTCGTTATCCCAGCCAAACTGTCGGTTCGAACGCGCAAGCCCAAGCGTGACCGGACCGGCTGGAATCTCGACGCTGCGAGGAATGACTGTAGATGTGGTGAACTCGGGCAGTTCGCGCTGCAAAACCTTCTGGCCGAGCGGCATCTGGTGCAACATATAAGCCAAGGTCTCGGCATGCATCAGGCGGTGTTCAATCGCGACATTCAGCAGAGTGCTCAGATGAAAGCCGTCGAACTCGCGGTCCATCGGCTCGGCAAGGACGTCTGCGAGTTTGTCATCAAGAATATTGCGTGCCCGGTCAACGTAGTCTCGAACCGCCGACATTGCCGGCCAGTCTGAAGGCTGATCGGCGGGAAGACCTCCGCCGACGGGATCGATACCAAATGCAAACAAACGGTCAAGCTCGGGATTGAATTTCTGGAGATGAAGCACTCGCTCGCTCAACAAATTCCAATCGAAAGCTTCAAGGTGGCCGATGTAGAAGACGATGCGGTGCCGCTCAGCGATCGGGCGCCGATAAAGCGAATCGGGTTTTACCACCGCGAACAGTTCGTCGGTGCGCCGGCGAGCCGAAGCCAACTGTTCCAGCAGTTCGTCACGAACCAAAGTGTCGGTTTGAGTTTGCATGAATACCTCGGCAAAGTCCGTGGAGATGGGGCGGCTATCCTGCCATAGAATTCAAGTGGCCCCACAACCCTGTAATATACGGTGAATGCAGCTGCCCGTATTTCATGTCGACGCTTTTACCAGCCGCCGTTTTGCAGGTAACCCGGCTGCAGTCTGCCCCCTCAAGGCGTGGTTAGATGACGATACGCTGCGATTGGTCGCCGCAGAAAACAATCTTTCGGAGACCGCCTTTTTCGTTCCCTCCACTGATCTCTATGAATTGCGATGGTTTACGCCGAGCTGCGAGGTTAAGCTTTGCGGGCACGCAACGCTGGCCTCCGCGTTTGTGATCATGCAATTCATCGACAAAAGCCGTATTTCCGTGCGTTTTCAAACACGGTCTAGCGGGATGCTGACTGTGAGCCCGGATGGGAACCTGCTTGCCATGGACTTTCCGTCGCTACCGCCGTGGCCTTGCCCGAATCCGCCGAAGGCTTTGCTTGAGGGTTTGGGGAAACAACCGGCCTGCGTTGCGCAGGTCGAGGACAACTACTTCGCGGTCTACGCTTCGGCGAAAGATGTGGTTGAATTGCGGCCCGATCTTCGATTACTCGAAAAGCTTCACCCCGCAGGCGTGGCCGTCACGGCGCCCGGCGATGATTGCGATTTCGTTTCCCGGTATTTTGCTCCGAGTTATGGAATTCTCGAAGATCCAGTTACGGGTTCCACGCACTGTTCGCTGGCGCCCTATTGGGCGAAACGTTTCGGCAAGGTGCAATTGCATGCGCGCCAGCTTTCGGAACGCGGCGGCGAACTCTGGTGCGAAGTGAAGGAACAACGAATCGTCATCAAGGGGCAGGCCGTGCTTACGTTGCAAGGCGAAATGTCTCTTTGAACTATTTCTTCGAACAGAGACGCAGCGTCACGGGAGCAATCCCTTGCTGTGCAGAAATTCGTGCGCTACGTCTTTGGGGTCGCGGTGCTCGCCGTCGAGCGCATAGTTAAGTTTCTGCATTTCCCGATCGTTGATCTTTCCCCCTAAAGCCGCCAACGCAGCGGCTACTTCCGGATGCTGCTGCAAGGTTTGCTGCCGCACAACGGCAACCGCTTCGTACGGAGGAAAGTAGTGACGATCGTCTTCGAGAACGAACAGATCAAACGCCGCGATCAGCCCGTCGGTTGCGTTTCCGGCTGCGATGTCAATCTGACGGTCTTTTAACGCCGGCGCGAGTAACCCCAAATCCATGATGCGGGGTGGGGCAGAGAAGCGGAGACCGTAAGCCGCCGCCAATCCTTTGTAGCCATCGGGACGCTCCATAAACTCATAACCAAACCCCGCCCGCCATCGCGGAACATAGGCGGAGGCCTGGGACAAAGTTTGAAGATTTAGGCGCCGCGCATCGTCGCCGCGAACTTCCATTGCGAACGTATTGTTGAAACCGAACGGCGGCCCAAGAGTGAGACCGAGACGCGTTTCGTATTCGTGCTTCACGCGCTGGTAAACGTTGCTCTTATCGCTTCCGATGGGTTGCTTGAGAATCGCAGTCAATGCGGTCCCGGTATATTCGGGATAAAGATCGATGCGCCCCGAAAGTATTGCCTGCTGGCAAATGTAAGTGCCCGCCAGATAGAAACGCCGCTCTACTTTCAAGTGGGTTTGCGCTTCGATTTCCTGTGCCAGTATCTCGCCCAGCATCAGCGACTCGGTAAAGTTCTTCGATCCGATCACGATGCGGTCGGCGTGCGAAGGCGCGCAGGAGGAGAAGATGAGCGCGAAACAGGCAACGCAAACCGTCAGCGTTGCGTCGAGACGATGACGAGTTGGTTGATTTTCTCGCTTCATCGCGGGCGCATGCGTTTCTCCAGCCATCCCAGGCCGAAGTCTGCCGACAACGCGAGAATCGCGGCAGGAATCGCTCCAGCCAGAATGAGTTGATTGTTAACCATGGCCAGGCCGCGGAAGATGAACTCGCCCAAGCCGCCGGCGCCGATGGCAGCCGCTATTGTCGCCAATCCCACAGAGATCACGACCGCGACGCGTATCCCTGAAAGAATTACGCTCAACGCCAGCGGCAACTCCACTTGCAGCAAAAGCTGGCGCCCGGTGAGGCCCATGCCGCGGCCTGCCTCAATGACGGCAGGGTCGACGCCGCGAATGCCGGTGTACGTATTGCGAATGACCGGAAGCAGCGCGTACAAAGTGAGGGCGAGAATTGCCAGACGATCGGCCCGCTCGCCGATCCATGGAACCGGCAACAGGAAGCCGAAGAGCGCGAGACTGGGGATGGTCTGGATAATGTTCGCGGTCCCAAGCACTGGGCGGTTCCAGACCGGCCATCGCGCGCTGAGAATTCCCAAGGGGATGCCTATCAAAACGGCAATCAGTGTCGAGATGCCCACGAGCCACAAATGCTCGAGCGAGAGTTCCAGTATCTGCTCACGATTTTCCATGAAGAAGTGCAAAAGGTTCATACGCTGCCTCGATTGGCTACCAGCTCGCAGCCGTCGGCGAAAGCCTGAACGTACGCAGCCACCAAACCATCGCCGGATCGAACGAATTCTTCCGGCGGAAGCACCGCAACCAACCGTCCAGCCTCCATCAGTGCAATGCGAGAACCAAGCCGCAAGGCTTCCCTCAGGTCGTGAGTTACAAAGACGACAGTTTTATTCAGCCGCCGCTTCAGCGACAGAAACTCGCGCTGCAGTTCGTCGCGGGTAAGCGCGTCAAGAGCGCCGAAAGGCTCGTCCATCAGCAGGATCGCAGGATCGGCGGCAAGAGCGCGCGCAACCCCGACCCTCTGCCGCTGGCCTCCCGAAAGTTGATGCGGATACCGCTCCGCAATTTTCGGTTCCAGTCCGACCAGTTGTAACAATTCTTCAACACGACGGTGAATGCGTTCGGCAGACCAGCCCTCAATCCGCGGGACGAGTTCAATATTTCGTTCCACGGTGAAATGCGGGAACAAACCCACATCCTGGATGACATAGCCGATGCTGCGGCGCAGACGGATCACGTCGGTCTGAGCGCTTGCCGTCCCGTTTACGCGCACCTCCCCGGCGCTCGGTGCCAGAAGCCGGTTGATCAGCTTCAGCGTGGTCGTCTTTCCGGAGCCGCTGCGGCCGAGCAGCACCAGCGTCTCCCCGCTCTCTACCTGGAGATTCAGCTCTGCGAGCAACGGCTTGCCATTGGGAAGCGCGTAGGCCACATTGCGGAATTCGATCACTGGAGCGGCTTGGGGAATTCTTTCCATGGTTCTTCGAGTCACCTATAGCGCGTCGAGCATGTTGCCAAGCATACCGGAGTTCGAAGTTCCGGCGCATAAACGGTACATCTGCCGTGCAGATGAGGCGACCCAAACCAGCTAATAGACGCTCTGGCTACTGCTCGTTAACATTTCCAATGGATTCATAGTGATTCGTGCGCGAGGGTACTGGATACGCGTCATTTATTTTGTTGGGTGATGATCGTTTTGTTCCCGCTGCGGCTCGTTGCCGAAGACACGAATGCTGCCCTGGTGCACAGCAAGGGAGGGGTCTGGGTCAATGGCGCGGAAGCGACGGATTCCACGTCTATTTTTGCCGGCGATTTGGTCGAAACGAGGCCGGGCTTTGTTGCCAATCTCGATATCGAAGGCTCTTCGGTCCTGATCCAATCCGAATCGATTGTGAAGTTTCAGGGAAATTTTCTGGTTCTCGAGCACGGGAGCGTCTCAGTCGGTACCTCAACATCCTTCGGCGTTCACGTGAATTGCATCAAGGTTGATCCGGTCAACACCGGGCGAACCCAATACTCGGTCACTGACACTACGGGTACCGTTCAGGTCGACGCGCTAAAGAGCGATGTGAACATCACGCAGACTGGGGGAGTGCAAAAGGCGTCGAAGCAAAGTGCTATTCCGGCGTCGGCGACCGTGCGCGAGGGTGAAGAGGCGAAGCGCAATGAATCCGCGGCTTGCGGCGCTGCCGATCGACCTCCCGTCACTGGCCATCCATCCAGCGCCAAATGGATCGAGATCGGCGGAGGAGTGGCGGGAGCCGGAGCGCTGTGCCTGGTCTTCTGCAAGAGCACGACGAAGAACAGCGTCAGCCCGTCCGATCCATAGAATCCGAAAAAAATGGCAGCGGCCTTACGAGATTCGGGGTTTGCAAAATCGATGGAGGCCCCGGGCGGAGTCGAACCGCCGACCAACGGTTTAGGAAACCGCTGCTCTATCCAACTGAGCTACGGGGCCGGCAACTATTGATGCGCGGAGTCATTATCGCATGCGAGTACTCGCAGCTCAGGTAGCGATACATGGTTGACCTGTCGATAGCCGAAGGCAAGCTCACACTGCACGTCCGCGGTGCCGACAAACTTTGGGCGTTCAAGAGCAGCCTGGAAATCCCTTTGATCCACATCGCGGGAGTTCGCGCCGATCCGGAGATCGCGCGCGGCTGGTTGCATGGAATCCGCATGCCGGGAACCAGTATTCCGGGGGTCATCACGGCGGGTACTTTCTATCAGGATGGCAAGCGTGTGTTCTGGGATGTGCATCATCCCGCCAATACAATCGTCATCGCACTACATGACGAACGCTACGACGAGATTGTTGTTGAGGTCTCCGACGCTCGAGCTGCCGTGGAGCAAATTCAAAATGCCCTTTGAAGAAATCGGTGAAGGTTCCGGGGCGATGTCGATTGTTCAATACGATCTCGCCTGCCGTGCGTATCCCGTATTTCAAGATTCCGGTTGACAGTGGATTTCTCATTGTGCTACACCGTTGCGACTGGAATGGTCCGCTTATCAGACGAGTTCTAACTGAAAAGATGTTCTGTTTTGAGCCAGGCACTGATTGTGTCGGGCTGGTCCGGTTGGTGTGTGTCTGTCTGTCGCACGCGCCGCGAGCCGGACAGTGCTGCACGTACATGTCACTCCGAGAGGGGAAAAGCATGCGTTCGCTAACGATTTCCTTCGCCCTAGTTATCTTGATAGTGCAAGGTGCACTCGCGCAAAGCTCTCAATCCGATAATAACGGCGCCGCGCCAGCCAGCAAGCAGGAAGTGAAAGAGCTTCGCGACCAGGTTGCCGCTCAGCAGAAGACCATCGACGAGTTAAAAGCCCTGGTCCAGAAACTCGCGGATAGCAAAGAGCAAGCTGCGGCACCGAGCACGACGCAGGTTCGGCCGGTAGCGGGCACTCCGGCCGCGGCCGTGGTTGCAACGCAACCGGTCAGCGCCATCGGCGACGGCCCCAAATTGACGAACGCAATTCTGATGGAGCCCGATCCCGCTGCAGTCGCTGCCGCAGTGGCGCAACCGGTTGCTCCACAGAACGCTACTCAGAAAGACAATGCTCCTCTTACGGCCGGGTGGAATGGAGAACATTTTTTCATTCGAAGCGCAGGTGGGCAATTCAGTATCAGCCCGTATGGCTATGTGGATACCGACTATCGTGCTTACAAGGGTGATGGAGCTCCGGCTGATACTTTCCTTCTTCGCCGGGGACGGTTCGGCTTCCAGGGAAATTACGGTTCACACTTCGATTTTGCACTTCTTACGGACGCTGCCTCAGGCACGGGCTCAATTCTCCGCGATGTTTACCTCAACGTAAGAATTCGGCCTGAGCTGCAATTTCAGGCGGGTCAGTTTAAAGTGCCGTTCGGTCAGGAAGCCGGTATCGGCGCCACAAACCTGGATTTTGTAGAGCGCGGCTTCCAGGCGATGTTGTACCCCTCGGCAGCCTCGGCTTTTCGTAGCCCAGGCATCGCTCTTCACGGCGACATCGACGGCGGAGTCATGCAGTATTGGGCGGGAGCATTCAACGGCAAGGGATATGCGATCGTAAATACCACGAACCAACCGGAATTCATTGGACGACTGAGGTTCTACCCGTTTCGCAAAACCAACAACAGCTGGTTCCGGGAACTCGCCTTCGGCGGAGCCATCGATTACAGCCGGTCTCGCGGTGAATCGGGGGACTTGAGTTTCAACGGGACCTTGCCCGACGCCGCCTATACATTCTTTCCACAGTTCAACATCAACGGACCCATCCAGCGTTACAACGGCGAGTTCACCTACCTCAAATCAGCCTTCGCGCTGCGCGGCGAGTTCGACCAACTCAATATGTCGCGCAACAATGTCGGCTCGGAGCAGGCGGGAGGGCTTGGGTTCGTCAGCCTTCCATCGATTATCGCCAAATCGTGGGACATTCAAGCCACATATCTGCTGACCGGTGAAAAACGCCCCGAGAACGGGACGCCGCGAGTGAAGCATCCTCTGTTTGGGCCCGATACTCCCGGGGGCAAAGGACGCGGCCTGGGAGCGTGGGAACTTGCCGCCCGGTATATGGGCATTCACGCCAACGAGCCCGGCTCTGACTTTCTGGGCTACTACACACCTGGTTTCGTGCCGACATACGACTATCACACCGACGAAGTCACAGTCGGCCTTAACTGGTATCCCAATTATTGGGTGAAATACATGGTCAACTTGGGTATCAATCAATTGAGGGAGCCCAGCACGATTGGCGCAATTCCGCAAAATTATTACGTGATTTCGCAGGAACTACAGTTCAGGTTTTAACAGGCAGTTCACCCGAGTGCTCGCTTGAACAGAGGCTTCCACGAGTTACTAGTTAGCCGGGCCCGGCAGAAGGCCGGTTCCCCAGGGAAATTGCAGGAGGGAATTTCGATGAGGTCGAGAATCTTTCTTACGGTTCTTTTCGCGGTATTTTTCGTCATCACGAGCGGCTGCGGTACCTCGCCCACTTGCCCGACCTGCGGCACGACTAAATACGGCGCCTACGCCAACATCAACGTGATCCCTGTGCCGGAACACAACCCGACGGGCGAACCGGGCGGTCCCTTCAATTCGTTCGATATCAGCACTATCGCGCCGAATCCAGCCGTCGCGGGCCATTACCTGGACTATATTTCCGATCGTATCGGGCTGGATATGATCGTGATCGATACAGGACAGGATCTCGCAGTGAACGCGATTCAAGGTCAGAACGCCGTCGCTGGTGCAGGCAACGGCGCCAGCGCGTGCCCGACGATTCCCGAGCCTGGTGTTACGCCCGCTACAAGTGGGCCGATGATTCCACCAATCATTGACGTGTTCGGGAATTTCACGCGGTACGGCTGCCGCGACGATGTTTCCTGGGAGAGCACCGCGGCCGTGGTATCACCGAGGTTCCACCTGAACACGGGATTCGGCCCCAGCGGCCTTTTTGGAGGGTTTCCCGGTGCCCAATGCTGCGCTTCGCGCGCCAACGGAGTCAATCCGATGTCCGGACCCGATGGCAACACGACGACTGCGGATGGTAAAGTTCTGTTTGTTGGAAACGGCAGCTCCAGCGTGGTGGTTTTCGATATCACCACCATGAACCTGGCAACCACTCCTCCGACTCCACCGGCTATTCTCGCCACGATTCCAACCGGTGTTTCCGCCGATTACGACGGGCCGCTGGGTATTGCTCCATGCATCTCTTCCTGGAACGGCGAGGCCGGATCGGCCGCAGACTGCGGCGACGATCGTGGAGATGAGCAAGCGTACGACCCAACTCACAACGTGCTTGCAATTATCAACGGCGATCCCGGGTTGCCATTCATTACTTTTATTGATATGTCCCACGTGGTGGCAAAGAATCCAGCCGATAGCCAGCAACTGCAACACTGCCTGCCGGTAGTTCCGACCTTGGCATATGGGCCATATCCTGCGGGATACAATGCAGCGACTGGGATGTATCCTTACGCCGGTTCGGCTGCTATTTATTCTTACCCGCTTCAGGGAACTGGAACTGGAATTCCCGGAACAGGTGTCGATGGTGGAGGAAATCCGTTGCCCTCGCCTGACTTGGATCCCGGTGTCGGCGGCTCCTTCAATCCGCCAAGCTGCATTATCGGGCAAATCTATTACGATGGTGCCGGTGGCTCAGCCTCAGGAGGGGCCGGCCTGAATCCCGATACTCCGGTTGATACCGTTCTGAGCGCCGGTGTACCAACCTTCCCCTGCCCCGATCCGTCGAATCCACACGTGTTCAGCGGCGTGTCTGGATCGATTGCAGACGCCAATCCAGCGTTGGGACTGGTCGGGTTCGGCGTAACTCCCACTGGAACGAACTACACGATTCCTTGTCACCACGGGCCGATTCTGAACTATGCGAACGGCCAGTTCACCAAGGGTAACCAAACCACGCCATGCAGTACCTGTGCCGGCGCGATCGCGCCTGCCGGCTTGGGAGGGATGGTCTACGACCCAGGGGCCGACAAGTGGCTGCTCACCAACGAGAACTCCGTTGCCACCACGAACATCGGGAATGTCGATGTGATTGATCTTCAACTGGGAACCGCAAATGGCCCGATCGTAGTAGGTAGTATGGTCATGCCGAACTGCATGCCCACCGGTATCGTGCAAGGACCGGGAGAGTACTTCCTGGTGGGTTGCGCCGACCACGACGGCGAAGCTTTCCCCCCAAACGAATACATTATCAACCTGGCTGGAGGCTTTAGCACTGCCTCGGGCAGCTACAACGTGAACTGCACATCAACTCCGCTGGTGAACTGCATCCAGATCACCAACGTCGGCGGCGTGGATGAAACCTGGTACAACCCGGGCGACAACAGATACTACCTGGCCGCGCGCGACATGCCTACAGGCGCGGTTTTGGGCGTGATTGATGCGGGAACGAATCAATGGCTGGTGAATGTGGCGACCGGTTCCAACTCGCACAGCGTCGCGGTGGATCCCAGCAACAACCACGTCTTTGTGCCGATGCAAGCCGGTAATGGCTGTACGACGCAGAGCGCCAACGGTTGCGTAGCGGTATATGCGCAGCAGTGAGGCAGCCCTCCCCTGGGTGATATAGTGAACCGAGACGCGGGACGGAACAACGTTTCGTGTCTCGGTTTCAAAGAAGTGATTTATGAAGAATATTTGTAGTATCCGCCTGAGGTCGTTCGCTCTTTCGTCTTCGTTGTTCTTATTACCGGGGTTATTGGCGGCCGCGAGCGACCAACCCGCTCCGAAGCCTACTGACGTTCCTGCCACCGTCATCGCGCATCTGCCTCTGCCGCAGTCGACGGGAAGTGAAATGATGCTCCAAAAAGAGCGCGGCAAGCAGTATCTATACGTCCAGCAGGCGGCCAAGCCAGGCTATATGGTGGTCGATGTCAGCCATCCCGAGATGCCGAGCCTGGTGAAGCGAGTCCCCGGCTCGAATCAGGCAACCGAGGGAGACCTGAAGATGGTCACCCCCGATGTTGCAATCTCGGAAGCACCGGAGAAGAGTCCGGACACTCTTAGCAGCAGCAAGCATGCCACCGAAACGGTTCGTGTGCTTGACCTTACCGATCCCAAAGCCCCCAAGACCCTGGAAACTTTCAGCAAGGTGACCAGCACTCTAGCCGACGGCCGCCACGGCCTGCTTTACCTCACCAATGACGACGGATTGTGGATTCTCCGCTACCGTCACCCGTGGCTGTTTGAACCGGAAAAGAACAAGAGCCCATGCACCTCTGAATCGAACATTCAGGCGATGCCGCCGGATTGCCAGTAACGCGACATTCCTTTTCTCTTCACTGGGCGTAAGTAACAAGGCTAATCTAACGCGAAACTGTTTGCTCCGAGCATTCCTTGTCAATCGTCTTGATGGATTTGACAGCGATGGTAACCGGCGCCGCCGATCCCTGCCGTGCCATAGCATCGGAACTGGTACTCAACGTCGGTTCCTGATTGCCAGTTACTTCGACGTGCTGGCCGAGATAATTCTTTAGCCTCGTTTTTCCGGTGGCTTGAAGCTCAAAAGTATCGGATGGATTCTCTTTCATCAATACGTAGTCGCCATTAATCCGGCTGATGCAGCCTCGCACGGTTATGGGCCCGGCGGAATTGTTCGAGCGTTGCTGGTTGTCCGAGGGAGCAGCGTCTTGCGCCAGCAAGAGACTGCCGGAGAGCAACAAGGTAAAGAAAAGCAGTTTCTTCATGGAAATCCCCTTTTGCAAGATGGGATGGCGACTCCCTTGCAAAGGTTGATTACAATGTTCGGAGTCTTAACGTCGTGGGTTTAGAGATTCAACCGGACATATTTCGATGGTCGTGCGCTATTTGACGTGTGTCTCCTGATAGTGGACTTCCTCCCACTCGCCTGCACGCTTCATCCAGACTGCCCCAACGTAGATGCGAGAGAAGCGCACTTGAGATTTAGGTGGAAACTGCATGGTCACCTCATAGACGGTGAAGGCGGCATCAGTCCCTAGAGGAGTTAGCTTGAATCCCCATAAAACATAGCTGCTGAGATTGCCGTTGGCCAATTCGTTCATCGCCTGCGTTTTGCTTCGCTCGCCCTTGCTGTCAATCTCGACTCCTTCATAATCGTCCGCCAGGAAGTCGCCGTATGCTTTCTTGTCTTTGTTCTTGATAGCTTCCCACTCGGCTTCGATTTTCCGCTCGAACATCTGCCTCAACTTCGCCTCGGCTGAAACGGCGGGGGCTTTCAGATCCTCGGCAAACGAGGCCGGAGCGGATTGCGGAGCACCGCCAGACGGTTCTGCGCCCGGTTGTTGCCCCACCATCGCAATCGCCAAGCCGGCAAAGCCAAGAAAAACGAATCCCACGCGCATCAGGCCCCCTATTGAAACGCGAATCTTATCAGGGGAGTCGCCGCTTTCTCAAGGAACGATGCGGCCACGAGGCATTGATTCGACTCACCCGTTTGCTCCCGCGCGGCAAATGATTTACCCTCAGCCCCAGTCGAATATGACGACCAAGTTTGAGCCTAGAACGCCTGCCGAAGGCTTTTCCCGCGCGATGCGCCGCGAGATCTACGAACAGCCGGCGGCGATTGCCAAAACCGTACAACAGCATCTCAAGGACGACATAATTTTCCCCGGCGAACTTCAGGCGATCGAAAGCTCGCTGCTGACCTTTGAGAAACTGATCATCGCTGCCAGCGGGTCGAGCCGGCACGCCGGGCTGGCCGGAGAGATCATGATTGAAGATCTTTCCGGCGTTGCGGTTGACGTGGAGTATGCCAGCGAGTACAGCTATCGCTCCACGCACGCCGCGATCGAACCTTTGGTCATGGTGATCACGCAATCCGGCGAAACCGCTGACACTATCGCTGCGCAGCGCGAAGCCCTGACCCGAGGAGTTAAGACCGTCGCGGTCTCGAATGTGGCTGATGCTACGATTCCGCGCGAGGCCAGCGCGGCGCTGATTACGGGGGCTGGCCCGGAGCTTGCCATCCCGGCCACGAAAAGCTTTACGGCGCAGCTCACGATCGTTTATCTGATGGCGTTGTTCCTGGCCCGCAAGCGCGGAAGAATGACTTCCGAGGTCACGCGTTCTTACCTGCACAGGCTTTTGCAGTTGCCGGATGAAGTCGAATCCCAGCTCCGCACCTGGGACGAGCTTGCAGAGGACTTCGCGCAGAAGCATTTTCAAGCGGAAAAGTTTCTATACCTCGGCAGAGGCGTACATTACGCAATAGCGCGCGAAGGAGCCCTCAAGCTGAAGGAAACCTCTTATGCGCACGCGGAAGGCTATCCGGCGGGAGAGCTTAAGCACGGTCCGAATGCGCTGGTGGATGACAAGCTGCCCGTCGTGGTACTGGCAACGTGCGATCGATCCGATCCGGATTCGATGCTGCGTTACCGGCGGACATTGGATGTGATGAAAGAAGTGCGGTCACGCAACGGGCAAATCGTCGCCGTAGCGACCGAGGGCGACCGTGAAGCCGGTGATCTTGCAGATGTAATCTTTGTACCCGCGGCTCCCGAGCTGTTGCTGCCGATCGTCGAGGTGATACCTCTGCAGCTATTTGCTTATCATGTGGCCACGAAAAAAGGATACGACGTAGACCGGCCGCGAAACCTGGTGAAGGCGGTGGTCACGGAGTAGCGCTAAAATCGCAATCGTCCCTGCTGACTACTTTTTCATCCATGTCCCCGACCGGCTCATCGCACAACTCATCGCACATCGATCTGCAGGCTGCCGCCAAAGAAGTTGTGCTGGAGCGCGGTTTTCAACCGGATTTCGGACCGGCGGTGCAGCAGCAACTGGCACAATTACGGCAACATCCCCCTGAGATTGCGGCAAACGGCAAGATACGCGACCTGCGCGATCGCTTGTGGTCATCGATCGACAATGACACCTCGCGCGACCTCGACCAAATCGAAGTCGCGGAGCGGCTGCCGAATCGAGATGCCAAAGTCATGATAGGAATCGCGGACGTCGATGCCTTCGTCCTAAGAGGAACTCCCATCGATCAGCATGCGGCCAGAGAAACGACAACGGTATATGCCGGCGTTCGCAATTTTCCCATGCTGCCCGAAGAGCTTTCAACGGGCAAAACCTCGCTCCTTGAAAATCAGGACTGCCTTGCCGTGGTTACCGAATTTGTGGTGGATGCAACGGGTCATGTAACTTCCAGCGATGTCTACCGTGCGATCGTTCGCAATAAAGCTCAACTCCAGTACAACTCCCTGGGGGCGTGGCTCGAAGGAGCAGCCGCGGCTCCGCCAAAGGTCGCCGCTTCCGGCGATTTGCAGGCGCAACTGCAATTGCAGAGTGATGTGGCACAAAAGCTGAAGAGCCAGCGTTACGATCACGGCGCGCTGAGTCTTGAGACAAACGAATTTCTTCCGTTGCTGGTCAATGGCGCGATAGTCGGTGTGACAAATCAGCAGAAAAATCATGCGACGGAGCTGATTGAAGACTTTATGATCGCCGCTAATGGCGTAGTTGCACGCATGTTGGAAAAGGTTTCATCGTTGCGCCGCATTGTGCGCGAGCCAAAAAGATGGGATCGCATCGTAGAATTGGCCGCGACTTACGGTGACAGGCTGCCCTCCGAGCCAGATTCCAAAGCGCTGAACGATTTCCTGATCAAACAGAAGGCGGCGAATACCGATCACTTTGCCGATCTCTCGCTCGCCGTCATCAAGCTGATTGGGCCGGGCGAATATGTGCTCGAGCGGCCGGGCGAGCCGGCCCCAGGGCACTTCGGGCTCGCGGTTCGCGACTATACCCATTCGACCGCTCCGAACCGCCGCTTCGCCGACATGGTTACTCAGCGCATCCTCAAGGCGATGCTCGATGGAAAGCCGGATCCTTACTCCGATAGCGAACTTTCGGCCATTGCCGCTGACTGCACGGAAAAAGAAGATGCAGCCCAAAAGGTGGAGCGCGACATGTCGAAACGATTGGCCGCAGTCGCCATGCAGAATCGCATCGGCGCAATCTTCGACGCGATTGTCACCGGCGTAACGCCGAATGGAACGTTCGTTCGCGCTCTGCAGCCCCATGTGGAAGGCTTGCTGGCTCAAGGCAACAAAGGGGCGGATGTTGGAGACAAGCTGCGCGTCAAACTCATTCGTACCGATGTACAGCACGGTTTTATCGATTTCGCCCGGGTGTAGTCGTGTGCTTCAGCCGAATGAGGCTTTCCGCGGTCGCCATGATGGCATCTTCCCTCGAACGTGGCAACCAGCCTAGCATGGTTCTGGCTTTGTCACTCGTAGCGTCCTTTTTGTTTCCCAGCTCCGGAATAATCTGCTTTACCGCCGGATCGCGCAGTGCGGCGAGGCGAACCAGAAAGTTTGGAACTTCCCATGTGGGTACCTTATTTGCTGCCGCTCCCATGCGCGATTTAAGCAGATGCGCGATATCGAGTATCGACATAAAACTTCCGGCAACAGCCAGAAACCGCTCGCCGCTGGCCGCGGGATGCGTCATCGCGCGAATATGCAGGGCCGCGACGTCGCGGACATCAACCGCGCCGAAATAAAGTTTCGGAAGTCCGGGCACAGCTCCATCGAGCAGGCGTTGCACGACCAGAATTGAGGTTGAATAGTCGGGCCCAAGAACCGGACCGAAGACGCCGACGGGATTCACAACCGAGAGCTGGAGTTTCCCACCATCTTTATTTTGTCCTTCACACGCGATGAAATCCCATGCGGCGCGTTCGGCAATGGTTTTTGACTTGATGTAGGGGGTCAGTCCGTCGCCGTGCAAGTCAGTCCAGTCGGTTTCGTTAAACGGCTCATCCTGCGGCTTGTGGCCATAACCGATTGCAGCAAAAGAAGACGTCAATACGACGCGCCTGACGCCGGCATCGCGCGAGGCCCGCAACACGCGCAATGCGCCCTCTCGCGCGGGCACAACGAGTTCGTTTTCGTCCATTGGGACGGTTTCAGGGAATGGCGAGGCCACGTGAAGCACGTATTCGCATCCACGGACGCTTTCTGCCCAACCCGCATCCATTTCAAGATCGGCTGCAAAGAATGATAAGCGCCCGTTCGGCTCGGCCCCTCCGTTCTTGATCATTGCTCGCACGTCAGCCTCGCGCTGCAGGTTGCGAACCGTTGTGCGGACAGTGTGTCCCTCAGAGAGAAGTTGCAGGATGCAATGGCTGGCGATGAAGCCCGATCCGCCAGTAACGAGAATTGTGCTCATCGTCATTCGATGCGCTTACCGGCGAAAAGCGGCACCGCAGCGACCTCTCCCACGGATATTAAGTGCGGAGGTTCGCCAGAGTGAACCCTGTCCTTGCAAAATTCGGTTGAGTACGGCACCCTCGATAAGATGCCAGCAAAGAATGCGCCTGCGATCTTTCTAAGTCTAACTTTAACCTTCCTGTTCGGATTCGTGTCCCTCACTTGGGCTCAGAGTGGGCCGGAGCAAGGCGGAAACGAAATCCAGGTTTGGGCTGGCGGCGGCCACTCTGTGGCGGGAGGAACGTCGAACACGGAGGTGTTCAATGCTGGCCTGCGATACGGATGGGTGATCAGCGCCGAGCATTTGCCCGGATTACTGCGCGGGCGCTTCGAATACACCGTGGATGTGGTGCCGGTCTATCTGATATTTCAGCCGGCGAACACCGCCTATGGTGCGGGATTTGATCCGCTGGGGCTGAAGTGGAATTTTGTGCGGCGCGGCCGGTTTTCTCCGTTCCTGCAGTTGACCGGGGGAACGGTCTTCAGCAATGTGAACGTCCCGACATACACGAACACGGTGAATTTCACGCCCAGCGCGGCGTTCGGAACTCACATCCTCGGCGAAAAATACAACTGGAGCGTGGAAGTGCGCTACCTGCACATCTCGAATGCCGGCTTGGGTGACTACAATCCGGGGCTCAACACGGTGCAGGTGCGGCTGGGGCTGGGAAAGTTTTGGAAAAAGTAAGCGGGTCCAAATGAATCTTCGCACCCGAGTGGGGCGAGGACAAACCATCCTGCGGATTGGACGATTTCTCCTTTGAAGACTGGGCGCCGCTAGATGACCGTCACGCAGATTGGTTTCGGACAGCAGTTGGCCACGAAATAATATTTACCAGGTTTCATGTCTTTCGCGACAGTGATCTTCCGCTGGGATGGCATCGGAAAAACGATTGGCTGGGGTAGGTTGAAGGGCCATGCGCTTGAACCGTCCTGAGAGATTGTGCAGCTGGCGGGAAGGTTTTGCCAGTTCACTTCCTCGCCCGGTCGGGCGCTGAAATTGTCGCAGATATTGATGGGGACTGGTGGCATCGGTTCTCCTACGATTCGTTGAAATTGCTGCCGGCTTGGCCGGGGGATTTTGCCCGCCCAAGCCGGAAATCGCAACGATACTTTCTCCGTCGTCTTACGCCGATTTCTTCAGCATTGCACCGGAGATGATAGTCACCGACTTTTGGATCGCGTTGGTGCAGGTTTGATTGGCGACCGTGTATGGGATGTTGTCGCCCACCGCGAAATTGCCAACGTATATTTTTGTGACGCCGGGCAGCGGAAACGGCCCAATCGGAGGGCCATACGGTGTCGTAAGGTTGGCCTCAAAAAATGGCCAAACGGTCCCGCTCTGCACTATCTCGGCACCCGCCTCGGCATTTGTGAAAGTCACTTCCGCTCCGGGTTCCGCTTCAAAACCATTGCAGATCTCCGTACTGACCGCTGGTGGTGGGTTGCCTTCAGCTCTTTTTTCGTGTGTCATAAGGGTTTCTCTCTCCATTCGAATTTTTGTGTCCGGGAAGCAATTGACTGGGAACGAAGCTTCCCGAATCTTAACCTGGGCCCATCCAGCGAAATCTGCTGGAGCTACTTCGACTTCATCAACTGCTGATAGCCCGGAGTACCGGCGAGATTATCGAATTCGTGCATGCTGCGGATTTTGTCTACGGCGTAACCGGCATGCACCGCCTTGGCCAGCCATTCTACAGCCAAACCGGTTTCCCCCAAATGGTTATATATTGAGGCGGCCTCCAGCAATACATCTTTGTCGTTATGGGTGTATTGCAGGGCCTGTTGGAGATAGGCAAGGGAGTTTTTCCGATCCCCCAGCTCAGAATCGTAACCTGCCAGATCGCTCAGCACATTCGGATCGCGGGGATTGACCTTCAGCTGGGCCGCGGCTAGATCGACCGCCTTACGAAGGGGCTGTGCGGCTTGATCCTTCTTGCCGGATTGATAGAGAGCGTCGCCCAGATTGCCCCAAATCACATACTGCTGCGGGTCCAGTTTGGCCGCCTCCTGGGACGCACTCGCCGCTTCGTCGAACTTCTGCAGGCCGAAATAAGCCGCCCCTAAATTGACATAGCCGGCATAAGTGGGCCGAATCGCGATCGATTTCTTCGACGCCTCGATCCCCTTCTCGTATTGCCCCATGTCGTTGTAGATAGACCCCATGTTCACGTAAGGGACGTACCACTCAGGAGCAATCTGCGTAACTTTGTTGTACATCTGCAGGGCTTTTTCATGATCATTCTGTTCTTGATAAAATGCTCCGAAGTCATTGTAACTAAAGCGGCTATTGGGGTGAGCCTGGATCGACTGCTGGAACGCTTTTTCCGCCTCTGAGACCTTGCCCGCGCTTTGATAGGCATGTGCAACACCGAGTGCTGCGCCCTCATTGGTAGGTTCCAAAGCGAGAGCCAGTTCAAATTCGGATTCCGCCTCAGGGTAGAGTCCGGTTCCGCTGTCTATGTGACCGAGGCACAGGTGCCCATCTGCGCCGGCGTTGCCAAGTTTAACCGCATCGTCGCAATTTGTTTCCGCCAGACCGATCCATTGCTGCTGTTTGGTATCGGAGTACTTGAACCAATAACTCTGCCCAAGAACAGCTTTAGCCATGCCGAAGTTAGGGTCGAGTTTGAGTGCTTCGCGGGCCATCAACATGGCGTTATCGAGATTTTCGGCCTTCGTATGATCGAGCAGATAGCCTTGCGCCTGCAGGTAGTACTGATATGCGGCGGCGTTCTCGGTGCCGTGATATTGCAGCGCTGCCTCTTCTTCCGGACGCAGCTGTAATTGCAGGTACTTGACTGCTCCCTGGGCAATTTTTTGTTCGAGGGAGAAAATGTCGGCCATCGGTACGCTAACTGAATCACTGCCCACAGTTGCGTCACTCTGCGCGTTCTGCACGGAATAAGCGACTTTAACCAGATCCCCGGGCTGCGGCTCGAAAGAGACCGCCAATCCCAGGTTGGCTCCGAAGTTATGGGCGGCGTCAGGCAGGGAAGCGATCTTGCGCTCCAGCAGATTGCCGGGGGAGACTACTTCAAAGGCTCGGTCGCCGGTGAGTTTGGCTAATTTACCGCCAATGCTCTCCACAACGCCTTCCCCAAGGGCGGTGAGCTTGGTATTGCCGGGTATGGCAGCAAAGGGTAGAACGGCAAGAATTTTTGTTTGCGGCAGAGCCGGAGCCGTGCCGGCGCTGGGTACAGGCATTCTCCCGAACAGGAGGCCAACTCGGTGGCGCACTTGCGGAATTGAAGCGAGTAGCGCAACGACAGCCACAGAAGCAAGGATTGCACCGATGATGCGAGGTTTGCGCTCTACCAATGCCGGGCTTGACGCCTTGAGCGGCGATCCGCCTCGCTGCACGCGACGCAGGTCTTCGAGAACGTCGGGGGCCTGCGCATAGCGCTGGTCCGGATTCTTCGCGATCATCCTCCAAATGATCGCTGCCAACTTGGCTGGAACATTCTTTAGCGGTGGAGGATCTTCGTGTACGATGCGGGCGACCGTGGTAGCCAGGCTGTCGCTATGGAAAGGCTGCTCGCCGCCGAGCATCTCGTAAAAAACCAGTCCCAGGGAAAATATGTCGGAGCGGCCGTCGTCGGGCTTTTGCAGCAGAACCTCGGGAGCCATGTAAGCCGGCGTTCCGCCCGAGGCGGTCATCGTCTCCATACTTCTGGTTGCCGTGTCGGGAGTGGTCGTCCAGGCGCGGCGGGCTACGCCGAAGTCGAGGATCTTCGCCCGGTTGCCGGGCGTGATCATGATGTTCTCGGGCTTGATATCGCCGTGAATGATGGCTTGTTCGTGAGCGGCGTTCAGGCCCTCGCAGCACTGCATGGCGATGACGAAGAATTCGTCACGCGAAATCGGCCGCTTCAGGCGATGGCGCAGGGTTTCGCCCTCGACGTACTCCATCACCAGCCAGAGTTCGCCGGCATGTTCCACCACATCGTAGACTCCGCCAAGATTGGGATGATTCAGAGCCGAGGCTCGCTGTGCCTCTTTGAGAAAGCGCTTGCGGTCCTTGGGATCGGAGCGCGAACGTGGGGCGGCGCGCTTGATGGCGACCAACCGTTTCAGCGTAGGATCTTCGGCGACGTAGACTTGGCCCATGCCGCCCGCGCCCAGGCGTTTTCCCACAATGAAGCGGCCCACGAGCGTGCCCGTGAGTTGGTCAACGACGACAGGGGGCGTGTTGAACTCGTCTGGCATGAACAAACTTGCCCGCTCGCCATTCTAAACATAATGGTGGAGCAAACCAAAGTGAAAGTTCGATAAGGAACCAGAAAGCGCCTCACGGTGCGTAGCGGCTCAACCCCACATCGAAGATTTGCTTCCACGCTCCGTGCCAGATATTCTTCTGCGTTATGTCTACGCTAGTGGAATGTGTCCCAAACTTTTCTGAAGGCTGCGACAAAGCCAAAGTCGACGCCATTGTTTCCGCCATGAAGATCGACGGCGTCTACGTTCTTGACCGCGAGATGGATGCCGATCATAACCGCTCCGTGATCACACTTGTCGGCGAGCGCGAAGCGATCCAGGAAGCTGCGATTCGGGGAGTAGGGAAGGCTTCGGAGTTGATCGATTTATGCGTGCACAAGGGGGCGCATCCGCGCATGGGCGCCGCCGACGTGGTGCCGTTCATTCCGATCGAGGGCGTGACGATTGAGGATTGCGTTGCCATGGCGCGGCACGTTGGAGCCGAAATCTGGAAGCGCTGTCAGATTCCGGTTTATCTGTACGAGGCGGCCGCAACCACCGCCGAGCGACAGAATCTGGAGAATATTCGCCGTGGGCAGTTTGAAGGAATCCGCGCAGAGATAGCGACGAATCCGGCGCGAAAGCCGGATTTCGGCGAGTGCAGAGTCCACCCCACGGCCGGTGCGACCGTGGTTGGGGCGAGGAAATTTCTAATTGCCTACAACGTCTTTTTGAACACGACGGATGTTGAGATCGCAAAGAAAATTGCTAAAGCCGTGCGCTTTTCAAGCGGTGGCCTGCGCTTTGTGAAAGGAGCCGGGTTCCTGGTGCGCGGACTGGCTCAGGTTTCGATGAATCTTACAGATTTTGAGCAGACTCCCGTCCACCGCGTTTTTGAAACAGTGAAACGGGAGGCGGCGCGATATGGCGTAATGCCCGTGTCGAGCGAGATCGTCGGACTGATCCCAAAGAAAGCTCTGGAGCAGGCGGCAGAGTGGTTCTTGCAGGTGGAGAATTTCGATTCGTCGTTGATTTTGGAAAACCGGTTATCCGCGGTGATGAGCGGGAAGATGGCTGTTGGCGGATTGCGGGCAGGGGTCGAGCCATTTATCGAGCAGCTTGCCGCTCCAACTGCCACCCCCGGCGGCGGCAGCGCTTCCGCGGCGGCGGGAGCAATGGCTGCCGGGTTAGCGAGCATGGTGGCTTCGATGTCGCGCGGCAAGAAGGCTTACGTGCAATATGAGTCGGAACTGAGCGCTGCAATTGCGAGATTGGGCGCGCTGCGCGAGGAGTTGAAGGCAGCCATCGACGCCGATGCCGCGGCTTACGATTCCGTAATGAAGGCCTACAAGCAGGCGAAATCCGGAGGAAGTGAAGCCGAAGAATCGATAGATGCCGCACTGAAACAAGCGACCGGTGTTCCTCTAAGCGTGGCCGAGAAGTCGCGAGAAGTGGCAAGGATCGCCTCTAAGCTCGAAGGAATCACCAATCCAAACATGAAGTCCGATCTGACGACGGCGGAAGCGCTGGCCAGGGCGGCGATCAGCGGAGCACTGGCTAACGTGGAGATTAATCTTGGCTCCCTCAAGGACGCCGACTTTGCGGCAGGCATTCGTAAACGGGTTGAAAAAGTGAAAATATAAGTTCCCCGCATGAACTGACCCCATCTTGATCGAGGTTTCCCTTTAGTTACTGTACCTTTGGATGGCTCACGATACACTGCAAGTATTAAAATGGTCGTTCGTTCTGTCACGTGGGTCCGCTCGAACGCTGCAGCCTAAACCTGCATCTTAATTGGAGAGATCCCGCAACCTGGTCGACCAAACCGGGTTTATACACATCTGAGGATGCTATGAAACTTGGCATGAAGCTGGTAAGAACTGGATTGGCTTGTCTGTCTTCGTTTGCTCTCGCGTGCGCGGGAACAGCGTTCGCAATGCCGCTCAATGGGTCCGCCCGCGCCGTCGTTCCCGCTGATTGTCAACAGTTGATCTCTGTCGACTATCGGGCTCTCAAGGATTCTCCGACCGCAATGCAGCTTAAGGAGCAGGTGCTGCCCGACAACCTGAAGCAGTTTGAAGAGGCGTTGAAGGGCGTTGGAATCGACCCCAGCAAGGACGTGGATTCTCTGGCGTTCGCCGCGTTCCGCACCGAGAAGAGCGGGATCAAGTCTGTGGGCGTAGCGGCTGGGCCGTTCGCCATGAAGACCGTCATCAAAAAGATGACCGCAGCGAAGATCAAGCCGACAAAGTACCGCACAGCGAGTATTTATCCCATGGACGGCGGCATGGTCATGGTCTTTCTGGACGACAGCACGCTGCTGTTTGGCGAATCGTCGGCTGTGAAGCTGGCGCTCGATACGCGGGACGGGCAGATTTTAAACCTGGATACGAACTCGACCATGTCCGACATGATGTCGGATGTGGATGCGGGGCCGGTGTGGAGCATTCTGGATCAACAGGGAACCCAGAACGTGATGCGCTCGGCTCTGGGTGACGCCGCCAAAGTCGCCGATTACGAGACCATTAAGAAGCGCCTACTCGGTTCACGCTACACCATGAGCTTCGCCAGCGGCGTGAACTTCGATCTCACCGTAGTCACTTCCGATTCGGTGAGCGCTGCAACATTATCGTCGCTGGTGAAAGCCGGCCTGCTCTACAAGAAAATGAGTGCCAGCGCGGCAGAAAAGGTCGCCATGGATAACACCTCGGTCGATTCCGACGGCAGCAATGTTGCCTTCCACTTCAAGGCCAGCGATCAGCAGTTCCAATCGCTGATGCATTCGCAGTTGTTTGCGGCAGTCGCCCACTAGACCGGAAGAAACGAACAAAAGGCGCCGATTCCGACCAGGGTCTCGGCGCTTTTCCATTTTTGGTCTAAAATTCTTCAATTCTTGCCGGCGGATCTATTTCGGTTTTCGTGAGGCGCGTTTCTCTTTCGCCCAACCCTCTTTGATCACCTGCTGGGCGCGTCCAATCGCCAGCGCATCTACCGGAACATCTCGCGTGATACACGACGCTGCGCCTACGTACGCTCCTTTACCGACGCGGACTGGCGCGACTAGCGTGCTGTCGCTGCCGATAAAGGCGCCGTCTTCGATTGTAGTTGTGTGCTTGTTCACTCCGTCGTAGTTGCAGGTGATGGTTCCCGCGCCGATGTTCACGCCCGCCCCGATTTCGGCGTCGCCGAGATAAGTGAGGTGGCTGGCTTTCGATCCCTTGCCGAGCTTGATTTTCTTGGTTTCGACGAAATTGCCGACGTGCGCGCCCTCCCCAATGTCGCTGCCGGGGCGGAGGTGGGAATAAGGGCCGAGCACGGCGTTCGAAGCGACCCTGGCATCTTCCAGAATGCAACCGTTGCGAACAAGGACATTCGCGCCGATCTGCGAGTCACGAATTACCGAATAAGATCGAATTCTGCAGCCCTCAGCGATGCGAGTTTTGCCGAGAATTTGAACGAAAGGTTCGATCACAGTATCGGCTGCAATTTCAACATCGTTGTCGATCACGCAAGTCGCCGGATAAAAAATTGTGACGCCATCGGCCATCAACTGCCGGCACTTGCGTATGCGCATCTGTTCATCGATCTGAGAAAGTTCGCCGCGCGTGTTAGCGCCTAAAACTTCACTGGAGTTTTCTGTTTTGTACACGACCACCCGCTCCCCGGCTTTGCGTAATACGGCGGCCATGTCAGTCAGGTAGTACTCGGTGTGAGGATTGGAGGTGGAAAGTCTGCCGATGTTGGCGAATAGCTCCGGGACTGCGAATACATAGAAGCCAGAGTTGATTTCTTTGATCCGTTTCTGCGCTGCGCTGGCTGATTTCTCCTCCACGATTTCCTTCACTTCCGCGCCGCTCGGATTTGTTCGAACGACCCGGCCGTAGCCGGTTGGTTCGGCGAAGTCGGCGGAAAGCAGAGTCATGCCGGCTTGCTCATCGAGGTGAAAGTTCAGCAGGCGGGCAATCGTTTGCGGAGTGATTTGCGGGGCATCGCCAGAGAGCACGACTACATAGTTGTATGGGGAAAGTGCGCCCTGCGCCACCATCAGTGCGTGTCCGGTGCCGCGTTGTTCGCTTTGCAGCACGAAATTGATGCCGGTACCGGCGACCGCGGATCGAACCTTCTCGGCTTCATGCCCGATAATCGCGAATATATCGCTCGGCGGCACTACGCGCGTCGCGGCGGCGATGACATGTGCCAGCAGCGGTTTCCCCCCGGCTTCATGAAGCACCTTTGGCATCTGAGACTTCAGCCGCGTGCCTTTTCCCGCTGCCATAATTACGATGGCCACCCTGGGCGGAACGTTGGACGGCGCAAGCGTGGTTTCAGGAGATTTTCTTTTCGCAGCTTTTCTCATTCGCCTCAATATACCTTGATCCCAACAAAAAGTTGAGGTCATCGCCGGCATACGCCTGCATTGGATATTTCACCGCCCGACGAATTAGAATTTCCGGCGGGAGAAACTAATGCCAAAGTTCGTGATAGAGCGTGAAATTCCGGATGCGGGGAATCTGAGCGACGACCAGGTTTTAGCGATTTCCCAAAAATCTTGCGGTGTCTTGAAGAACCTTGGGCCGCAGATTCAGTGGATCGAGAGCTACGTAACGCAAGATAAAATCTACTGCGTCTACATCGCCCCCAACGAGGCGCTTGTGCGGGAACATGCCAAGCAGGGGGGCTTTCCGGCGAACCGGGTTTCGGAAGTGAAACGCATTATCGATCCCACTTCGGCCGAGGCGTGATCTGCTTGTCGGCTAAAGACCGAGGCCGCCATCTACGGCGAGAATCTGGCCGGTAATGAACTGTGGCGCGGTCGCGAAGAAAAGGACTGCGGCGGCGATCTCCCCCGCAGTGCCGTTCCGCAGCATCGGCGTTTGCTTTGCCATTCGCGTCATGAATGATGCCGCGGATTTTTCTCCCAAATCGATCATCCCGGGAGCCACAGCATTGACCGCAATTTCTGGGGCCAGGGCCTTCGCCATAACTTTGGTCAGCATGTGCAGCGCGGCCTTCGACGAGCAGTAATGCGCATGCGTGGCCCACGGACGCAGGCCGCCGAGTGAGCCCATGTGAATGATCTTCGCCTCGATCTCAGTCCGCTTCGAGCGGTTCTTGCCTGGGCGTTTTCGGCGCAGCAACTTAAGAGCTTCGCGAGAGACAAGGAATGGTCCGCGGGTGTTCGACGCGAACATATCGTCCCATTGCCGCACCGTAAGGCGGTCGAACTCGGCCGTCGCGTAATTCGCCGCGTTGTTGACCAGAACGTCAATCCGGCCAAGTTCACGCCCAACTTCCTTGATCATCGACTTCACGCTGACCTCATCGGTTACGTCGCAGTGCAGAGCGAAGGCGCGCACGCCGAGGCCCGCCAGATCGACGACAGTGCGTTGCGCGTCGCGGGCGGAAGTGCGAAATGTGATGGCAACGTCGGCCCCGGCGGCAGCGAGAGCCAGGGCGGAAGCCCGTCCGAGGCGCTTCGCGGCGCCCGTAACCAGGCACGCTTTGCCGCGTAAGGGTTTGCAGTCAGAGTCAAACATCCGGCGATTTTACTCCTGTAGTTCCAGCCGAACCAGGATGAGGCTTCCGTGTAGCCCTCCCTCTTCTTTTTGCTTGCCAGCAGGAGTAGCGGCAACGTTACAATCTTGCCGTGCCGGAGCCCCGACAGGTCGTAGTGTATTCGCGCAAAGGGTGCCACCTCTGCGAGGTTGTGAAAGAGAGCCTTGGCAAGCTTTCACGCCGTGGCGGATTCACCTGGAAAGAAGTCGATGTCGATAGCGACGGCGAACTGCGCCGGCAGTTCAATGATGAGGTTCCAGTCGTTTTTATTGACGGCCGCAAAGCATTCAAGTACCGCATGGACGAGTCCGAATTCTTGCGCAAGTTAGCGAGCTAGTCTCGCAAAGCCCATCATTCCGTGATTTTCCTCTAAAATCATCCTCGCCATGTCGCGTCCTGAAAGCTTGCGCACGGAACTTTATGCAGACCCGGCCAACGTGTTATTGCACGACGCAATCCTGAATTCGTGCCGCTCGCATGCGGGACAGGTGGCCATTGTAGATGCATCTTGCGGCCGCCGCATTACCTACGCGGAATACGGCGAGATGGTGAACGCTCTGGCCCGCGGATTGGTTGCAGCCGGAGTGAAGCCGGGCGAAGTCGTCGGCATTTTCCTGCCCAACTCCTGGGAATTCTGCGTGGCCTACCATGCCTCAACTTTGGCCGGAGCCATTCCCACGCTACTGAATCCCACTTACCGCGAGCGTGAGATCAAATATCAGTTGTCGAATTCCGGTGCAGTAATTTTGATCACCGATGGCGCAAACATTCAGGGATGCGATCTCAGCGGATTACCGAATCTGCGAAAGGTCTATTGCACGCGGCAGCAGGGAAGTGGGAGTCTCGAGTTTTCCGAGTTGTTGAAACCAGCCGGTGCGAGCGTTCCCGAACATGGTCACGACGCAGAAAAGACGCTAGCAGCGCTGCCTTATTCGAGCGGCACCACAGGATTGCCTAAGGGCGTCATGCTCTCGCATTCGAATCTGGTCTCGAATATCTACCAATTGTTGGGCCCGAACGCAGTTACGCTCACGGCTGCCGACAATATTCTGTGCTTCCTGCCCCTGTATCACATTTACGGATTGAATGTGATGCTAAACCCGGCCCTGATTGTGGGCGCGACACTGGTTTTGATCCCGCGCTTCAACGTGGGCCAGGTGGTGTCGCTGATCACGGAGGAATCGATCTCGATGATGCCGTTGGTCCCTCCCGCAATGAATGCATTGTGCCAGGCTGCCGAGGCAGGCCAGTTTCCGAAGGATCACGAGGTTCAGTGGGTAAAGTCCGGCGCGGCACCGCTGGCGCCGGAATTGCCGCGAAGGTTCACGGCTTTAACTGGCATACGCGTTCGTCAAGGCTACGGAATGACTGAGGCTTCGCCGGTCACTCACGTCGGCTTCCTGGAACCGGAACTGTACCGGCCAGACTCGATCGGACATCCTGTGGCGAAAACTTCTTGCCGGGTGGTTGCCGTGGACGGTGAGAGCCCTGCGGGAAGCAGTTCGCAGGAAGCCGCCGTCGGCGAGCCGGGAGAATTGGTGATGCGCGGTCCGCAAATCATGCTCGGCTACTGGAACGAGCCGCAGGCCACGGCCGCGGTCCTGCGCGACGGATGGTATTGGTCGGGCGACATCGTGACACGCGACGAGGACGGGTTCTACCGTGTCGTGGACCGCCGCAAGGAAATGATCAAGTACAAAGGATTCGCAGTCGCTCCCGCGGAAGTGGAAGCGGTTTTGCTGGAGCATCCTGCCGTACGGGAGTGTGGAGTGGTGGGGCGCCCCGACGCAGCGGCGGGCGAGATTCCAGTCGCTTTCATCGCCTTGCGCAATGGCTTCACAATATCTTCCAGAATCGAAAATGAACTATGCGCCTTTGTTGGCGAACGCCTCACGCATTATAAGCAGCCGCGGCAAGTGCATTTTGTAGATTCCATCCCCAAAACCGCCTCCGGAAAAATTCTGCGCCGCGAGTTGCGTGAGTTAATGCGATGAGCGCGTCAGCTCATCTTTCTGCGGGCTGAAAGTTGTTTGTGGCAGTCAAGAATTCGATGCCGCACATCTGTTTTTCCCGCTTACCAAGCGTACCCGTTTGGTTCATTCTCATTGTTGTAGTCCTGAACTTCCGGTAGTATCGCTGCCTCATGTTCCGGATTCTTCTTGTTTTTTTGCGCCGGCTTTGGCTGCCGCTCGTCGTATTCGTATTGTTCAGCGTGCTGTGTGTGCTCGTGTACCAGCGACTGGAGGGACTGACTTGGCAGGATGCCTTGTTCTGGATGATTCATCCGCACGCCATTGAAGCCAAACACGTGCGAAACGCGACCAAGCTGTTCGCCTTGTTTGTTTATTTGGGTGTTTTTGGATTTCAGATATGGGTCGCCGAGCGGGTTGCCGTGACCATCTTTAAGCGGCAGGGAGTCGAGGCTTGGAGAACAATGGTGAATGACGTCAATATCGAGAGGTTGCGGGACCACTTCATTATTTGCGGTTACGGGCAAGTCGGGCGGACGGTCGTCGATCAGCTCAACCGCCTGAAGATTCCGTTCGTCCTGATCGAAAGCAACGAAGGGCTCTGCCGCGAACTGCTAAAAGAACGTGTGCTCGCCATTCAGGGGGACGCCAAGCGTCAGGACATACTGCTGACCGCCGGCATCGACCGCGCGCGCGGTCTTTGCATCGTAATCGACAACGATGCCGACAATTTATACATCACGGTTACGGCGAAGGCGCTGAATCCGAAAGCCCGCATCATTACCCGTGCTGGGCAATCGCGCTATGCGCAAGCCATGCGCAATTCCGGCGCAGACGAGGTCATCATTCCGGAATATGAAGGCGGCCTGATGACCGGCCGGATGATTGCAAGGTTTTATCCCGGTGCTCATCCGAATCTGGAATAAGGAAAGCTACTTCTGACTGGCGCTGTCGGCTGCGATTCTCTTGGAACTTAGAAAACTCCAGATGACTTCATTGGCGTTGATGGCGTTGCTGGTTTTTCCGATTTCCTTTTCCGTCATATACTGCTCGCCGCCGGGCCACGTGTTGCCGCCATTCTTGACGCTGTAGAGCGCAACCTGAGAGTCGGCCTGACAGCCGTTATAGGTGTAAGTTTTGGTTTCCTTCGCACCTTTTTCCGGAGAGGGAATCTTGGCCTGGGCCGGTTTTTCCTCGCAATGGTCGAATTTGGCCCACGATTTTGCGCTGTCCTCGGCGGATAGCACGTGGAAGTGGCCGGGCTTGTAGGTGCCGCCGTCGTAGGGGACGATCGGGTCGTCGGTGCCATCGATGAAGATGGCGGCCACTGGGCGTGCGGGAAGACAAATCATGGTCTTGGGCAGCGCCGCACCAACGGCCGCGACGCCGGCCACGCGATCCGCCAGGTTGCAGCCAACTCGCAGGGCCATGAAGCCGCCATCCCCCAGGCCGGCTGCGTATATGCGGTGAGTGTCGACGGAATACTTCAGCGCGAGCTGGTCGAGCATTTGACCGAGAAATGCAATGTCATCCGAAGGTTCTGACCGGTTCCTCGACGCATTTGGATTTTCCCCGCCGCCCTGGCCTCCGCCGGGATATCCTCCTCCGCCTGGGTAGCCTCCGCCGCGCCGACCGAAGCCGCGCCGCGGCATATAGGCCGGTTGCTCTTCCTTGTGCACGCCGATGTTCCATTCGCCCCGCTGCGCGGCAGACGGATAGATCGCAATGATCCCATTTTTGTCGGCGAGGTGGTTGAAATGGGCGAGCCGCTCCATGTCGTCCGGATCCTGATTTTGAGCGTGCAGAAGAATCACGACCGGATAATGCTGCTGCTGGTTATAACCCGTCGGCAAATGCAGGATGAAGTTGCGCGTGGCGCCGTCAACGTCGACCGTCTCGTGCGTCTCCTGGGCGTCTAAGGCTACCCCCAGGAACAGGAACGAGAAACAAGCCGCGGCGAAAAGCGCCACTTTCGCCGACGGCGAAAACGCTGTCTCTTCTCTTGCTCTATCTTTCATCGATTTTGCGAGTCCTTGCCTAAAGATTCCGCGATACGGTCAGTTTGCCTAAGCCTGATATCCGCTTAAGAACTCCAGACTACAGGACTAGTTGCCAGCCTACGCCACGAGATTTTGCAAAGTTTTGTAAGCGTGTCGCATCAGCGAAGCAAAAAGCGGGAACTTTCCCTCAGCCCCTGCGTATTCACCGATAGCAAGGTGTTCACTTCGATTAGGCATTTTGCCTTCGATCTGAGGAGGATCTATGGATGGCAACTTTGTCGGCTTAGCGGCAGTCGTGATGATCTTTGGCATTCCGATGGCGCTGATGTATACCGTGTATCGGATTCGCAAGCTGCGGACCGATGAGCGGCTGGCAGCGCTGGCTCGCGGAGTCGAGGTGCCGATGCAGCCGGAACTTTCGGAAGCGGCGCGCTCGCGGCGGTCCGGCATTCTTTTGGTCTCCGGGGCGCTCGGCTATATTGCCACCTTTGTGCTCATTGGCAGGGTCGAGCCGGATGCCATGATCGCGGCCACTTTTGGTGTGATTCCGTTGGCCGTAGGGGTGGGCTTTTTCGTCGATCATGCGCTGATCAGGCGCGATGCCCGCGCGCACTAGAATTGCCTCACCTTCAGTCGCCGGTGAGGAAGGCATACTGCTCGCCGGTGAGCGGAACTACGCTCAATCGCCCCTGGCGCACCAGAGGTGAGTCCGCAAAAAGCTTTTTGGCCTTGATTTCGGTCAAGGTGACGGGCTTGGGCAGCGGCTTCCCAGCTTTGATTTTCACCGCTGGATTTTTCGGGTCGCTTGCATCCACCGACACCACGGTTGCGGTTCCGGCAGCGCTCTTTTCGTCTCCGGTGTGGTAAATGATCAGTCGGTCG
>Ga0210391_10000382_pt1 | contig 49428 bp, 40 predicted proteins | sample IncBWC12OmetaG_FD_160573 | JGI IMG/M metagenome (GOLD analysis project Ga0210391, IMG submission 160573) | Forest soil microbial communities from Barre Woods Harvard Forest LTER site, Petersham, Massachusetts, United States - Inc-BW-C-12-O ...
AACGCCTTCAGTCTGCACACTTTTCGACCCTTGCGAGAAATGGGTCTCCGCCATCAAAAGCTAGCCGTTACTCTGGCGGCATGCCTTCGACGATAACTTTGCGGAAATCGAAAGCCCACTCAAGAAAAAATCTTTGTAACATCGGGCCGTTTACTTCCACCATTCCTGGTGGGACGGCCGACTTTGAAAGCGATGGATCCTTTGTCTGCCAGAACGGCAAAGGAGTACCATGTGCCTGCCAAAGCTGGGCGGGCTGAAAACACCCGGCTGCGGGTCTTACCGAAAGCCTTAGCAAATAGAGGATTCAATTATGAATATTGGCTGGCATGCAGTCGTACGTGTGTGGGCGGTGAAAGGCGTCTTGATCGGCGTGATGGCGGCCGCGTTGTTGGCGCCGCAACCAGGTTGGTCGCAGGGTGCTGAGCATCCGCTGGACGCGTTGACGGCGCCTGAATATTGGGCGGCCACCGAGGTGCTGCATACGGCCGGGAAAACGGATGCGAAGTCGAGCTTTCCGATGATTCAACTAAAGGAACCGCCGAAGGAAGAAGTGCTGGCGTGGAAGCCGGGTCAGCCCATGCGCCGCGAGGCCTTTGTCATGGTCGAGCAGGGACGGCAGGTTTTCGAAGCCGTGGTGGATGTCGGCGCAAAAAAGCTTGTCTCGTGGACGGAGATCAAAGGAGTTCAGCCCCCCTATATCAGTCTGGCTCAGGAAGGCGAGATCGATGGCGCGCTGAAAGACAATGCTGAGATCGTGGCAGCTCTTAAGAAAAGAGGAATCACCGATCTCAACACTGTATTTTGCGGCGGCTACGGAGCAGGTTTTTTCGGGACGCCCGCGGAGAAAGACCAGCGGTTGTTGCGCATCATTTGCCTCGATATACGCGGAGGAACGGAAGGAGCGGGAAGGCCCATCGAAGGCTTAACAGCCATATACGACGGATACGAGGGCAAAGTGTTGCGCGTAATCGATGAAGGCATCGTGCCAATTCCGAAAGACGCCGGAATGTACGATTCGACGGCTCTCGGCAAGCTGCGCGACGTTCCCGCACCACTAAAAATAGAGCAGCCATTGGGTCCCGGCTTCCGGCTCAGCGGACAGTCGGTCACTTGGGAGAAGTGGCACCTCCATTTCCGCATCGACCGCCGCGTGGGGTTGATCGTGACTAATGTGGCCTATCAGGATGGCGACCGCTTGCGGTCCATTTTGTATGAGGGGTCGGTCTCGGAGATGTTTGTGCCCTACATGGACCCGGGTGAAGAATGGTTTGCGCGGACGTTTTTCGACATCGGAGAGACAAACGATGGATTTTCGAGTTCGCTCGAGATCGGGTCGGACTGTCCCGAGAACGCCGTCTATTTCGATCAGGTGTACGCCGATCACAAGGGGGTGACGTATCTGAAGCAGCGGGCGGCGTGCCTCTTCGAACAACCTTCCGGTTACATGGCGTGGAGACATGACGAGGGTTCTGTCGAAAGCCGCAAATCCCGGGAGTTGATATTGCGGAATATTGGCGTATTCGGGAATTACGATTATCTGTTCGATTGGATTTTTCAGCAGGATGGAACCATCCGTGTGCGCGCGGGCGCGACGGGACAGGATGAGATCAAGTCAGTCAAGAGCCGCACGGCTGCGGAGGATACCGATGGCAAAGATGGGATGTACGGGCGATTCATCTCCGAGAACATCGTGGGCGTGGATCATGATCATTTCTTTTCCTTCCGGTTGGATTTCGATGTGGATGGGACGGCGAATAGTTTTGTCAGGGACAAGCTGCGCACGAAAAGCTTGCCAGCGGATAGCCTGCGGAAGAGCGTATGGGTAGCCGAGCCGGAAACTGCGAAAACAGAAGAGCAGGCAAAGGCACGCATGAGCATGGAACAACCGGAGTTTTGGCGGGTCATCAATCCAAATGTGAAAAGTCCGTTGGGCTATCCCGTTGGCTATGAATTGATGGGAGGCGAGAATGCGATGTCACTGATGGCACCCGAGGACTATCCGCAAAAACGCGCCGGGTACACCGATTATCAAGTGTGGGTCACGCCGTACCGCGAGAGTGAGCGCTACGCCGCAGGAGACTATCCCACGCAAAGCAAGGGCGGAGACGGATTGCCGGCTTGGACGAAAGCAAACCGGCCCATCGAGAACACGGATATCGTTCTCTGGTACACCATAGGATTTCATCACGTGCCCCACGCGGAAGACTGGCCGGTGATGCCGACGGTGTGGCACGAGTTCGAGCTGCGGCCTGTCAATTTCTTCGCCCACAATCCGGCGCTGGATTTGCCGAAATAGGGTGGGCTAAATAAAGAGGCAGGACCTCGGTCCGGCATAGTCCCCATTCTGAGCGTGATTGGCGGTTACGCGATCCTGTACTATGGAGCGTTTGCACAAATTCAGAACATCAGGAAAACCGGACCTATGAGCACAGCTTTGCAACGCATTCGTAGAAACTCTGGCTGCATGACACTATTTTTCTTCGCCACCGCACTATTGTTGAGCACCCAAGTTATGTCTCAGACGGCGGATTCCAATTTCGGCCCCAGCAATCCTTTCTATGCGGCGAGCACGCTGGCCTTTCAGGCTCCGCCTTTTGACAAGATCAAAGACAGCGACTACCAACCTGCCATCGATGCCGGCATGGCGGAACAGCGTAAGGAGATGCAGGCCATCGCCGAAAATCCCGCGTCACCAACGTTTGAGAACACGATTGTCGCCATGGAAAAGTCGGGCCAACTGTTCAACCGCGTGTGGCTGGTTTTCAATGGAGTCACCTCCGCCAATCTCAATGAGGACTTGCAGAAGGTGCAGGACTACGAAGCCCCTCGGATCGCTGCCTTGCAAGACGACATCTTTCTCAACTCCAAACTGTTCCAGCGCGTGGCGAAACTGTACAAAGATCGCGATTCGCTCCACTTAGACGCGGAGTCCATGCGACTGCTCGATATCGATTACAAGCGGTTCGTGCATGCCGGCGCCAACCTCAGCGAGGCCGACAAAGCCACCGTCAAAAAGCTCAATGAGGAAGACTCGACGCTTTCGAACGCATTCACCACCAAATTGTTGGCAGCGGCCAAGGCAGGCGCTTATGTAACGCAGGACAAAGCTGTGTTGGCGGGATTGACCGATGCGCAAATCGCAGGAGCAGCCCAAGCTGCAAAGGACCGAAAAGCCGATGGCTATGTAATTCCGTTGCAGAACACCACGCAACAACCCACGCTCGCCGAACTGAAGCAGCGCTCAACGCGTCAGGCAATTTTTGACAATTCAATCGATCGCGCCGAACGCAATGATGCGAACGACACACGCAGCACGATCGTGCGTCTCGCGCAGATTCGCGCACAGAAGGCCAAATTGCTTGGCTATCCTACCTACGCCGCATGGGTGCTCGAAGATCAGATGGCTAAGAATCCGGAAGCTGCCACCAAGTTCATGGATGCGCTGGTCCCTGGCGCCACCTCGCGCGCGGCCCGCGAAGCTGCTGACATTCAATCGTTGATTGACTCGCAGAATGGAGGCTTCAAGCTTGAACCCTGGGACTGGAACTTTTACGCCGAGCAGGTCCGCAAAGCGAAATACGATCTCAACGAATCCGAAATCAAGCCCTATTTCGAACTCGATAACGTTCTTCAGAACGGCGTCTTCTATGCCGCCAACCAGCTCTACGGATTGACCTTCGAAGAGCGCAAAGACATTCCCGTCTACAACCCCGACGTGCGTGTTTTCCAGGTCTCTGACTCCGACGGCAAGCCCCTGGCACTTTTCTACTGCGACTATTTCAAACGCGACAATAAAAACGGCGGCGCATGGATGGAGGAATTTGTGAATCAGTCCAAACTGCTGGGCACGCTGCCCGTGATCTATAACGTTGCCAACTTCGCCAAACCCGCACCCGGTGAGCCCGCTCTCTTGAGCTTCACCGACGTAACGACCATGTTCCACGAATTCGGCCACGGTCTGCATGGCATCTTCGCCAATACGGTATATCCCACGCTCTCGGGTCCGGCGGTGCCGCGCGATTTTGTTGAATTTCCGTCGCAGTTCAACGAGCACTGGGCCAGCTATCCGGCCGTTTTCAGTCACTACGCCAAACATTACAAGACGGGCGAACCCATGCCGGCCGAACTTGCGGCCAAGATCAAGAAGGCGAAGACGTTTAATCAGGGATACGCGCTCACCGAAATTCTGGCTGCGGCCGAACTCGATATGCAATGGCACACGCTGGCGCCCGGCGCTCCGCTGCAAAATGCGGATGCGTTCGAAACCGAGGCCCTGCAAAAGACACACCTCGCCATCGGTAACGTGCCGCCCCGTTACCGCTCCAGTTATTTCCTGCACATATGGGCCAATGGCTATGCCGCCGGTTACTACGCTTACTTATGGAGCGAGATGCTCGACGACGATGCCTATCAATGGTTCGAAGATCATGGTGGGCTGACCCGCGCCAATGGAGATCGCTTCCGGCAGATGGTGCTGTCGAGAGGGAACACCGAAGACCTGCCGAAAATGTACAAAGCGTGGCGGGGGGCGGAACCGAGCATCGCTCCCATGTTGAAGGATCGCGGCCTGGTGGAGAGCGCCGATTCGAAGTAAGCGCCGCAGGTCGTACGAACTGCAGAAATCCTCGGCGTGGGCCCTTGGTGCGTCGACCATTGCCGCAAATGCGGTTGCGGAAGCCCGAACGAGAATTGACAATCTCGTGACATGCGGCGCCGGGCTGGATCGTTTATCCTTACTTGGCCCCTACGTGATCGTGGAAAGGACCGTTATGAAAATTTTCTCGCAGCTTCTCGCAATTTTGTTGTTGGCGTCACTCTCCGCCGGTGCTGCCGATCAGCCTCAGCCCCCGGCGACCGGCGCGCAAGCCCCGGCTTTCTCTTTGCCCAGCCAGGAAGGTGCGCAGGTTTCTCTCGATCAATATAAAGGGAAGTGGGTTGTCCTTTATTTTTATCCGAAGGATTTCACTTCCGGCTGCACGATGGAAGCGCACAACTTTCAGCGCGACATCGATAAGTACACAGCGAAGAACGCGGTGATTCTCGGCGTTAGTGTCGACAACGTCGATTCGCATAAAGGTTTCTGCACGAAAGAAGGATTGAACTTCAAATTGCTGGCCGATCCCGATCACACGGTCGTGCAGGAATACGGCTCGGTCATGGATTACAAGGGAATGACTCTGGCTGCGCGTAACACATTCCTGATCGATCCGTCGGGCGTCATCCGGAAGGTTTACCTGAAGGTGAATCCGCAGGGTCACAGCGAAGAAGTGCTGGCCGATCTGCAGCAACTGGAAGCGAAGTAGTTTTCGCGATCGGAGCTGTAACCTTATTTCAGGTGGAATTGCTCACCCTTCGTAGGTTTCCGAAGGGTGAGCTTTCTGAGAAGCAGGACAGTCCCAGCTGCGGCACCGGACCGCAGGTTCGCCGCGGCGCCTCCAATCTCTCTACTTCGCGGGGATCAAATCAAACTTCCCGGACGATTCCTCATAGAACAACGCTCCCTCTTTCGCGTCGCTGCCGCTCCAGTGCTTGTGTCCACCAGGGACGCGTAGAAAGTCACCTGCGGCTATGCGCTTTTCGCCCGCATCGTCTTTGTACAAATATGCGCCCTTCAAAACGACGATCCAGACATCGTTCGTGTGGGTGTGCATCCCGTTGTCCTGCCCCGGGTCGAACCTGGTAAAAGTGGCATGCGCTCCCTTGTCGGCATCGCCCCAGATTTTGGCCATGGACACACCCTTAGCCATTGACGTGTAGTTTGCCTGACCTGAAGAGACATAAACGACTTTCTTCATTTCGTTCTGCCCGTGGACCCGTCCCACGGACCATGCGGCGATAAGCGCCGCCACTACGCCAATTACCAACAGTGATCTTTTCATTCAATTCTCCTTTTTCGGTTGCAATCTCTGATTGAACCCCAAGGCCCACGAATCTTAACACCGCGCAGGTCACAGCGCGCTGAGTCGACTTCTAGAAAGCGTCCGGGTGGGGATGCTGGAGAGTGGCGCGACCCAAAATTTGCAGCCGAACTTATCTCTTCCCGTTAATGCCTTTCCAATTTGCGGTCGATAAGTCGTTTAGATAAAGGTTCCCCGGAGAACGCAGTGAGACTCACCCTCGGGAAAAAACTGTGCTTTAGCTTCGCCGTAGTTCTTGGATTGGCGGTCACCGGATCTACTATTAGCTATTTCAAATTGTCCGACCTCGTTTCAGATTTAGATGGGATGTTGGAATCACATTTCCCCTCGATCGAAGCCGCCAAAGATTTGCAGCGCGACATAAACATGACTTCGGTCAAGGCCCGCCAGGCCATTCTCGCGGGATCCGAACCAGACCGCAGAGAAGTAGCCCTGAAGTTATGGAGTAAAACATGGGAAAACGTCGAACGGGACATCGTCCAAGTGGACCAACTGGCTCCAAGAAGGACTCTTCAGGAAAATCGTGACCGCCTCGCTAAAATCAAGGAGCAGCTAACCCTCCTGCATGATGCCCAACGGCGAGCGATCGATCATGCTTCAGGGGGCGCTAACGATGTCATCAAGGCGGGCAATGAGTACACCGACAACGGGACAACGGCGGCGGACGCACTGCGGGAAACCATTGGCTCGATGTCGGATGCATTCCAGACTCTTCTGGGGGAAAAGAAGGCTGAGATCCACGCGGTAGGCCGCTCACTCAAGCTGGCCCTGAGCGCGACCATTCTGTCAGCGCTAGGCTTCGGTGTGGTGGCGGCTTTTTTCCTGATCCGTCACACTTCCGCCGGCCTCAGGCGATTGACGGAGATGATTCGCGACATCGCCGAGGGAGAAGGCGATGTCACTAAGCGTCTGGAGGTGGCGGGCGGCTTCGGTAACGACGAACTTGGGGAAGTCAGCCGCCTCTTCAACCGGTTTATGGACAAGCTCCAGGAAATTCTTCGAGGCGTCTCGTCGCAGACCAACAAACTCGCGACCGCCAGCCAGCAACTACTGGAAGCGAGCGGGCAGATTACCGCCAACGCCGGAGAGACGGCAGCGCAATCCAGCTCTGTAGCGCAAGTCACGCAGCAGGTTTCGCAGAATCTACAAAGCCTGTCGACCGGCGCCGGCGAGATGACGTCCACCATTCAAAGCATTGCCGCGAACGCCCACGACGCCGCCAAAGTGGCTACCTCCGCCGTCGGTGTCGCCCAGACTGCCGATGCTTCGGTGGCCAAACTCAGCCAGTCGAGCAAAGAGATCGGAGAAGTAGTCAAGGTCATTACCGCAATCGCGCAGCAGACGAACCTGCTTGCCTTGAACGCGACCATCGAAGCGGCGCGCGCTGGGGAAGCAGGCAAGGGCTTCGCCGTAGTGGCGAACGAAGTGAAAGCGCTGGCCAACCAGACTGCCAAAGCGACCGAAGGCATCGGCCGCAAAATCAACGCGATTCAGGTGGATACCCAGGGCGCAAACGCGGCGATCTCTACGGTGAGCAGCGTGATTGACCAGATCAACACCATCTCGGGCACGATTGCCGCCGCCGTTGAAGAGCAGAGCGCCACGACCAACGAAATGACTCGCAATGCCAGCGACGCAGCCAAGGGAGCCGTCGACATCTCGACCAGTATCGGCGGCGTTGCGCAGGCAGCCGAGGTAACGGCAGCGCGCGCACAAGAATCCAACAGAGCGGCGCAGGAACTGGCCAGCGTCGCTATGCAGATCAGCACCCTCATGCGCCGGTTCAAGATCGAACGCGCCGAAGATCGCCTCGACAAGCCTTGACTGTTACATTAACCGGCACCGATATAAGGGGCCAGACTATTGAGCAGGAAGTTAAGTCCTCGATCGTGAGCCGGGCGGGTGCGCTCTTGACCGGCGTCCGGCACAGATTAAGGGCCGGCAGCGAGGTTGTTCTTGTCCGGGCCAATCGACGCGAACACTTCGAAGTTGCATGGGTAGGAGAAGGAAACACTTCTCGATCTGGACAGGTTGGCCTCAAGGCGGTGAATGAAGCCACGTCGTTTTGGAACGATGTGATCGGAATCGAGCCCCAAGAAGCGGCCAACGCAGTGCAAAATCACCCGGGCAAGATCGAAGAGAAACTGAGGGCGAAGGCACACGGAGCCTAGGAATGCCCCATGCCCGACGCGGAGCTCCACTTTGCGAAAAGAACCCAAGACACGGCTAGCTGAAGAGCGACAAATAACTTGCAAGACTCCAAAGAAGTAAGCCTGTCAGAAACGTCGGTAGCTACTGATCCTATCGTTTACTCCTGATAAATAAGTCGTCTAACGCAGCCATCGTTCGGAAAGAACGATGGCTGATCATCAGATAACCTGTCCACTTGCCAACGCAAGGAGAGTGACGAACACACTTGCACCGGCCCCTCGCGTCGCAAGATTCTACCGAATCTTTTCGGTCTTGCCATCCCACTTGACGACGTCGTTCTGATCGTTCTGGCGCTGCACATCGTCGTTCGTATAACTGCGTTTAGCTGGGTGGGCTCCCTTCGCGGCGCTGGCGGCTTCGAGTGAGCCGGTAGCTTGTTCCACGGAAGCGAAATAGACCCAAGACTGCGGCTTGGCTTCCGGCTCGCGCTGTTGCGCGTGTTCCATCTGCTCCCGGTATTCGTGGCGCATGGCGTTTATTCTCATTCCACCGACCACAGAATTGGTCGCGGGAGATACGAGCGGCATTCCCCCGCCGGAGTACCAGACGGGAACACTGTAGACCGAGTTGGTGTTGCCGCTAATTTCGGAGAGCGTAGAGTTGGTCGCTCCCGCGACCAGGCCACTGGTGGCATTGGTCGCGCCAACGGGGTTGGGTGATACGTTGGTGAACGAGACGCTGGGGGTGGTGATCATCGGGACATACGGCGCACAGCCGTAAGGACAATAGCCCTCGATGGCGCGCTGGCCGGCTTGAGCTAAGCCCAGTGCGGACAATAGAAAGATCGAAGAGAAAATGCTGACAGTACGCATACAGCCTCCTGGAAGACCTTAACCTTATTTCGCTACACAGCAGGTAGGATGCCAGTTAGCCATGGCACGGTTTCAGTTGGAGGAATACGTTTCTCGCGTATTTATAGCGTTCGGCGGTTGCTGAATCGCGAAGCTTGTGCGCAAGATCTTGCGCACGAGATGAATTCCGCTGTTGGCGGAGCGACGCGGCATCAAACAAAACACTACTCGACTTCCGCCTGCCATAGCGGTTCTCCGCCGAGCGAATGGTAGAAGCCCCACGCGGCTAGAACCACGATGCTGAGCAGGGCAAGAATCGACGCGGGCATGTACCACGCCGATAGGTCGGACGAGAACGGGACATTTGCCAGCATATCGACTGTGAAAATGGCGCAGGCAAGCGGTACGAGGCCGAAGCGAAAAACGAGCAGCACGGCGACCGAATAGATCAGAATTTCGCTGGGCAAATCGACCGCGATGTAGGCAGAACTCAATCCCTGAGGAAAAGCGTAGACCGCAACAAATGCGATTGCGGCCAGCCAATCCTTGCGCAGCAGCACTTTCAGGCCGAGGAGCAGGAAGAAGAACAGCAAGGTGAAAACAATCGATTGCGGAATTTGCAACAACCACGTGCCAAGGGCTTCGCGTCCGCCCATCAAATATTCCTGGGACTGAAGGGGCGGAGCCGCACCCCTCAGCATTATCTGGATGGAGCGGACTTGAAAGATGAGGATCCAAACGACTCCTAGCATTACGCCGAAAAGAATGTCGCGTCCAACGAGAGGATCGCGGAATTGCCCCGAGAGCGCGCGGCTCCACGAAATGATTGCCTGGGGCCAGCGCTTGCGGACCCAGGGTTCAAGCGCCAGATACAAAACCCACGTGCTGCCGGAAATAAACAACGCCGTGCTGATTTGGATGATGAGCAATCCAACCGTGCTCAGGGCAATCCCGAAGTGCGCGCGGCACAGCCACAAGAGCATTTCCAGCGCGAACATGATCGCTGCCAGCCGCAGCGCGCCTTCGCGGTCACCGCGCCCCTGGCGATAGTTTCGCCGTGCGAGTGAAATTGCTCCAAGGAATAACGATAGAAGCAAGAGGATCGAAACCACCTGACTCACTTTCTTCCCGAGTGAAGTTTCAGGGCTCTTCATGCGATCGGGCTTGGTCCAGTCTCCAATGAGGGAAAAGAAGACAGGTCTTCCGTGATAGGCGGCGGCTTCCACGCGCAGCGGCCGAGTTGTGCCGGGCCAGCTTCCGGTCCACGCGACGCGCGTGTCAGAAGAAGCCAGAGAATTCCACGCCGGTTCTGTTTCTTGAAATTTCGCGGGATCGAGTCCCGCGGCGCTGAACAATACATTCCAGTCAAACTGCGGAGGTTGCGCGGCGGCATCGTCTTTCTGTGGCGGGATCGCTTGAAAATAAATAAGTCTTCCCTGAGGATCGAGATCCAGATTAATCATTCCCGAAAGCGTTGGAGGGGGATCATCTTTGGTGACGATTCCGGGGTTGAGAGACTGGTCTCGAAACTGGTCCGCGAACAAAGTGTCGGGACTCTGGCGGTACCAGAAACGAAGCAGCGACGGCCGTCCAGAGAGCAGCATGGGCCAGTCGGGCCGGGGCTTCTCCTTACTTTTTGTTTCAAGGTAATCCTGCAGGTCGCTGTCGTATTGCAAATCGGCCGCAGTATCGAGGGGACGCTCAGGATAGCCGAGACGTGCGACGATCTCGCGCGCTTTTTGCGTCAACACCTCTGGCGTGAGCTCCAGGTGCATCTTCTCGAGACCGCTATAGCGGATATCGAGATAGACGACCAAGGCCAACGCCAGCATTAGAGCTGCAAAGCATGCGACCGCAACGCGCGCTCTGAGTCCGACAGTCTCTCCGGAGGCGGCGACTAATTGCGGAGACGGAGTTTCACCCGCGGCCAAAGCTGCGGCTAGCGGGTCGCCCCCCGGCAAGGCTGCGGCCACGCTCAGAACCGTGGCTGGGCGTGCGGAAGGTTCGGTTTCGAGGCAGCGCAGAATGACCCGTTCGATCACTGGATTCAGATCTTTTACGACGCTCGAGGGACGGCTTACGGTGCGATCGTCGGGCCTTCGGAGTTTGTCGGTTGCTTTCTCTGCGAACGCGCGTTTGCCGGTGAAGACTTCGTAGAGCACGAGGCCGAGCGAATAAATATCGCTACGCGTGCTGACTTCTTTTCCGGCGAGTTGCTCGGGCGCCATGTATGCCGGAGTTCCGCTGCGCACATCGGCGCCTGGAATTTGGTCGGCAACCCCGGCGAGTCCGAAATCGGTTACGACCACCTGGCCGCGTCCGTCGAGCATGATGTTGGCAGGCTTCAAGTCGCGATGGAGAACGCCTTTGGTATGAGCGGCAGCGAGGCCGGCGCAAAGCTGGCGGGCGATATCGAGGGCTTTGTCTTCGGGCAGGCGCCCGATGCGGCGGAGGAGCGATGCGAGATCCTCGCCATCGATGTATTCCATGGTGAAAAACGTGTGGCCTTCGATGTCGCCGACGTCGTAGACGCGGCACACGTTGGGATGAGAAACGCGCCGGGCGATGCGAACTTCATTCTTGAAGCGCTCCAGCAAGCTTTGATCGCGCGCCGCTTCATCGGGCAGGAATTTGAGAGCCACGGGTTGACCGAGCGTGAGATCGTCCGCGCGATAGACCTCGCCCATGCCGCCCCTGCCGAGCAACGCGATGATTCGATATCGGCTCGCCAGCAGGCGGCCGGGAAGAAATCGTCCTTCGCTCTGATACGAGGATGAGCTGCTGGCCCGCGAAGAGGATGAAGGGGGACGCGGCGGCAAAGGGGATGTCGCAGTTGGAAGATCGATGGTCGCGAGATTATCGCTGTGGTTCGATGGCGCTCCGCAAGCCGAGCAGAAGCGTCCGTTCACGGGCAAGTCGGTACCGCAAGAAAAACAAAAAGGCATGAAGGATTCTTAATACACTCTACCGTTGCGAACTGCAAGCGTGGCAAACGCACAGGAACTGCAGTCCGGAATTGTATTACCATCCAGACGATGAGATCGCATGTTCGTCGATGCTTGGGCGATCCGGTTTTTCTACTGTGCCTGACAGCCGGGCTTTTGGCTTTTGTGGTGCAGTCAGGCGAACTGGGCACCGCCGATACCATGCACCGGCTGCAAACTACGCACTGGCTGTGGACTTCCGAGCCGCAGGTTTTTGCCAACGAGTATCCCGAGTTCGGTCTGCATGGACGCAATGGCCAGCTTTATAGCTGGTATGGAATTGGGCAATCGCTGCTCATGCTGCCGGCCGATCTTGCCGGGACATGGATTTCTCACTGGAAAATCTTTTCAGGATATGGAGACGACCCCGCCGTGCGCAGCATTGTGGTCAGCTACAGCACCAGCATGCTGGTGAATATACTGACTGCGCTGATTGCATTGCGGCTGCTGCGGCAGTTGCGGTTCAACATGCGCGAGTCGGTGCTGGGAGTTCTGGCGCTGCTGTTCTGTACGACCCATCTGCATTACACACAGAACATGATGGAAAACAATTACATCATGCTGCTGACGCTGGTGGGATTTTCGTTTCAATACGAGTGGCTGCGAAGCGGAAGCAAACGGGGGTTGTGGATCGGTTCGGCTGCCCTTGGGCTGAACCTCCTGACGCGGCTGACTACGGGGCTTGATCTCGTGGCGGCGGGTATGTTTCTGCTGCTTGTGCTTTGGTTTGAAAGAAGGAGTGGCCGCGAGAGCTGGCAGAAGTTTGTGGTTTACTGCAAGGTCGCCGCTCCGGTGTATGCGTTCTTCTCATTGATGGACCGGCTTTATCAGTTCTATCGCTTCGGATCGTTTACCAACACTTATGTTTCGCTCTTCGCCAAAGAGCAGCGACTGGCCGATCCTACGCTTCCCGCGAACTTTCCATGGAGCACGCTGTTCTGGGAGGGTTTTCTCGGCCCGCTGTTTAAGCCCGAGAAATCCATTTTTCTATTCGATCCGTTGCTTGTGCTGGCGATTATCTTGCTGGCTGTGCTTTGGAAGAAATTGTCGGCGGAGGTCCGCGCCTACGGCGTTGCGTCGCTTCTGCTTCTGCTGGCCTGCATTTGTTTTTACGCGCGATATACATACTGGGCGGGAGACTTTGCGTGGGGCGACCGTTATGTTTCCACATCGGTAGAGATAGCCGCCCTGCTGGCTGTGCCGTTGCTCTTGCGCTACCGCGCGGAATTGAGTTCCTGGATCTGGCGAGGTGCGATTGCCCTGATCGCTGTCAGTTTCGTGATCCAAATGGCGTCGCTGGCTTTTTGGCTGCCGCTGGAGATTTATCAGATGGAAACGCTGGGCCATCCGACATTCGTGATTGCACTGCGTTTTAAGAATATTGCGGCATTTGCCTTGGGCAAAATGGATGCCTGGGGATTGAACAACGAGTCGATGACGCAAGATCCCTGGGATTACGTTCACATCACAGCCTGGAACTTTCTGCCGTTTTTGCTGCGTCGAGTCGGAGCGGCGCCGCGGCGGGTGGTGGAAGCGGTATTTGCAGTTTGGGGGGCGGGGGGCGTCGTGCTCATGATTGTGTTGGGTAGATTGTGTCGTGTGGTAGAATGGTAGACAATAATGGTAGAAGGTAGATATGAGCCTGAACATTAAGAACGAAAAAACGTATTGCCGCGTCCGGGAATTGGCCCGGCTGACCGGGGAAAGCATGACTGCCGCGGTCGACAAAGCTGTGCAAGAGCGGCTCGATCGATTGCGCACGAAAAATGGAAAAGGCCTGGCGGAGCGCCTTTTGGAGATTGGCAGAAAGTGCGCTCCACTGTGGAAAGAGCCTTATCGCTCGATGGACCACGGCGACTTGCTATATGACGAAAAAGGCTTGCCAAAATGATTGTCGATACTTCGGCCGTCATCGCGATTTTGCGAAACGAGCCGGACGCACCTTCAATGGCGGGAATCTTAGAGCGAGCCGAAGTACGGCGCATCTCTGCCGCGAACTTTCTTGAGGCCGCAATTCTCGCCGATAGCAATCGGAATCCTCTCTTGAGCCGGCGCCTGGACGGTTTCTTGCGCGATGCCGGAATCACGATCGAGCCCGTCACCGTTAGGCAGGCAGAGGTTGCTCGCGAGGCCTTTCGCGATTTCGGAAAGGGGCGACACAGAGCGGGACTCAATTTTGGCGACTGCTTCGCCTACGCGCTAGCCAAGACTGCCGGGGAGCCGTTGCTATTCAAAGGCGATGACTTCTGTCATACCGACGTTGAGGTCGTCTCTCCCGAAAATTGAAGGAACCGTTACTCCACCGTGACCGACTTGGCCAGATTCCTCGGTTGATCCACATCGCAGCCCCGGCGGACGGCAATGTGATAAGCCAGCAGTTGCAGCGGGACAATTTCCAGGATTGGAGAAAGCTCTTCAGGGGCAGCGGGCACGTATAGAACGTGGTCGGCTGCTTCTTTAATCTCTTCGTCGCCTTCGGTGGCCAGCGCGATTACGACTCCCGAGCGCGCTTTCACTTCTTTCAGGTTCGACATCGTCTTTTCGTAGCGAACCATTGACCCGGGATTGTTCGCATCGCGGGTTGCGATGATGACTACGGGAAGATTTTCGTCGATTAAAGCGTTGGGGCCATGCTTCATCTCGCCGGCGGGATAGCCTTCGGCGTGAATGTAGGAGATTTCTTTTAGCTTAAGCGCGCCTTCAAGAGCGATGGGGTAGTGGATACCGCGGCCCAGGAAGAGAAAATCCTGTGCGCGCTGAAAGCGCCTGGCCAGATCTTCGCAGGTCTCGTCGTGCGTGAGGATGCTCTCTAGTTTCGCCGGAAGGAGCGCCAGATGCTCGGCTGCCGCGCGAGTTTGGGCTGGGGTCATCGTCCCGCGGACCTGCGCGAGATATAGGGCAAAAAGATATAACGCGGTAAGCTGACTGGTGAATGCCTTGGTCGAAGCCACGCCGATTTCTGGCCCCGCGTGAGTGTAGATGGTGCCGGCGGCTTCGCGGGTAATCATCGATCCGACGACATTGCAAATTGCCAGCGTCTTTGAACCTTTGCTTTTGGCCTCGCGCTGCGCGGCAATGGTGTCGGCGGTTTCGCCGGATTGCGAAATCACCAGCGTGATTTCGTTGGGGTTGACGATCGGATCGCGATAGCGCCACTCACTTCCGTAATCGACTTCGACGGGAATGCGCCCCATCCCTTCGATCATGAATTTGCCGGCAAGACCGGCGTGCCAACTGGTGCCGCAGGCGACGATATTGATTTTTCTTGCGGCTGCGAATTCGGCTTCGCTGATTCGCATCTCCTCGAGAAAAACATGTCCGCTATCGCGGGAGACTCTTCCCAGTGTGGTTTCCTGCACGGCGCGCGGCTGCTCGTAGATTTCCTTGAGCATGAAGTGTTTGAAGCCGCCCTTTTCCGCCATAATCGGATCCCAGGTGACATGCTGCACGGGACGGTCGATGGGTTTGCCGTGGAAATCCGTGAGTTGCACGCCGTCCGGAGTGACGACCGCGAGATCGCCATCGGCGAGAAAGAAAATATCGCGCGTGTGATAGAGGATGGCCGGCACATCGGAGGCGACGAAGTATTCGTCGTTGCCCAATCCCACCACGAGCGGAGGACCATTGCGGGCGGCAACGATTTTGTTCGGCTCGTCCACGGAAATGACGCCCAGAGCAAAAACACCGGTAAGTTCTTTCACCGCGCGCCGCACTGCATCTTCCAGGGTCGGGTGATGGCCGTTATCTTTCCTGAAGAAGTATTTTTCGACAAGGTGGGCGATGACTTCGGTATCGGTCTCAGTTGTGAACTTGTGGCCTTCCTCGATCAGCTTTTTCTTGAGGCTGAGATAGTTCTCGACGATACCGTTATGCACGACCACGATTTTGCCGGTGCAATCCCGATGGGGATGGGCGTTTTCCTCGGTCGGTCGTCCGTGGGTTGCCCAGCGGGTATGGCCGATGCCGTAGCTACCGTGAAGCGGCTGGGCGCGGATGGCATCTTCGAGATTGCGAAGCTTGCCTTCGGCACGACGTATTTGCAGTTGGTCTCCATTGCCCGCGACGGCGATTCCGGCCGAGTCGTAGCCGCGGTATTCAAGCCGCCGCAGGCCATCAATAATGACCGGGACGACTTCTTTCCTGCCGACATAGCCAACGATGCCACACATGGCGAACTCCAGGAATCAGTCTGCGAGGGAGCAGCGATACTCTTCAATGACGGGGTTGGTAAGAACCTCGCGGGCGATGCGGTCGACCTCCGATTGCGCCGCTTCGCGGCTCAAGCCGCCGTCGAGGGTAATCTCGAAATATTTTCCCTGGCGCACTTCTTCCAGTCCTTTGTAACCCATTTTGTTCAGCGCACCGTAAATGGTTTTGCCCTGGGGATCGAGCACGCTTTTCTTGAGCGAGACGTAGACATAGGCTTTCATGGGGATAATGGGATTATACGGCAGGAACTTGCAGTTCCGGCAGTCGACGCGGGTACCGAGGTCATCCGAAACGATTGATCTCTTCCTCGATCGCGGCAAGGGACTGCTCGAGCGTCTTCCGGTAGTTGGCGTTCACGGCGGACTGGAGCTGTTGAAGAATTCGGTTGCGGGAAAGCCTCAAGCCTTCTTTGCGAGATTCGGCGGCTCTTTGCGCGGGCGACAAGCGTCGCTTGGGCTCTTTCGAGGACCTTGCCTCGTCCTGTTGCTGTTCTATGGACTTGCTTTCCCAGCCGCGTGCCACTATACGATTATACGAGCGTTGGGGGAGCGAAATTAAAGGCGATGAGAGTTCGCCCTTTATTTCTCAGCGGGATGATCGAGATGTTACGAAAAACTAACTCGGCACGAAACGATGCCATCTGAAATGTAAGTGCGAGTATAATTTGCCCGGTTAGAAAACTTGGGCACTCGGGGTTCTTCATGAGGGGGGAGAACCACTGGAGTTTTGGAAGTGCACCCCTTTTATATTGCGGATGCCAATTTAGGCCTGCAGCAATGTAATGCTCTCTTGTCTGTGGCTGACCTTGTGTGCTTGCGCCATCGACCGGACGAGTTCTTGGCCGACCTTATTCCTCAGTTGCAAGCGGTTGTTCCCTTCGATCTTTTAGGCTTCGCAGTTCTAAGTAACCCCGAAAAAGTAAAAGTGGAGTATTGGGAGGGATCCCACAGGGCGGTTGCTCCTGTTGAGATTGCGTTGAACGACTCTATCGCCGGAATGGTATGGCGAAGCCAGACTGCGCTCTCGCTCGGCGATGCGGCCTCCGAAACTCGATTCTGGGAAGAATCTCAGTGGCTTCGCGAACGAGACATACGATCTTATTGCGCAGTTCCGCTTACAAACTTTCACCAGAAACAAGGGGCGATCGGTTTCGGCCGCAAGCAGGCGCTGCCGTTTACCGCTTGGGACATTGCATTTCTGCAGGTGGTGGCGCAGTTCATTGCTCTGGGAACGGACAGAGCAGCGCCAGAGGGAACAGTTGTAGAGGAAATTCGACGCTTGCAACTCCTGATCGAAGTGGCTCGCTGTGACGCTCAACGGCATAACTTCCAGACCTCCCTGTCTTGCATTATTAGGTCTCTACAGAAATGGGGAGTTGAGGACCTTGTTGGAATTTATTTGTATGACCAGAACTCGCAGTCTCTGCGCTTGGAGATGAATGAGAATGAACGGGCTGAAAAGATGACCGCTCACGGAGGGCTGACACCAATTGAAGGGACGTTAGCTGGTCAAGCTTTTCGCAGCGAGAGGACTCTGGTTTTCGATTATGCCCGCCTGGCCGGGCTGGACCTGGATTCGGTGAAACGTGGTCTTCAGCTTGGGGTCAGGACTCTCTGTCTGACTCCTTTGCGTTCTTCGAACAATGTTTTCGGTGTGTTGAAGGTTGCGCGGCGGAGGGATGCCACTTTCGCGGCGCGAGACGTCGAGTTTCTTGAGGGAGCAGCAGCCGGGATCGCGTTGGTTTTGCGCCGGGAGCCAACTAAGAAAGCGGAGATCGAAAGCGGAAAGGCGGGCCAGTCTGACTACACGCAGCTAGACTCCCTCGTGCCGGGAAATCGAGGGCCTCAACACACTATGGGGATGGCGCCGGTTCATTTTGCAGCGGCGGAGCGGCCAGATGCCCTGTGGGCGGCTGAGGCTCTGATGAAATCGGATGAATTCCGCAGGACCTATCTGAAGGCCGCCAACGTGGGATTTTGCGTCTTGGATTTCGACTTTCGCTTTGTGGTGGTGAACGAAACCCTCGCCAGAATGAACGGATTGCCGGTCGAAGCACACTTAGGCAGAACCGTTCGCGATGTCCTGGGAGACTTGGCGGAAGTGATAGAACCGCAATTCCGCAAGGTGCTGGCCTGTGGCCGGCCTGTGCTCGATCTCGAGATCAGCTTTGTACCGCCCACGCGCACGGAGCCAGGCCACTGGGTCGAACACTATCTGCCGATTGAAGACCCGGCGGGCAAGGTTACGCAGGTCGGAATTATCGCGATGGAAGTTACAGAGCGGAAGAAGCTCGAAGAGTCACTGCGCAGTGTTTCAGAAATTTTGCGGCGGGAGACGAAGCGGCAAGAGGTCGTGACGAAAGTGACCGGGTTGCTGGCCACGAATTGGGATGTGCGACGGGTTTTTCCGCAAGTCTCGGCTTATCTGAGACGGCTGCTGCGGCACGAATATGCGGCTTTTTCTTTGCGGGACGCGGACAGCCGACGACTGGTTCCACAGGCTCTGGATTTTCCAATGGGAAGGAGTCCGGAAGTGGGCGATGAGATTGGCGCCGCAAAAAGTGTTGGAGGTAGGGCTCTGCAAGAGGGAGCGTCCGTGATCCTTACGCGAGACGAGCTGCAGGGGCTGGAGCCCGGACTCGCCGCGGGTTTGAATTCCGAGGGGCTGAAATCGCTTTGTTGTGTGCCATTCTTTCGCCCGAAGGGGCCTTTGGGTGTGCTGATGCTGGGCAGCACGCGGGCCGATGCATTCCACAGTGACGATCTCTCCCTGCTGAACCAGGTAGCCGCACTCCTTGCCATTGCTTTGGAAAATGCGCGAACCGAGCGTGAGGTGGAACAACTCAAGCAACGGCTGAAACAGGAAAAAGGATACCTCGCCGGCGCATCGCGCACTTCGCATCAATTTGACGAGATCATCGGAGAGAGTCCGGCGCTGCGGCAGGTTCTCGACCAGATAGCCGTTATATCGGCCAGCGACTCGACTGTGCTCATCCTTGGGGAGACAGGGACCGGCAAAGGATTAGTGGCGCGTGCCATCCACCGGATGGGGAGGCGGCGAGAGCGGAGCTTCGTGGTTCTAAACTGCGCCGCAATCCCCACCGGCTTGCTCGAAAGTGAATTGTTCGGGCACGAAAGGGGCGCATTCACCGGAGCCCTCAACCAGAAGATCGGCAGATTAGAGTCGGCTGACCATGGCACGCTGTTTCTGGATGAGGTCGGCGAGATTCCTCTCGAGCTGCAGCCCAAGCTGCTTCGCGTTCTGCAGGATCACGAGTTCGAACGGCTGGGCGGGACCAAAACTATCAAGGTTGATCTGCGCTTGATCGCCGCTACGAACCGTGATTTGGCGAAGAGCGTCGCTCAGAAACAGTTTCGCAACGATCTTTTCTACCGCTTGAATGTCTTTCCGATTCGCATTCCTTCGCTCCGCGAGAGGCGCGAGGATATCGGGTTGTTGGTCCGTTATTTCGTCCAGAAGTTTTCCAAACAGATGGGCCGAGAGATTGAGACAATCCCGCGGGAGACGATGGAAGCGCTGGCACAGTGGCACTGGCCGGGAAACGTTCGGGAGCTGGAAAATTTTATCGAGCGATCGGTCATCCTCACGGAAGGCAGTGCGTTGCGGGCTCCTTTGGAGGAATTTCAAGCGGAAATCGCGCAAGCCCCCGAAGATTCACTTCGGGAAACCGAACGGGAACACATTCTTCGTGTACTGCGGGAGACGGGGGGAGTTCTCTCCGGACCGACGGGAGCGGGACGCCGGCTCGGTTTGAAGAGGACCACGCTTCAATCCAAGATGCAGCGGCTAGGTATAACACGGCAAGACTATTCCGGGAAAAAGGAATAGATGCAAGGAGAGCCAGATTTCAATGAAACGGGGAAACTGCCGATTCTGTTCTCTTCTGCCGAATGTTCGGCAGATACGCGCAGGGTGCATTCGAATCTCAGCGCGTTGCTCGCCGTCTTCGAGGATTTCGGCTCATTTTCCTGTTTGGGTGATTTGAACCGTTCTGGAACCACAATTGCTCTTGCGTTCTACATCGAGAACTTTATTGGGGCGGTTTCCTGACTTGGATGGATGGGGTATCGGGACCTCATCAAATCTGGCCGCATCCCGGAGCAGGGGTGAACCGTGTTGGGGGCACAACCTTACCCGCTGAATGCCTTAATGCGTGGAATGCCGGAACGCGTGAGAATCTCCGGCGCAGCCCAGGCGATTGCGAGAAATCAGTCGCACCATGGTTGGGTAGACGGGCGTGACGAAAGTTGGCCTCCGATTCTGCCGGATCTTGGGACAGGAGTTCGTCCGCATGAGGCGGTTGAAGTTGCAACCCCGGCCGATCCGGACTTGGATTCTCTGCTTTATCTATTCGCCTGCAAAGTGGAGTGGGAGAAAAACTCTGAGACGGGTGCAGCGTGGGAAATTATTGCCGCGGCTCGCGGCGCTCACGAAGGCGCCCGGGCTCACGCTTTATCTCTGCTTGAGCACTTCGAGCGGATGGATCGCGACGCTTCCAAGGTTAACTCCAGCACACAACAATACCGGCGGAATTCCGTATCGGAGGCGGGCATGAGAACTCCCTATGGCCTCGAGATCATCGAGAGCTGCATGGGCTGCAAGGTAAGCCGCGAAGGATTTTTTTGCCGGTTCTCAACTCCTGTATCTCGGGCGACAGACATGGTCAGCCACCACACCGTCATGCCTGCAGGGGCCGTGTTGTTTATCGAGGGTCAGACGCCGCGAGGCGCGTTCGTTCTCTGTTCCGGCAAGGTTAAACTCTCGACCACATCCAAAGAAGGGAAGGTGCTTATCCTGAAGCAGGCGGAAGCCGGGGATGTGTTGGGCTTGAGCGCCGCGATTTCAGGAACGAACTACGAAATGACCGCCGAGACCGCCACGGCTTGCCAGTTGAACTTTATTGGCCGGACCGATCTGATGAAGCTTCTCCAAAGCGAGAGTGAAGTGGGAATGCACACGGCCCTCTGGCTGAGCCGCGAATTTCAAGGCGCATACCGCGATATTCATGACCTGGTACTGGCCCGTTCTTCCTCCGGAAAACTGGCGAGGCTTCTGTTGTCTTGCGCTCCTCCGGCAGTAAAGGAATCGGAGGAGCAGCGCTTGCGCTCTGCGATGACGCACGAAGAGATGGCGCAGAGAATCGGGTCGTCACGTGAAACCGTAACGCGGCTGCTCAGCGACTTGAAGAAAAAGAGGCTAATCCGGCTGGAAGGAGCAACCTTGATCATTCGCGACCGGCCTGGGCTGGAAGCTCTGGCCGTTTGATTTTCCCCCCACCCCGGAGGGCAGCGCGAAATCTAGCTGCCCTCCATTTTTTGATTCTTGGATTGCGAGTTTTGGTGGTCCGCAGAAAATAGTGATCTGGCTTGCATACTGGCACGCTAATTGGCGACTTGATCGACGCAGTAGAAAGGGCCGAACGGGTCGGCACGGGAAATTCTTGCATTGACGTCCTGCCAGGACTCAGAGAAGCCGATAAGATTCGGGAATCCAGAGAAGTCGATTGGGACGGAGAAAGATTAGAGGCCAAACAGTTCGCGCAGCCGTTTTGTCTGGGCACGGCTGACTGGTATCTCGCTCTGCTTTTTGTCATCCATGCGCAGTTGGTAGGAGCTCTTGAACCAGGGCACGACCTCGCGGATGCGGTTGATATTTACCAGGAAAGAGCGGTGGGCGCGCCAGAACATGCCGGGATCGAGGCTCTCAAGTAATTCTTCCAGTGTCCGGCAGTTGGAATGGCCTTCCATCCCCGAAACACCTGCGGTCACCACTGTGATCACGCCGTCTTCAATCGAGGCGTAGCAAATATCCTTCTGGTCGACCAGAAACATTCGACCCACCGCCTTTAGCAGAATCTTGGAACTCTGGGTTTTGGGCGCCTGCAGCATGCGCACCAGATTGTCGATCTTCTCCGCGGGCAAGCCGTCGGCTTCCTGCTGGGATCGTGCCTTTTGCAGTGCCTGCGCCACGCGTTTCTTGTCGAAGGGCTTTAGAAGGTAGTCAACCGCATTTACCTCGAATGCTTTCACTGCATACTGATCGAAGGCGGTGGCAAAAACGATCTTAGGCAGCGGAATTTTTTTGTCGAGAAGGCGCTTGATTACCCCGAAGCCGTCGAGTCCGGGCATCTGCACGTCGAGAAACACCAGGTCGGGACTGTGTTCTTTGACGAGGTTAACGGCTTCGAGGCCGTTCTTGCCCTGCGCCAAGATGTTGACATCGCCGGCGTTTTTCAACAGGAAGGCGAGTTCGTCGCGGGCAAGCTGCTCATCATCGACAATTACGGCGGAAAGTGGCATGGAGGCTCCTGGTGGGAGTATACCGCTCCAGGCAATTAGAAGCTTTCAGCCCTGCCGTCGATTCGCGAATCGTAATTGAGCCATCTTAACCGGCCGATTAGTGTTGCGGCATTGGCATTCCGCCGGGCATCTGCATCTTGGTGAAGCCGGCGGGAACCTCGAAAAGGCTGGCCAGCTGCGCGCCTTCCTGGATATTTCGCAGTTCGCCGCTGTTGTTCTTGCCTTCCCATTTCACGGGGAAACGCAGTTTTGGATCGAGCCAGAAATGGCTGACGTCGCCGTTCTTATTGGTCGTCTCGAATTTTATGACGCTGCGCCCATTGACGGTATCGCTGCCGATTTTCCGGCAAGTGTTGTCCTGATTATGGCCGATTTTCTGCCAGTCGGTGCAGGCGTTCTCGACATCGGCAGTCTGGAAAAACGAGTAGGCAAGGCGCTGCGCCTGCATTTGGACAGGCATCTCCAAGTACATGTGCTGCTGCGTCATGAGCACGAGGGCAGTTTGGGTCGCGAAGTTGACGATGACCGCACCGCCACTGCGAGCGTTCGCGCCTTGCGGCTCGACTCGCATTTTATCTTTTGCGAAATAAATTTTGGCCTGCGAGGAGTCGCCGGATTTTTGCAGATCGATAATGTCGGCGGAAAACTCCGCCTGTGCCGCAACCAGGGCGGCGGAAAGCACAAGAACACAGAAACACCATAGACGGACCGTTGATTTCAGCATCTATAAGGCTCCTTGATTGTGGCCCGGATTGTGAAACTGGAGAAGCAATGGCCGCAAATTGCGCGCTCGGAGGAGAGCGCAGGAAGAATAGCAGAAGTGTGCGCCTGAGGAAACCGCGAAGCGCTCTCAGCGCCGGGAGTGCGAGTTTGGGAGCGCCTCGCTTTTCCAGCCCTTTAGCCTCCAGTCGTGCCCGCGCACGCACAGAGCGGCAAAATAGCCATCTCCGGCCGGGACCTCGCGAATCGACCACGATGCCGCTTCCGCAGCATCGGGGCGCGTCGCGATCAGCGCGTCCTGGGCACCTGCCGCGATGGAAACGTCGAACTGGTGCAAGGGCAGCGACAAGCCTTCGCCCGTCGCCTTGATGTATGCCTCCTTGCGAGTCCAGCAACGGAAGAAAGCCTCGAATTTCGCTTCATTTCGCAGTGGAGCAAGTTGCTGTTGCTCGTGCGCAGAAAAGAACCGGCGGGCGATGGGATCGATTTCGATCTTGCGGTGCAGTTCCTCGATATCGACGCCGATTTCTCTCTTGCGTGTGAAGGCCAGCAAAGCAACTTCGCCGGAGTGAGAGATATTGAAGGTGAGGCCGCTGTCGGAATACGGAGGAGCAAGATAGGGTTTTTCTTTTTTGGAATAGGAGAAGGTGAGGTTGCCGGGCTCGACTTCCAGGTAGCTTCCCAGAAGTGTTCTTAGAATTCCTCGCGAGGCGGCAAAGCGGTTGCGATCGACGGGAAAATGGAATCGCGCAGCGCGCGCGGCTTCGTCGGGGGAAAGCAACTTCTGCCAGCGGGATTCTTCGCTGCGAACCGCTTCGAGATCGAGGCGCCAGAGGTGAACTTCATCCGCGGGTAGTGCGAGGTTCGAATCGATCTGAAAATCGCCGCGATTTATATGCATCGGTGCAATCTTAAATGCGGCCGAACCATTACGCACGAGGAGTCGATGAGGTGGGGACGCGCGCCGGACTGTGTGAAGGATTTGAAATCATTGCCGATGTTTCGGCGGGAGTTGCCGTTCGCCGCGGGAGGGCGGGCTCTGTGATGCAGTATTTGATCAAACACCATAGCGCGCGAAAACCGTCTCTCCACTGAATTTTTTTTCCCTCTTCGTAGGTGCGTCCCCAGTAGGCGATGCCGACTTCGTAAATCCGCAATTTTCTTTTTGCGATCTTCACCGTGATTTCCGGCTCGAAGCCGAAACGTTTTTCTTCGAGAGGAATCGATTGCAGAACTTCGCGCCGGAAGGCCTTGTAGCAGGTCTCCATGTCGGTGAGATTGATGTTGGTGAGCGCATTCGAGAGCATCGTAAGCGCCCAGTTGCCGACCGAATGCCAGAAATACAGAACGCGATGCGGACGCCCGGAAAGGAAGCGGGAACCGTAGACCACATCGGCGCTGCCCTCGATGAGCGGCTCGAGCAGGACTCTGTATTCGGCGGGGTTGTATTCCAGGTCGGCGTCCTGAATGATGATGAAATCCCCGGTGGCTTCGCGGATGCCGCTTTGCAATGCCGCGCCTTTACCCATGTTCTTATGGTGATAGAAGGCGCGAATTTCAGCTCTTTGGGCGTGCAGTTCTGCGAGAATTTCGCGCGATCCGTCGGTCGAGAAGTCGTCCACGCAAATCAGTTCGATCTCGAGCGGAACCGACAGCACGCGGTCAACCACCTGCCGCAGCGTGGCACGCTCGTTATAGACCGGCATGACAACCGAGAGCTTCATGACTCAGAGTTAGTTTATCGGAAGAGTGTAGCTTAAAACCAAGCCACTCCAGCGTTCATTTCGCATATTCGCCGTCAGTAAGATGCCTGTGCAGAATGCTTACAATCCTCGCGGCGGCTCTGCCATCCCAGAGTGGCGGTCGTCGAGGCGATTGAGTTCGTTTCTCCATAGCCAATCGCGCCGCGGCAACAATGCGATCTGGATCTGTATCCACGATCTGATTGGTGCCGTGCTCGACGGTCGCCGGGCGCTCGGTATTCTCGCGGAGGGTCAGGCAGGGCACTCCGAGCGCGGTGGTTTCTTCCTGAACTCCGCCTGAATCCGTGAGCACGAGAGCGGCGTGGTCGTTCAAGGAAAGAAAATCGAGATAGCCGAGGGGGGCGAGCGGCACGATCCCGCGGGTTGCGCCTGATTCCGATAGACACTCTTGCAATCCGAACGTTTCGATATTGTTGCGGGTGCGGGGATGAACCGGAAAGAACACGGGAAACTCGGATGCCACCACGTTCACCGCCTCAAGAATGCTGCGCAGCTTTCCCCGATCATCGACGTTCGAGGGCCGATGGAGGGTGAGAACCCCGAAGGGTGAGCATGGCGTTCCGTTGCGGCGCAAACCCAGTCGATCGAGGATAGGAGATTGTGCAGCCAGTTCGCGGTGGCGGAGCAGGCAATCGATCATCACGTTGCCGACTAAAAAAATCTTATCTTCCGCGTTGCCCTCGCGTTTCAAATTGTCGACTCCACTTTGTTCGGTGACGAAGAGCAGTGTCGAGATCGCGTCGGTGAGTTTTCGGTTGATCTCTTCCGGCATGGCCATGTCAAAGCTACGCAAGCCTGCCTCAATATGAGCCACCGGGATTCCCAGTTTCACCGCGGTGAGTGCCGCTGCCAGGGTCGAGTTCACATCGCCTACTACCAGAACCATCTCCGGCTTGAAATTGAGGAGAACGGGTTCAAGCCGCTTCATGACCTCGGCGGTCTGGGCTGCGTGGCTTCCAGAGCCGCAGTGCAGATTCACGTCAGGCGCAGGCAGGCCGAGATCGGAGAAGAAATTTCCGGATAGCAATTCGTCGTAATGTTGCCCGGAGTGAACCAGTCGATGTTCGATGCCGTCGAACTGCCGAAATTCTTCAACGATCGGAGCGATCTTCATGAAGTTGGGACGCGCCCCGACCACGCTCAAGATTCGACTCACCCCGACAATCCTTCTCGGATGCTCGCGTTGGTTTCGAGCAAGGGCGAAAAAATATGGCTGTCGAAGTGCTTCATGTTAAAGCAATATTACGGCGTCTCAGGTAGATCATGTAAATAGTTCAGGCTCGGTCTGCTGATGTAGCAAATTTCACATAGGGTATATACCTGAGCGATGCCCTGCAAGCGGAACTCGGCAGGAACGCGGTCGGCGGGTTCCTTTGCCTCGCTGGTTGTTGCCTCGAGCGAATGTCCACACCCAGAGGACCGACCGGCACCTCCCCAGGAAGCCGACGCAAACGCACAAGGGTTCATTTTGATACCGAATTTACGCAGTTTTGCGATCCCACGTGCTGGTTCAGGCCGCTTCAAAACTGCCCCCAGTCCGCAACTCTGGAGAGGTTTGCGGGTTGCTAATCGAGGGCGGGTGGGGCTTCACGCCTGTGGAAATGGCTGTTCTTAAGTCACAGCCAATTTTTGTCAACAATGGCATGGTGGATGCTGAGTGATCTGGTAATTACCCAGTGTGCGCAGTTCGGAGCTAACAAAAATGCAAAATCAGGAGGCAAGAATGACGGATCAGTCTGTTCGGCTAGGACCACGCGAGCAGCAAATCGTCGAACTACTCTTGCAAGGCTGCGACAACGCCGAGATTGCCAGCCAGCTCAAGATGGCGCGCAGAACCGTAAAGGCTCATTTCAACCGCCTATTCCTCCGTTTCGGAATAACCGGCGGAATCAAGCGAGTCAAACTCGCAACCCTGCTTTATAGGAGGCAGTCGTGTTTACAAACGAACGTTATGGACCCCGCACTCCCAACCAACGTGAGCACCGCGTCATCGAGCTTGTCGCCCAGGGCCTGAAGAACCGCGACGTGGCCGATGCCATCGGTACCACGGAACATGTGGTGAAGAATTATCTGCGTGTGATTTACGACAAGCTTGGCCTGTGGAATCGCGTGGAGCTTGCGCTGTGGTATGAGTCACGCAGGCAGACGCCTGAACTTTCTAATTAGCCGCGCTCTTGAAGTTTCGGCGGCGGGGTAAAAGAGTATCCAACCCGCCGCTACCTGCAACCAAACGCCTGCATGTTACGGAGCCGCTCAGCGGCTCCTTTGACGCCTTTTTTCGCCGCCACATCAAGAAGGAGGCGCGCCTGATCGCAGTTTTGCGCGATGCCGCTTCCGTGCAGATACAGATCCGATAACGTTAACGCGGCCGAGCCGTTTCCTTTCGCCACTGCCTTCCAAAGCCATTGCTCTGCCTCGGCGCCGGTGCGGTTGCCAATGCTTCCACTCAGATTTTTTTGCGCTTCCGCTAACTCTTCAGCGCCTGTCTGGCTAGTACCTGCAATCGGTGTCTGCGCCGTCATGCTGGCGGGAACCGCCGGAGGTTGGAGTTTGGGCCGCGGAGTGGACGGAGCGGCAGCCGTCTTCGGTGGTATTTCTTGTGATTTGGTGGCTGCGGGAGATGGCCGCTGAGCCGCTTCAGATTTCTCGACTTTTTCTACCGCCGGCGGGCCCGGTGGTTCGGATGCCTCAGGCCCAGGGGTCGCAGGCTGTGCAGGGAGGGCTTTGACCGCAGGAGATTGCTGAGAGCCGGAGAATACGTCGCCACGGCGCGCCATGTAGATCAGCGCGCCAAAAATAACGGCGATCGCCAAGCCCAGGTAGATCCGGAAACGATAGGGTACCGATTCGGCCGGCCTCGCAAATTGCGGGAGATCGTTTTCCTTTATTCGCGCTCGGCTGAAAAATTCGTCGCGCGTGTCTGGAGTCGGCTGTGGCGGAAAGAGAGTGTCGTAGCGCTCGGCGGCTTGATTTACTTTGTCCTCGGTTTCGATTCCAGAGGTTTCTTGGCCGATCTCGGCACGGTCCCCATTCACTGACTCGTGCGCAGCAGTCTCCTCTTGAGCAGAAAATTCGCCCGCGCGGTCGAAGGAGTGCGATTCCCCCCTGGGCCCGAAATTCGCCTTTTGTGTCCACGGCTCTCCCGGCGACGAATCCGCTAAGCGCGTCTCTGCAAGAGGCACCAAAGGGACGCCGCACATGCCGCAGAAGCTATAGCTTTCGGGATTTGCGTGGCCACACTCGGCGCAAACGCTGCGACGTTCGTCATACGATGCAGACTCCACCTCCGGTGGAGGCGGTATTTGCGTCGCGGGCGCATGGGTCTTGCCTATTCCACTTCTGGCTGTTCCTTTCTCGTCGGTTTCAACCCAGTCCGCCTCCACGTTCGCATCCGGCCTTGGAGTTTTTCCTGCAGACTCAAGTTCTAGTTGGCGAACCAGGCCGGCTACTGCCTCGGCGCGCCTTTCCGGTGCACTGGTGAAATAAACTTCCGCCCATCGCCCCATATTTGCGGCCAGCAGCGGATTCAGCAGGGGATTCAGGTCGGGTTCGGGCAGAGTGTCTTTCTCGGACTTGTCGATGAATTGGGACACGGAGATTCTTCCAGGCTGTTTAAGATTGCACTACTAGCGCAGAAGGTTGTCAATGTCAGCGGAGGCGCTGGCCGCGAAACTCGAAGCAATCAATCGCATGCCTTGCGGTCCGCTGGTTCGAACTGATCCAGTTGCGCCTCCCGCTGCGTGGAAAGCCTTCCCTTAGGCGTTTTCTGGTAAAGATCGGAGCCGGGACAATAGTACTGGGCGGTGCTGAGGTCCACCCACACCTGAATATTGGGATTCCCTTTGTATTCCGGCGCCGACTCGGGAGCCTCGGCTAATCCAACCGCAATCAGAAATTTGTCGAACGGCGACAAATCGGCATCGGGAGATGGATGCTTCGCTCTGCTCGCGCTTCGGGAAATTGAGAGGCCACTGGAAGCGCTATCCGAATGACTCGACCAGACGCCCCACCCAACGACGAACAAGACAAGCACGATAGCCACCGCGAGATAGAAATCCCCCCGCCGCGCGCGCCAGAACCTTACTAACGCATTTGGATTTTGGCCGGGCGCCAACGACTCCAGAAATTCCTGGGCCTTTGCAGCGGAGCTCCAAGTGATGTCTGGCGGCGCGGACGGACCCGCCTTGAGTGGAAGTGCGGGCATTTCAGAGTCTGCAGCGGAAACTAAAGCCAGGGAATTCGCCAGATCGTCCGCTTCACTCTCGGTGAACAATGGGGAAAGATGTGTGGAGCGTGGCGTCCGCGGCTCGCCTAGCCCGGTGTCGAGAGTCTGTACAGCGCCACATTTGCCGCAGTACTGATCGACGGCTAGTAAATGGCTCCCGCATTTTCTGCAGGATTTCGCGCCTGCCTTGCCGACTGCCGCTGTTTCGCCAGTGATGGGACTGGGTTCGTTCGCCAGCGCGGCCAGGTTGGGCTGGAGTTTTTGGATGGCAGCGAGCATTGTGGAGCGCTCTTCGTCCATCGACTTCTTCAGAGTGGCGCCTGCTTCGCGGCCCATCGCCTCCGTCACCAATCCGGCCATCAGTTGGCAGGTGTGAATATCCTGCTCGGCGTAGCCTTCGATCTTGTCGAAGTAAAGTTCCAGAGCGCCTACGATGCTGCCATCGTAGTGAATGGGCACGGCCACCAACGAACGGATCCCGCGTTGACGAGCGGGTTCGGGATCGAACAGGAATTCGGTATCGACATCCTTGGTGCGGATCACCTGGCCGGTGCGTATGTTGGCCTGGCAGACGGCGATCTTCATCGGCACTTCGCTTCCCACTGGCAACGCCGGCGGGCCCGCAGCGGCGCGATAGCGCACGGTGGCGCCGTCGAGAATTCCGATTCCCGCACCGCTCCCCTGAGTGATCCTGACGATTCTCTCCGCCACCACGCCCATCGCGGCATCGAGGCCGAGGTGGCGGACCTGAATCTGGTGCTGCGCCTCGACGATCTCCGCCAGCGTGAGCGTGTAATCGGCGTTGGGGCGCGGCTCCGTCTCCGGCTGTTGCTTGAGATTTTGCAGCAAAGATTGTTGCTGTAATTCCTGCTGGCGCAGTTGTTCGCTTTGCGACTCCAGGCTTTTTTCCCGCTGCCGCATTCTGGCGTTGTGCTCTTGCAGCACATACGCGGCTTCGAGCAGCTTCTCAAAAGTCTGCTGGTCGAGAACCGGCTTGGTTTGTTCTTCGGCTGACATCGCGCCTGTATGCTTTGGCCTTACCGACGGACAGAGAAGTGTGGCTGATCCCATGCTTATTCTAGAGCAATTCCTGCGCCAGGGAACCTAACTTGTGAAGGCCGGGAAGTCCCCGCTGGTGCTCATCGGAATGCGGAAACTGTACGGAATTCAGCGTCTTACAAAGGAATCAAAAAGACAGAACATAGCCCTTGGCTCACTGCTGGCGGAGTTCGCGGGGAAGTTACTTTGGTGACCTGCAAGTTTGTGCACAGTTCGCTACCCGAATTCTTCCATTACATAGACCGCTATTTTTCAGGATTCTCCGGCAGGTCGGCGGGATACGACTTAGGAGGCAACAGGAGTTGAATGCCAAAATAGCCGAGAAAATAGGACTGATTATTCCGAGCCGGTTCGAGGCTGCGCCCGGCCATAAGCAGCAGGATCACGGGCGAGTGAAGTTTGTAGCGGCCGCCGACATCGATCGTGGGCTGATTTTCGGAAGGATGAAAAACGCCCTGATTGTAGAACTCGACGTCGCCTTCGAGCTTCGAGGTGAAGTCGTGGCCGACGACGAGGCCGGTGAGCCAGCCGTTCGGCCCCCTGTGGACAACGTTGTAGCCGATTTCGAAGTCGACATCGACGGGGCCGAACTTCTTGGTGAACTCCATCGGGAACAGGAAGGCCTGGCTCGCTGGAGTGATGCCGCGCTTCACTGCGTCATTCGCGTTGTTCAAGAAAAGCTGCGGGAAGATCGAGATGGCGAGATGGCCTTCGCCGGCGTCGTAGAAGCGCCACTTGACGCCGGGATTCGATTGCCCAAGGCCGTATTTCACCGAGGAAAATGGATTTTGCACTCGGAGCCACGCATTTTCGTAAGTGAGCTGAATGCGGGAGCCCAGGCCGAAGTTGATATCGACGTCGGGCGTGTGCGAAACCGATTGCCCGTCGTAATAAAACGGCATGTATCCGAGGTTGATTTCCCAGTTGTGATTTCCGGGCGTGCCGGGATCGTTCGTGTAGTACGGCGGCCCTCCCTGTGCGAATGCCGTGGAACAGAAATAAAAGAAGAAAAGTAGCGGGGCCAGAATCGCCGCGCTGGGTACCCGCGCAAAGTTCAAGAATGATTCGATTCTGGCAGGCGTCATACGTGATTCGACACTGTCAGGCGGTTTGTGAGCGACGCCGCTCGGCGTCGAGACGCAGGTTGGCTCTGCAAGGCGGATTTGTCAAACAGAGATCGGAACGACATTTGCGCATCGGTTTTGCGTTGTGCCTGAGTTTCTTCGAACATCCCTGTCGAGCCTCATTTTCCATAGGAAGTGTGTCTGTGCAAAACGAAGCAGTAAGAGAGGTGTCGAGCCTTCCCAGTTTCAATTCGGAAACAAAGATCAGCCACAGCGTGCAAAAACGAAAAGGGGCGAATTGAGGAGCGTTTCCTCACTCGGGTGTCTAATCCCAACGTCCGCGCAACGTACTGACAGAGAATAAATTGAATCGGTTCGGCTGACGCTTGTCGATTCTCTCGGCACATCCCAACAGGCTTGCTTTCTGAAGTAAATGAATTCTGGCTGGCGCGAGATGCGTTCCAATGCGGGACAAAGACAGACTACCACGGCTCCTCTTGATCTCTTCCGGCGCGATGGCAGTTATCCCTAAGTGTCGACAGATGCATACATTATAACCAAATTAGAAGAGGGGGAAGGTTTGGCGAAAGATGTGCTTAAGGAGATGTGCGTTACGTACCCGCTAGCACGAAGCCAACTTTAAGGAGACTGCCGTGATCGACTTGCAGAAAATCAAAGTCACTGCCCGTGACCAGCAAGTGCTGGATTTGCTGGTGCAGGGTTGCAGCAACAAGGAAATTGCGGGGCATTTGAGCATCAGCCCGCGCACCGTGAAACAGCACCTGCGCACGCTATTTCTGCGTGCCGGAATCCGTGAGGGGCGGAAGCGGGTGCGATTGGCGACGGCAGCGTTCGAGAAGCCGGAGGTGCAATCGTGACCCCGCGCGAGAAGCTGACTGCCAGAGAGATTCAGGTCGCCACGATGGTGTGGGAGGGGCTCACCAACCGGGAAATTGGTAACCTCATGGGTACTACCGAACAGGTGGTAAAAAATCATCTCCGAAATACTTTCGACAAGCTGGGGGTTTGGAGCCGCCTAGAGTTGGCGATGTATGTCGCGAGTCACGGGGGCAAGACTTGGACGGAAGGCTCGGCACAGCCAGGGGCAGCTTAGGCCGGTGGTACCTGGACCGATCCCGGAATTTTCGTCTCTTGTGGCAGGACGGCAGAGTCTGATGCAAAAGCTTTGCACGCTCCCGCCCGTTCACGGCGGGCGCTCCATTTAACGCGCTGATAGGATGTGACTTGCGACGAACGGCTGTGGGCCTTCGATTGCACTTCGGAAGCCGCGGAAGCGGCAGCCGACCCCAAGAGCGGCGCCAGTCTATGAATTTCCTGGGTGAGTGGGATGGGTTACAAAGAGACATTCTGGATGGCCTGCGACTCTACCGAGCAGTTGCGGGCTGAATACGGGCCATTTCATGCGCGTGCCGAGGCCGAAAACGAAGCCCGCAGGCTCGGATTCGGCTACCTGCTGCGCTATGAGCACATGCTCGACGACGACGAAGAGATTCAGGAGGTCCGCTGTATCTTCATCGAGCTATCGAAGGCCGGGACTACAGAGATCGCGACCCGGAGCCTGCACACCCGCTGCGCTACCTGCGGAGAGTCAGCGAGCCACGACACCTCGTGGAAGGCGGAAGTCTGGGCCGACATCCATGAATTTGAACACTCGCGCCATATGGTTCGTCTCTTTGAACATTCCCGTGGAAAAGGTCTCAAGGAAATTGCCGGTTGGCGGGGGTAGATCTATCCCGAATTCTTCAGGCTGCGGCGGATAAATCGCTGGCCGCCGCGCGATCGACGAACCAGATCAACTTTCCATCTTCAGGCTGGATCAGCTTGGAAGGATACTTCTCGCCGGAAGCATTGCCTTCAAGGACTTCGTGAAGCGCGGGGGCCTTGTCGGTTCCGCTCACCAGGAATGCCACACAACGAGCCGCATTGAGCACCGGAAGCGTGAGCGTGATGCGGCTGGCCTTCAGCTTCTCGACCCAATTGGCGACGACCAGTCGCGATTTTTCCTTGAGCGCATCCGTCTCGGGGAACAACGAAGCGGTGTGCCCATCCGGGCCCATGCCGAGGAGAATTAAATCGAACGACGGGATTTCACCGGGCTTCACGCCAAAGAAATTCCGCAACGTCTGATCGTAAGCCGCCGCAGCTCCGTCGGCATTCGGATTCTCAGTGGGCACGCGGAATATATTGCCGGCCGGAATTGGCGCTTTCGAAAAAAGAGATTCATTCGCCATGCGATAGTTGCTCTCGGGATCGTCGGGCGGAACGTGGCGCTCGTCGCCGAAAAAGAAAAACATTTGGCTCCACGGCAGGCTGGAACTGGCGTTGACTGCGAGCAGAGCATACAAGCTTTTGGGGGTTGAGCCGCCGGAAAGGGCGACCGCAAAGCGCCCGCGCCTTTCGACTGCGTCCGTGGCCGCGTGGATGAATTCTTCCGCAGCCGCGTGGAAAAGATCTTGCGGTGTGGTGAGTTTTCTGATTTCGCGAGTAGTCATTTTTGCACCGACGATCCGTTTCCGCGCGTCGCAGCCGCGCACCGGGCCGCGCCTAGCAGGCCCGCCTTGTCATTGGTGATCACCTGTACCGAAATGCCTTCCAGAAGCCGGCGAAGCCTGCCTTTTTCCAGAAAGGCGCGCATGAACGTGGGGCCGTTTAGTTTGGGCAGAATCTTCGGCGAAATTCCGCCGCCCAGAAAAATTCCCCCGACTGCCATTGTCTTAAGGGCTAAATTGCCGGCCTCTGCGCCGTAAACCGAAATCCAGAGATCGAGCGCTTTTTCCGCCAGTGGATTGCTGCCCTCCAAGGCGGCCTTTGAAATCGCCGCGGCGGCGTCTGGAAGTTCCAGACGTTCTGCAAAGCCGCCCGGTTCGCTGGCGCACCCCTTGGCCCGGAGAAATTCGTAAACATTGACGAGCCCCGGCCCGGAGATAATACGCTCGTAGCTCACATGACCGTAGCGCTCCGCGAGAAAGCGCAGCAGTTCGATTTGCAACTCTCCTTGAGGGGCGAAATCCGTGTGGCCGCCCTCGCAGGCGAAAACCTCGTGTTCTTTGCCGTTCCAGTAAAGGCCGGCTTCTCCGAGGCCAGTGCCGGGCGCGATGACCGCCTGATTGCCATTACTGGGCACTACGGAGTTGAGCGCCACAAAATCCTTGCCGCTGAGGGCGCCGATTCCCCATGCGCTGGCTTCGAGGTCATTGATCAACAGTGTGGCTGGAAGTTTGATCTGCTTTGCAAGGCGGGATTGTTCGATGACCCACGGAAGGTTGGAGGTTTCTACGCGGCCATGGTGTACCGGGCCGGCAATTCCGAAACAGGCCACCTCGGGCCGTTCGCGCGCGTCCGCGAGAAATCGCGAGACGATGTCGCCGAATTCGCTGTACTCGCCGCTGGGGAAAATCCGCTCCGAGACCAATTGCAGATGACCGTTGCCAGCCTGAAAATAGGCGAGCCGGGCGTTCGTTCCTCCAATATCGCCGGCCAGAATCATTTCTCGAAATTCCTCCAGCGACGTCCGTCGCGTTCCAACAACTCGTCGGCATCTTTCGGTCCCCAGGTCCCGGAGGGATAGTTAGGAAAGTTGCGCGGTGGCAGCGCTTTCCACAGGTCGAGCACCGGATTGACCACGCTCCATCCCGCTTCCACCATGTCGGCCCGCTGAAACAGAGTCTGGTCGCCAATCATACAGTCGTGCAGCAGCCGCTCGTAGCCGGTGCTGGGCTGCTTGCCAAAGTATTGCTGATATTCGAAGTTCATGTCGACTGTGCCGAGGCGCATCACCGGCCCCGGAACTTTCGCCGCGAACTGCAGCGAGATTCCCTCTTCCGGCTGAATGTGCAGCACGAGTTGATTCGGCATCAGGTGTTCGACCGACGTATCACGGAAGAGCACAAACGGAGCCCGCCGAAACTGAATCACGATATGAGTGTTCCGTGCAGGCATGCGTTTCCCGGTGCGGAGATAGAACGGAACGTCGGCCCATCGCCAGTTATCGATCAGCAGCTTCATGGCGACGAAGGTTTCGGTTCGCGAATCGGGCGCGACGTCGGGTTCGGCGCGGTATGCAGGCACGCGCTCGCCGCCCAATTCGCCTTCCCCGTATTGCCCTCGAACCGCGCGGGTGAGCACTTCCTCGTCGCTCATCGGCTGGATGGCGTGGAGAATCTTGGCTTGCTCATCGCGCACGGCGTTGGCCTCGAAGGAAATCGGCGGCTCCATCGACGTCAGGCTAATGAGCTGCATCAGGTGGTTGGGCACCATGTCGCGCAGCGAGCCGGCATGATCGAAGTAGCTGCCTCGTCCCTCGACGCCCACGGTCTCGGCCACGGAAATTTGCACGTGATCGATATAACGGCGATTCCAGATCGGCTCGAAAATTCCGTTGGCGAAGCGAAACGCCAAAATATTCTGAACGGTTTCTTTGCCGAGGTAGTGATCGATGCGATAGATCTGTTTTTCGTTGGCGACTTTGAGCAGTTGCTGGTTTAGTGCCTTCGCCGATTCAAGATCGTGGCCGAACGGTTTCTCGATAATCACCCGCCGCCAGTGATCGTTGGCCTGTTCCATCAGTCCGGTGGCCGCAAGTTTTTCGACGATGGGGCCGAAGAAACTGGGGGCCGTCGCCAGGTAATAGAAAAAATTCTGTCCGGTCGAATGCTCGCGATCGATGCGCTGCAGTTGGTCTTTGACCTGCTGGTATAAATTGTCGTCCTTGAAGTCGCCGGCGAAGTAATAGAAGCGGCGGGCAAAGTTATCCCACGTCGAGGAATCGATGCAATCTCCGCAATACTGTTTGATGTCTTCCTGGATGCGCTTGCGAAAATCCTCGTCCGACATCTGGGCCCGCGCTACTCCAAGAACGGCGAATTCCTTCGAGAGCAGGTCGGCTCGAAACAGATTGTAGAGCGCGGGGATCAACATGCGTGCCGTCAGATCGCCGGCCGCGCCGAAGATTACCATCACGCAAGGGTCGCCTTGTTTGCCGACGCGGGGTACGGCAGCCGCGGGTTTTTCAGCCAATTGTGCCATCGGTTAATCCTCAACTGCCTTGAGATGCATTACGCTGTTTGATTTTCTTTGGTCGTGTCGTTCTTTGTTTTGCCGCCTTCGATATGACCGCCAAATTTTTGGCGCATGGCAGAAAGAATCTTTTCTGCGAACGTGTGTTGCTGGCGCGAGCGGAAGCGCACAAATAATGCCGCACTCAACACATCCACAGGGACGGCTTCGTCCATGGCCGCCTGGATTGTCCAGCGTCCTTCGCCGGAATCCTGGACGTGGCCTTCGTACTCCGAAAGTGTGGGATTTTCCGCTAACGCCATTGCGGTCAGATCGAGCAGCCATGAACTGACTACGCTGCCACGCCGCCAGACCTCGGCGATGTCAGGCAGGTTCAAATCGTAGCGAATCTCTTCCGGCAATTCTTTAGCCGTTGCGTTCTTGAAGATGTCGAATCCTTCGGCGTACGCCTGCATAATGCCGTATTCGATACCATTGTGCACCATCTTCACGAAATGCCCCGCCCCGGATGGGCCGCAATGAATGTAACCTTCCTCTGCGGTACCGCCAAGTTTTTCACGGCCTGGAGTGCGCGGAATATCTCCTCGCCCCGGAGCCAGCGTTTTGAAAATCGGATCGAGATGCTGAACGGCTTCCTTCGGGCCGCCGATCATCATGCAGTAACCGCGATCGATGCCCCACACCCCGCCACTGGTTCCAACGTCGATGTAATGAATACCTTTGTTTTTTAATTGGCCGGCTCTGCGGACGTCATCCTTGAAGTAAGAGTTGCCGCCATCGATGATTGCGTCACCAGTTTGCAGATGCTGCGCCAAGGTCTGAACTGTCTGTTCTGTCGGACCGCCGGCCGGAACCATGATCCAGACGGCGCGGGGCGGATTTAGCTTTCGAACCAAATCTTCCAGCGACGACGAACTACTCGCGCCTTCGCCGGCAAGTTCCTTCACGGCATCCGCGCTCAAATCGGAAACCACCAACTGATGTCCGCCACGCATAAGGCGACGCGTCATGTTCGCGCCCATGCGGCCCAGACCTACCATTCCCAGTTGCATGCGTGCTCCTTAATCGAAATGCGATGAAGCCTGGAAGTGTGAACCCAAACAGTCGCAACTGCAAAATGCGCCACGCCCGCGGACCCGAAGCTACTGCAGTGCTTCCTGAATTGCCGCCTTCAATTTTGCCAATCCTGCTGCAATATCTTTTTGCAGATGCACGCGGAGCGCTCGCCGACCCCGGTCTGCCAGAACTTGAAAATCGCCGCGCGCCTGCGCAGCCTTCACTACTCCGAACGTATATGTTTGCTCCGGAACCGGCAGGTCGACAGCATCGTCGCACGTGACTTGCAGGAAGACTCCCGAATTCGGTCCGCCTTTGTACGCTTGCCCAGTCGAATGCAGAAAACGCGGGCCAAATCCCAGGCAGGTTGCTACATGCTTTTTGTCGCGCACAGAGTGCCGCATGGATTCGAGGAGCGCTTTGTGTTCCGCACTCATCTGGATATATGCGAGCAGGGCGAAATAATCGCCCGCGCCAAGGCGGTTGAGATGCGCCTTTAAATATTCGGATAGAGTTTGTGCTCGGGTACGCGCGAGTTCGGCGGCATTTTTGTCGTCGGTAAACAGCTTAAACCCGTCGGCTTCGAATACCGGTTTTTCCGGAGGCAGGGAACCTGCCTTTTCGTATTCGGATGTCAGCTTGCGAGTTTCAATTTTGCTGGCCTCAACGTCGGGCTGGTTGAACGCGTCGATGCCGATGATCGAGCCTGCGACCGCTGTAGCGATTTCCCAGCGAAAAAACTCGGCACCGAGATCGTAGATGTCGGCCATCGAGATTCTAACGACAGGATGCCCCGCTTTTTCCAGCGCCGAAACCTGCGCTTCCACGCCCACATCGGTCGCGTGATCGGTATGGACGTAAGCGAAGACCCGGTCGTGGCCGTAAACTTCCGGGGATCCCAATTTCTCGCCATCAACCGGAATGATGCCTTTCCCAACTTTGCCAGTCGACTCGGCCAGCAACTGCTCGAGCCACGCTCCCAGGTCGGCAATGTCGTGTGAGGTAATGACGGTGACTTTGTCGCGTCCCGACTTCGCGGCGGTGCCCAGAATAATGCCGAGCATCGCTCCCGGATTTTCTTCTACTGGATGCGAAGCGCCGCAAGCGCGCACCATCTCTTGTGCGCGGTCGAGAAATTTGGTATCGATGCCGATTGCCGCCGCGGGAGCCATGCCGAAGTTCGACAGGGCAGAATAGCGCCCGCCGATCGAAGGCCTGCCGAAAAAAATGTGCCGGAAGCGATCGGCCTCCGCAGCCTTCTGCATGCTCGACCCGGGATCGGTAATCGCCATGAAGTGGCTGCCCGCCTTATCGGCGCCTACAGCCTCCTTGGTACGCTCGAAAAAATATTGCTTGAAAATGTTCGGTTCGAGCGTGCTGCCCGATTTGCTGGAAACAATGAAGAGCGATCGCGCGATATCGATCTTGTCTTCCACGGCTTTGACCTGAGCGGGATCGGTCGAATCGAGCACGTGCAGGTTGGGATAGCCGGCAATCTTACCGAAGGTCATGCGAAGAACTTCGGGGCAGAGGCTTGATCCTCCCATCCCAAGCAGGAGAATATCTTTGAAACCCGCGCTCCACACCTCTTTGCCGAGGTTGCGCAGTTCGATGGGATGCGCAATTTGATATTCGACAATATCGAGCCATCCCAGCCAGTTGCCCTCGTCGTCGCCGGTCCAAAGCGTGGCATCGCGCTGCCAAAGACGCTGCATTTTTCCGCCAGATTGCCAGTCGGCAACGTTGGCCTTTACCGCAGCTGCCAAACTTTCCGGCAACGACGATCTCAAACGGCTCACGCGGTCTTTCCCTGTTGAACCGGCTGCTGCTGGCCTTTCTGCTGCGTGCTTTTTTCAACGGCGGCGAGCAATTTGTGAAATGCATCGGCAAACAACTTTACGCCGTCGCCGGTGAGCTTGGTGGTTGCTTCCTTGATGGAGATGCTGGACTTCGCCAGATTGTCCATTACTTGTTGCGCCGCAGCAACGTTCTCGGTCAGGCTATTGCGCAACTTGCCATGATCGCGAAACGCGTCAACCGTGGCAGGAGGCATAGTGTCGACGGTGTCGGGCCCGATCAACTCTTCGACGTACATTACATCGCGATATTCAGGATTCTTCGTGCTGGTGCTCGCCCATAGGACGCGCTGAGTCTGCGCGCCTTTGCTCGCCAGCGCCTCCCATCGCGGCCCGCTGAAGATCTTCTGATACTTCTGATAGGTTAGTTTGCCGTTGGCGATGGCGACTTTGCCTTTCAAACTCTTTAACAATGCCTGTTGCGGGGCGTCGGTCGTATTTTTCAACTTGTCATCGAGCAGCGAATCGACCAACGTATCGATGCGGCTGATAAAGAAGCTGGCGACTCCCGCCATCTTCTTTAGATTGCCGCCGTGCTTTGCCAGGTCTTCGATGCCGGCGATGTATGCTTCCGCGACTTTCTCGTAAACTTCCTGAGCAAACAGCAAGGTCACGTTGATGTTGATGCCTTCGCCGATCAGTGTTTGAATCGCGGGAATGCCCTCTGCGGTGCCGGGAACTTTGATCATCACGTTCTCGCGGTTAACGGTCTTCCACAACCGGCGCGCTTCTTCGATCGTCTCCTTGGTTTTCAGCGCGAGCAGGGGAGAAACTTCAAGGCTCACGTATCCGTCGCGGAATTGCGAACTCTGATAGACCGGGTGCAGAATATCGGCCGCGCCTTGAATATCCCGGATCGCGATCTGCTCGTAGATGCCGGTCGCGTTGAGATCGCTGCGGGAAGCCAGCGACTTCAGCATGTCGTCGTAGAGCGAGCTTTCGGCAATAGCTTTCTCGAAGATCGATGGATTCGAAGTCATACCGCGAAGCCCATCGTCCTCGATCATCGATTTCAGCTTGCCGCTCGTGATCAGGTCGCGGCGAATGTAATCGAGCCACATCGATTGGCCGTAATTCAATAATTCTTTCAGTGGATTCGCGGTCTTCGTTTTTTCCAGTACTCCTGTCGGCTGCATAGTGATTTCTCCTGAATGACTGGCGGGCACATTGCCAATAATTGTTACGGCCGCTATTTTTCTGCGATCGCTTTACGAGCCTCAGCCACGACTGCTTCGACGGTGAAGCCGAAGAACTTCAGCAAGTCTTTCAGCGGAGCCGAGGCCCCAAAGCGGTGCATCCCGATCTTGCGTCCCTTGAGTCCGACATATCGATCCCATCCAAATGTGGACGCCATCTCGACCGAAACTCTCGCCGTGACCGAAGAGGGCAGAACGCTTTCTTTGTAGGCCGCGCCCTGATCGTCGAAAATCTTCCACGAAGGCATGCTGACAACCCGCGCCTGAATACCCTCGGCTTTTAACTTTTCGTATGCCTCGACGCAGAGCGATACCTCACTTCCCGTGGCCATTAGGATGACGTCAGGCTTGCCACCAGGAGCATCGGCCAAAACGTAAGCGCCTTTTGCCGTGCCGGAGGCCGAAGCATATCTCGTTCGATCCAACGTGGGAAGCGCTTGCCGCGTGAGTACGAGCGCGACGGGCGAATGCTGCAGTTGCGCGATAATTCTCCAGGATTCCACAACTTCGTTAGCATCTCCTGGGCGCAGCACAATCAAATTGGGCATGGCGCGCAACGAAGCCAATTGCTCGATCGGCTGATGAGTTGGCCCGTCCTCGCCCAGGCCGATGGAATCGTGGGTGTAGATAAAAATCGAAGGAATTTCCATCAATGCGGCCAGACGAATACTGGGGCGCATGTAGTCGCTGAAGTTGAAGAAAGTCGCACCGAAGGCGCGGATGTAGGAAACCACGAGTCCATTCACGCTCGCGGCCATGACATGCTCGCGCACGCCGACATGAAGATTTCGCCCGGCATAATTGTTCGCCTGGAAATCTCCAGCACCATCAAACGTCAGCGCGGTTTTGTTGGATGTTGCCAGATCGGCCGACCCGCCGATCAGCCATGGGATGTTCTGCGCAAGCGCGTTGAGCACTTTGCCGGAACTCTCGCGAGTGGCTAAGCCCTTCGCATCGGCGGGAAATGTAGGAAGGCCCTTGTCCCACCCATCGGGCAATTCGCGCCGCTGCATCAGGCCAAGCTGCTCCCGCAACTCCGGATATTTCTGCGAATATTCCGCATACATCTTCGCCCACTTCGCGCGAGATTCGCGCCCTCGTTTGCCGATTCCATCCTGAAAGTGTTCGCGAACACCCTCGGGCACGAGAAACTTCGCATCTTCGGGCCAGCCGTAGAACTTTTTCGTCAGCCGAACCTCTTCTTCGCCCAGCGGTTCGCCGTGGGCGGCGTTGCTGTCTTGTTTGTGCGGAGAGCCGTAGCCGATGTGGCTGTCGACGATAATCAACGTCGGCCGGTCGGTAGTCTTCTTGAAAACTCCAAAGGCCCGAGCCAGCATATCGAGATCGTTGGCGTCGGCGACACGCGTCACATTCCAGCCGTAGCCAAAGAAACGCGTAGCCACGTCTTCGCTGAACGACCAATCGGCAGGGCCATCGAGCGTAATGTTGTTATGGTCATAAATCCAGCAGAGATTCGACAGCTTTAGATGGCCGGCGAGCGATGCGGCTTCGCCGCCGATGCCTTCCATCAGGTCACCATCGGAGCACATCGCGTAAATGTTGTAATTGAAAACTTCAAAACCGGGGCGGTTGAAGTTGGCCGCGAGCCACCGGCTGCCGATCGCCATTCCTACACTGTTTCCCACGCCCTGGCCAAGAGGACCCGTGGTGGTTTCAACTCCGGTTGTGATGTGCGATTCGGGATGTCCCGGGGTCAAGCTGCCCAGTTGCCGGAACCGCTTGATCTCCTCCATCGGGACCGCCAGTTCTTTCAGCACCTCGCCGTTCTCGGAAACTCGGCGGACACCGGCCAAGTACAGCAAAGCATAGAGCAACATCGAGGCATGGCCGTTCGAGAGCACAAAACGGTCGCGGTTCAGCCACTTGGGATCCTCGGGGTCGTAGCGGAGAAACTCCTGCCACAGAACATACGCAACCGGCGCCAAGCCCATCGGTGCGCCGGGATGCCCGCTGTTGGCCTGCTGTACGGCATCGATGGCAAGGGTGCGAATGGTATTGATGCTGAGGGTGTCCAGTTGCTTCGCGGTGACGACGGCCTGTTCGCTGGCTACCATGGCTGATACGTCCTCCCAACGGGAAAAACTTGGTTAAATGAATTGTTTCGGCAGTCGTTGCCTTGGTGAATCGTCGATCCGCGATCGTTAAATCGGGGATCTTGATCCGCAGTGTTAACCAGTTAGAGTCCCACGGACGGCAAAGGGTTTCAGATTCAAATGGTTTTCGATACGCATCGAGTGTATCAAGTTCTCGCGTCGTATTGTTGTCAGGCGTGTGAAAATGCTGGAAAGTTACACGGGCAATCGTGTTGGGCTGAGGAAAAGCTTATTGCAGGTTATTTCAACAATTGCAGGTAGCTGTTTTCGCTCGTGGATGCGCGGGTGGTGTCCTGAACGTACTTCAAAAACTGCCGCAAATTTTCTTTCTCAACCGCTTCCAATCCAGCGAAGCGGACACGTACTCCGCCGGCAGTTGGTGCGCTCCGGCTGACAATGCCATTCAGCGCCAGGCCCTTGACCCAAATCTTGCCGCTGGCGACCCAGAGACCGATTTCGACTTTTGCGCCGCCGCCGATCGGGGCAGAGGTCTCGACGCGGCAGCCTCCTACACTCGTGTTGGAGAGATTCCCCCAGATCGGCACGTCGGCGCCATTCACATGCAGTTCGACCGCGACAAAACATTTCATGCGGGGATAGCGGCGGCGGTCGTCTCCCCAATTCGAGCTGAATAGATCGGGCTCAAACGGCGGAGCATTGGTTACGTGAGCGGGCGGAGAGATTGGCGAAGGCTTGGTTTCGGTAGCCCGGGACGGTGCGGTCGGCTGTTTTTCCCCCGCTTCCCGCTTGATTGAACGCATGGCGTCCAGCAGGGCCTGTTCTCTTTGCTCGGGCGCGGCATCCCGATAGATCTGGAGTAATTTCGCCAGGTTGCGCGCCAGGTCAGGATCTGCCAACATTTTCGTCCAATCCCTGCCAGCGCTTGCCGATTTGCCATCACTCATAATTTGGGCCGCTTCGCTTCTGATTGCGATTCGCCACTCTCAGCTTGAATCATCGGTAACCTGGCAACAAGATGACGGAAGTCACGGAAAGCATAACCGCACCAGGTTTGAAAAAAGTGAACTCTAGTTAGCTGGTTCCGATCCCAGACCGGAAAGATAGGTCTTCAATGACTGCCGGTGCTCGCCGGTCAGAGACAGGAATTCAAAGCCGTAGTGATATCCGCGCCGGTAGCGAACCACCGCTCGCAATTCCCAGGCAGCGTTCGATCCCGGAAGCGAAAAGCTCAAGCCAGCTACATCGCCGATATTCATATCTGTGGGCAAGAGTATCCCGATCCCGGCTTCGGATAGATCGCTGCAATGCCCGTCTACTTTCCGGTACTGGCTGCCATCCAGATAAATGGCGATTGCACGAAAATCCACGCGGTACCGTGGATGGCGCCGGCGCCTGCGATCGGCCTGGGTTGCGGCAGGTTTTGGAGTTGAAGAGGCCATCAGGTGAAAAAAACCGTTTGGGAATTTCGCTGACTCTTTATTGCTGGCGCCGGGGACCGAAGGTCAGTTTTACAATCCCCGTCGTTTCTGCGGATGTGGGCTCAACTTTCCACTTGCCTGCCGCGTCAGCAGAGGATGGAATTAGAACCGGATTTCCTTCCCGCATCCGGGTTGACTTCACGCTACCGTTCGCCCAAACCACAACTTCAACTCTTACCGCACTCGTGACTCCCAGACGCTTGGCCATCTCCGAATACTCCCGCTCGACTCGGTCGATCGTCTTGCGCTCAGAAGTCGTGGTCGCCTAACCAAAATCGATTCTTGTAAACAGGGCCGCCGACACTGCCGCAACGAGCCAAGGCTCCGCCCGAATCATCCGAAAGAGGATTCTCCTGTTACTCTATCGGCGAAGCCGCGAACCGGAAAGTTTCTAAAGTAATAGGACCATCGAGAGGATGGCAGGCAGATATTTTCTCAAAACTACAATCCACTATGCACTCAACCGCATCAAAACCCCAGCCCAGTCGCAGGTTTCTGCATCGTTGGATGTCTCGGAAGAATCGGTAGTTAGACGATATGCTATGAGAGAGAAAGGTCGTTCCCAAGACTTTTGTCACAACAGGACTTTTTCAAAATTGGAAATGCATCGATCTTTGCCGCTTTTTAGCCGCGGATTCTTTGTTGCAGCGCTGATATTCCTTTCGGCCATAAGCCTTTTGGCTCAGACTTCGACGCCGACGCCATCAATCTCCCTGCCCGGTTCGCAGAGCCCTTACACGGGCAGCGACCCTGAGAGTAAAACCACTCCAGAGGTTTTGCAGATAGGTTTTCAGGAAGCCATCGACCGTGGCCTGCGCAACAATCTTGGACTCTTGCTCTCGACCGATCAGACGCTCAACGCCCGGGGCGAGCGTTGGAAAGAACTCAGCAATCTTCTGCCAGATCTTTCGGCGCGAATCCAGGAAGATGCGCAAACTGAAAGCCTGACTGCACTGGGATTTAAGAGCAACTTTTTCCCCTTCCCAATACCGCGCGTGCTCGGCGCGTTCAACTATTTCGACGCGCGGCTCAATCTTTCGCAATCGATTTTTGATTTCAAACAGATTGAGCAGGCGCGCGCCGCATCCGAAAGTTTGAAATCGGCGCAGCTTGGCGTGAAAGATGCGCGGGAATTGGTAGTGCTGGCGGTTGGCAACGAATACTTGCAGGCAATTGCCAGCGCCGCCCGAATTGAAACTTCCACTGCGCAGGTCACTAACGCGCAGGCGCTCTTTGATAAGGCACTTGATCAACAGAAGGCGGGTTTGAATCCGACGATCGACACGCTGCGCGCTCAGGTCGAGCTGCAGACTCGCCAGCAGCAACTTATTGCCGCGCGCAACGACTATGCGAAGCAGAAGCTGTCATTGGCTCGCGTGATTGGGCTGGCTCCCGGCCAGCAGTTCGAGTTGACCGAGAAGGCGCCCTATCAAGAGATGACGCCGTTGCCGGTCGACGTTTACCTGCAGCGTGCCTATGCCTCGCGCGCCGATTATCAAGCGGCCGAGGCGCAAGTTCGCTCCGCCGAGCTGTTACGCCGCGGCGCCACTGCGGGTCATTATCCAAGCGTCGATGTGAGTGCAAATTTCGGCGACATCGGCGTGACTCCCGGGGCATCGAATGGAACCTGGCAGGTAAATGGCGGCGTCAATATTCCTATCTTTGCAGGAAATAAAGTTCATAGTGATGTTCTTGAGGCCGAGGCGCAACTGAAGCAGGCTCGGCAGCAACTGGGCGATTTGCGGGGAAGAATCGACTACGAAGTGCGCGCGTCACTGCTCGATTTGACTTCGGCCGCCCAGCAGGTTGAGGTGGCGCGCAGTTCGGTCGATCTTGCCGAGCAGGCGCTTACGCAATCGAAAGACCGATTCAGCGCCGGCGTTACCGATAATCTGGAAGTTGTGCAGGCCCAGGAAGCGGTAGCCGGCGCGCACGAAAGTTATATCGACAGCCTTTATGCGCATAATCTGGCGAAGGTGGAACTGGCGCGTGCCATCGGCGATGCTGAGACGGGCGTGAAACGATATTTGCAAGGCCAGCAGCATTAATAAAATTTATGGAAGAGACGACACAAAGCACTACGACCGCAACGCCGGATCAACCTGAAAGCCGTACCGCTCCTCCGGACCCGTCTGCGAGCCGGCCGAAGCCGCTGCCCTCGACCGAACGCGACTTCCGCACTCGACCGTCGCGCACTGCCAGCCCGGGATTCCGCATCGCATTGATCATCGCCGGCGTGGTCCTCCTGGTCGCGGCGTTCTTCGTCTATCGGTACGTTTCGAGCTACGAATCTACCGACGATGCGGAAGTCGATGGGCACATCAACTCGGTGAGCGCGCGCATTACCGGTCACGTGACCAAGCTCGCCATAAGAGATAACCAGTATGTGCAGGCTGGGCAGCTTTTGGTGGAGATCGATCCTGCCGATTATCAGGTAGCGTACGACCGGGCCAAGGCTGATTTCGAAAATGCGCAGGCTGCCGCTGCCGCCGCCGGAGTTACGGTGCCGATCACGTCGGTGAACACGAGCACGCAAGAATCCTCGGCGGAGGCCGATGTGACCAACGCGCGCGCCGGAATCACCGCCGCCAGACAACAGCTCGCCGCGGCACAAGCGCAGCTTGTACAGGCGGAAGCGAACAACGTAAAAGCGCAGCACGATCTCGAACGCTACAAGCAACTGGTGGAAAAACACGAGATCTCGGAGCAGCAATTCGACGATGCTACCGCTGCCGCCAAAGCCAACGCCGCGGCGGTCGACGCCGCCCACGCCAATGCCAGCGCGGCGCAGGCAGAAGTCACGACGGCGCAAGGAAAACTGGTGCAGGCGGAAGCTGGCTTCCAGAATGCGCAGACTGCTCCCAAGCAGATGCAGGTGATTCGTTCGAGAGCGGCCGAGGCCGAGGCGCAGGCTTTGCAGAAGAAAGCTGATCTCGACCAGGCGGCTTTGAATCTGCAATACACAAGAATCGTGGCGCCGGTTGAGGGCGTGGTGAGCGACCGCACGGTGGAAGTCGGGCAAAACGTTTCTCCGGGGCAGGAGCTGATGAAAGTGATTCCGCTCCGCGACGTTTGGATCACGGCAAACTTCAAAGAAACCCAACTGCGTGACATGAAAGTGGGGCAGTCGGTCACAGTCGACGTCGATGCCAACGGCCGCAGCTACAAAGGGAAAGTCGACAGCCTTGCCGGGGCAAGTGGCGCGCGTTTCAGCTTGTTACCTCCGGAAAACGCCACCGGCAACTATGTGAAAGTTGTGCAGCGAATTCCGGTGAAGATCGTTCTCGATCCCGGAGAGAACAAAGATCAGTCGCTGCGCCCGGGCATGTCGGTCGAGCCGAAGGTGTGGATTCGTCAATGAGTGTCGGCTCCGCCACTCTTGACGCCGATGTCTGGCGTCCAGCGATCAATCCGTGGATCATCGCCGTAACGGTAACGCTGGCGACGTTCATGGAGGTGCTCGATACCTCGATCGCCAACGTCGCTCTACCGCACATCGCCGGCAGCCTCTCGGCGGGCCAGGATGAAAGCACGTGGGTTCTCACGTCTTATCTGGTTTCCAACGCCATCGTTCTTCCGCTGAGTGGCTGGCTCTCTTCCATCATGGGTCGCCGCAACTTCTACATGAGTTGCGTGGCGCTGTTCACCGTGAGTTCATTCCTCTGCGGTTTGGCGCCCAATCTCGCGGCGCTCATCTTCTTCCGCGTGTTGCAAGGCGCGGGCGGAGGCGGCTTGCAGCCCAGCGAGCAGGCCATATTGGCCGATACTTTCCCTCCCGCGAAACGTGGCATGGCCTTTGCGGTTTATGGCATTGCGGTGGTAACCGCGCCAGCGATCGGCCCAACCCTCGGTGGATGGATCACCGATAATTTCACCTGGCGCTGGATTTTCTTTATCAACATTCCCGTTGGCATCATCTCGATTCTTCTCACTTCCCGCCTGATCGAGGATCCGCCTTACTTCAAGCGTCGTAAGCTCAGCGAAACCCATATCGATTACGTCGGCCTCGGCCTGGTGGCGCTTGGCCTGGGAACTTTGCAGGTGGTTCTCGACAAAGGGCAGCGCGACGACTGGTTTGAATCGCACTTCATTCTGATCCTCACCGTCATCAGCGTGTTGGCGCTGCTCTTCGCGATCTATTGGGAGTGGACGCACGACGATCCCGTAGTCGACCTGCATCTATTTCGCGATCGCACCTTCGGCATTTCGAATTTGTTGATGTTCATGCTGGGGTTCGCTTTGCTGGGCAGTACGCTGCTGCTGCCGCTGTTCATGCAAACGTTGCTCGGCTACACGGCGGCGCGGTCGGGATTCGCGTTGATGCCGGGCGGATTCACGATCATGCTCCTGCTGCCGCTGGTGGGCTTTCTGCTCTCGCGCTACAGCCCGCGCTGGATGCTGATGTTCGGCCTCAGCATGCTCTCTTTCTCGCTGTTCAACATGACGAGCTTCGATCTGCAAATGGACTTCCACACGGTGGCGATGGCGCGCGTGCTGCAGGCTGCCGGCATGGCGTTCCTGTTTGTGCCGATCAACACCGCCGCATATGCGTTCTTGCCCCGCGATAAGAACAATGCCGCCTCGGGGCTGATGAATCTCGCGCGCAATATCGGCGGAAGTGTCGGAATTTCTTTTGTTACCACCATGCTCGACCGGCGTACGCAGACCCACCTGAACAATCTGTCGCGGCATCTCAGCGCTTCGAATCCCGCCTTTCACTCGATGCTTCAGGGGGCTACGCAAGCCATGCGCGCTCATGGCGCGAGCGCCTCATTTGCCACCCGGCAGGCTTATGCGCTGGTGCAGGGCACGGTAGAGAGGCAGGCCACCATGCTGGCTTATATCGACGATTTTCAGATTCTCGGCTTCGCGATTCTTGCTATGATTCCGCTGGTCTTTTTGGTTAGGAAAGGCAAACCTGGCGGCATGGCCGTACACTAAATAACGGCCAGGGGAGATTGCCAATGTTTCGCGTGATCACCATCGAGCGGGAATATGGCTGCGGGGGCGGCGCGATCGCGGCCCAACTCGCCCAGCATCTTGGGTGGAATCTGTGGGACCAGCGTCTCACCGGGGAAATCGCGCGCCTGGCAAATGTCGATCCCTCAGCGGTGAAGCGCTGCGACGAGCGCATGGATAGCCGGCTCTACCGGCTGGCAAAAACCTTCTGGCGCGGCAGCCACGAGCGCAGTTCGCAAACCGCGGGACAGGTTTTCGACACCGACCGCATGATGGCGATGATGGAGCAGATCACCGCGCGCATCGTAGACGAGGGAAATGCGGTTGTGGTCGGCCGTGGCGCCCCGTTTTTCTTGCGCGAGCATCCTGACTCCTTCCATGTTTTTCTCTATGCCCCGCGCGCGGAAAAAATCCGCCGTCTAATCGCAGATGGAACAACTTCCACGGAAGCCGAAGAACTGGTCGACACTGTCGATCGCGAACGCATTGCCTACGTCAAGCACTACT
>Ga0210391_10000383_pt1 | contig 49206 bp, 43 predicted proteins | sample IncBWC12OmetaG_FD_160573 | JGI IMG/M metagenome (GOLD analysis project Ga0210391, IMG submission 160573) | Forest soil microbial communities from Barre Woods Harvard Forest LTER site, Petersham, Massachusetts, United States - Inc-BW-C-12-O ...
GTCTGTCTCAGGTGCTGCCGCTCCCACTCCCACTGCTCCTCCTCCGTGAGGAACCGCACCTTGGGAGGCTTGCCCTCGACCCGCCGGCGCTCCTCAACGGCCCGCAGGTCTCGATAAACCTGAACCTGATCCAGGGTATTCTTCTCGTATTCGCGGTGCCTCTGTTCGAACCGGGCCACGTCCCGGTCTTCGTTCCGACCTACGTTGTTGCAGAAATACGAATTGATCGATGCGCGGTGAATCTCGAAGAGCGTCACTTTTTCGTCGAAGCAGGTGGGGTCCAGACCGGAATCCCTGGCTCGCTTGAGCCTTTCCAATCCCTGAACCGCTTCGTCGAGCCCACGGTTCACTAGCAGGATTGCTTCGTACAGATGGGCTTTTTGCATTCGAATCTTCCTTTCCGCCCGCCGTTGGGGCGATCAATCGAAGGGTTTGCGAGGTGCCGGGAGACACGTATCCCGACGGAATGGAGAAGCGCATCAAAGGGAGAAACTGGCTGCCGGCGCTACACGATCGGCGGAGAATGCTCGAACAGAAAGGAAGGTCTCAGTATGCCTGAAGGCACGCCGCTAACTGCTTGCGTGCGGAAATGGAACGGGATAGCTTGTGTTTCAGCCATCGTTGCACCTCACGTGTGCGACTTGGTCAGGGGCGCGTTCGTGTTATCAGCACGGGCGCGTCCCGTTAGCTCACTTTGCTTTCTTTGGGGCCTTTGATTTTTTGCCTTGGCCCTCTCGAAAGTGCTCCTCTTTGTAGTGCTTGACCTTGGCGAATCCGTCGGCCGTCCAATACCGGAGTCGCGAACCAGCTACGTCCTCGGCGATAGGTTGCGGAACGACGCGTCTGTTAATCCATCTGCGTAGCGTGCCCCTGTGTATTCCCAGGAGCCTCGCGGTGTCGGATATTGAATGCTTCTTTTCTTCCATTCTACTTATGCACCATGATGATGCTTATGTCAAGCGAGAAATTATGCTGCGCCAACCGATCGCTGCCCTTCGCAAGGGGTGCCAAATGAAGAGTAGCCCAAGTGGTCCCGGATCCGAAAGTCCGATAGGAGGCTTCGTCCGTAGCCCGTGGCTTGCCTGTTTGGGAACACCTAAGCTTCGCCCATCCCAATGGAGAGCAAGCAAAGCCAATCCCGCTGAATTCTTGCTTACGGCTTTGGCCAGCGCAACCTTGAGGCACGCTGTGGAGGGTGGAGGGGCTTCCATGGGTTGTTCCGAGGTATCCAGATTTGCCATCTGAGCGGTTGGTTCGAGAGGCGCGGGCGCGAAATCATCGAAACCGCTCGGGCTTCGTCGTGAATCTGGGGCGACGGGCATGAAGGTATGACCTCAGCCGTGGCGGATTTCTAGTGGAGGTTGAGACGCTTCTAGATCGGCTCACCAAGAGAAAAGCTCAGGGCTTTAGCTTTGGGTGATTCTGATCAAACCACGCCAGCAAGTCGGACTTGAGCTTTTCCGCAATTGAGCGCATCTCATCTACATCTTTCCCAGTCGTCGCGCCGACGCGTTCATAGTCACTGAGGTGCCTCTTCTTGCGGAAAATGTCGAGTTTCTTGATTGTGTTAGCGTCAGTTCCAAGGGTCAAGCTGAGTGCATCAATCGTTCGATAGTGCTGGTTTCCCCCACCGCGATCCACTCGATACCCATTCGCCGCCAAAGCAGCAGTCGCGAGCTGCAACGCCGCGTTGTACGCAATGTTCAAACGCCAATCGTCGTGCAGCCCAACTGTCTTTGACGCAATCAGGTCTCGATCCGCAATCGCAACCAGGTCAGCGATTTCTTGCTTGGTGGTTGTGTGGGCTCGAAGCCACCCGTTTTTTTCCCAGTCTCGTAAGCTCATGCTCGCTTCCGATTAGCATTATCGTTGGTCCGTTTAAGACGTTCGTCAGGAAATTGTGGCCGCGACTGACTTTCAGCCGAAACTCCTTCGTAGGGTATATGGCGGGATTGACTTCCCTGCTTAAAGTCCGTTCTGCAGCCTGAATCGCTGGCAGAATGTCGCCGAGAGAAACTGAGTCACTCACGATCATCAAGTCTACGTCGCTCGATGCTTTTTCTGTTCCTGCGGCGATGGACCCGAATAGCACGGCGAATTGAATTTGATCGGCAATTGGCTTCAACGCGTCTCGCAATACTGTCGCGATGCCAAGTGTCTTGCGGACCAGCCCTTGCAGTTCGGCGAAGACGGGGTTTGAGGGGTTGGCCTGGTAATAGATTTGACGACTCTCGGCGGTTCGATTCAAAATCCCAGCTTTCGACAGACGACCAAGTTCGCGCTGCACCCCGCCAGAACCTAGCTGAATTTTAGTAATGATATCCTTTTGCAGGAATCGTTCGTCGGAGTGCAGAAAAAGGAGACGAAGGACAGACTGGCGGACCTTAGGAAACAGCGCATCCGCCGATGATTCTGCGGGCTCGATCGGCCTAGTATGGTGCCCGGCTACCGTGATACCCATTATGGGTTTCAAGATACCCGTTATGGGTATTTAAGTCAAGTTCCCGTGTCGTCGAGCACGGAGTGTGTTAATGATGGTCCGATCGCATCGACAGCGGTACGCATCGAGCAGCCAGTACGCCTCGGCCGTCCATGCCCAGAATGCAATTATCGCGGGCAGGTGAAGGATTCGATTTTCAACCTCCGCCGAACCTGGCTTTCTGCACCTCCCTGAGGCGGTCCCCTGGCGGATCCTCCCATCCGAATTGCGCATAGATCTCCATCGCGAGTTCAAAAGCGAGTTCACGACCGTGCGCCGCAATGTTTCCCGGTTCCGTTTGTCTCGATACCTGCACTGTCTCGTCTTGGCACCAACCGTTTCGCCCGACGACATCCCTATCCAGAAAGATGTCTTGCGGCCAGGTCAATTGCCGCCCCTCGACACTATGCAACCCTATGGTGATCGCAATCTCGGGCGCCAGTTCGACCTGCTGGGTCATGCGAGTGGCGAACTCAAGAGCTGCGGTTGTGGTATCGAGCACTTCAAGAACGTGGATACGGCCGGCCAATTGCGGGCTTTCATTGAACAGTCGATTCTGCACAAAGAGGGCACTCCGAAAGAGTACCCATCGTTCGGTCCGACCAATCGGCCCCAAGGATGCGCCCGTATCGCACGCGACATATTCGCGGCCGCTCTCGACCGCGTGCAGCCAAACTTGCGGATAGGAAATCCCGGACGGCGTCCGCACACAACACGATGACGCGAAATGCCTGCACTGATCCAAATCGCGAAACCGAGCCTTTTTGAACTCGATCGGAAAAATCGAGATGCGCCAGTGCGGTTTGGTGACAATCTCATTGAACACTGCACTATCCGGCAACCGCCGCCGCTGCTCGAAGTATTCGGTTGGCTCTCGTTCAACGTCCCGCCAGCGGGGCCCGGCCGACGCTGGCCCCGCATTCATGGCAGCGCGAAGTTTGGCAACGACAGACTCGATACCTTCGTTGGAATCGGCGGCGAGTCGACCCGACAGAATCGGAGAGTACTGATCAAAGCTCGGGCCTCATCGCGAGAATCAACCCGTCCTTTGAGTCTTAAGCGAAAATTATCTTCAGCCGCCGATTTCTTCTTACGCATGATTCTCCGCAAACCGGGTCAGTCGATCCGCGATGACGTAAGCGTACGCCTTGCGGGTCTCCGCAATAGGGGTGTCACCAGAACGCCGACCAAACCGCGCAAATCGCAGGAGGCACATAATCACGATTTGTAGATATTCGTTGGACAGCTGATTTGCCAACGCGATGGTTCGGCAAAATGTCGGCGATCAGCTCGAAATAGTGCGGCTCTCCGGTTTCATCTCTCGCGATTCATTTAGCCTAGACCTCACGCAACGACGCCAAAGTCACGCTATTGAGCTGTGTCGCGAGTTTTTTCATTGCGGCATTTTCGCGGATAACTTCGCCAGCCTCTCGACTGTGCAAAGCTATCTCTGCCGCGATTGAGCGACCGAGAATTCGCTGATCGATATTGCCAAACGGCCCGGGCACGAGGCGTCCCAGCCAACCGGCCCAGGCCGGGGTATGGGCGTTGCCGACGATGATGCCGGGGCGAAAGATGGCGAGGCGAGTAAAACCGATGTTGCGCACCGTGTCTTCCTTCATGCCCATTACGCGAACATAGCGAAACCGGCTGCGGGCTGTGCTTCCTACCGCAGAAAGTAGGCAAAACTGGGCGATTCCGGCGTCATGGCAGCCACGCGCAAACGCACCGACGACGCCGAGTTCAAGTCGTTTCAATTCTTCTTCGCTCCAGCGCATCGATCCAGAACCGACACCCACACAGCTCACGGCGCTGACGGGACCTTGGCTTAAGACTTCGCGGGCAAGGGCGGCAGTGCGCTCGGCAAAATCAGCAGCGCCGGTATCAAGAACGACGTTGCGCATCCGCGATCGCGCCGCTATGGGCCTTCTGGTGAACCTCACCACTTCTCGGCATTCCGGAATTCCTAGCAGCTCCGCGACCGCTGCGCCACCGACTTGCCCGGTACCACCGAGGATGATTGCGGCGAAATCCTGCTTCATGAAGGCGACCTCTGCTTAGGGAAAGGCGCGACAGCCCCGTCCATCCCAAGAGGGAAGCATACTCGGTATAGGTTCTAAATTGGGCCAATAAGGCATCTCTTCGTCAAGTGGCGCTGTCAGGCTGATGCACTTATTGAGCGCCTTCGGGAGCCAGCGCAGACAATTAGTGCTCCGAAACTCGCTTGTGTCCGTCAACTCGAGTAGTTCCGGGATTGTCGGCAATTCGCAATTCATCCAGAAACGGGTTTGTGGGAAGTGAGAGATTACGTTTCGAGCGCACGTCTATGCAACAAGTGTGGCAGAACCTGACCAGTTGAAACTGCTAAAGTTAAAGCGGAACGGAAATCGGAAATGGCCACAATATCGAAAACGAGATTAACGAATGGAGCGTGTGGAGCTGGGATCGGCGCTTCCAGAACAGATGTCCTGACAGTTCACTGTTTCATTAGAAAGCGGCATTTGGCACACTCGGGAACTCCGGCGAGTTTATTGTTAGCACATTAATAGCGTCGATAACTACATAATCTAGTAACTACATAATCTAGGATCCTGATGACTGCCAGTCGGGGTTTCACCTTCTATTCTGCTTTATGCTATGACGCATTAGGAGACGGCACGTGGCTTTAGAGGACACTCTCAAATCTTGGGCAAAGGCTCCGGGTCAGACGGAGTTGGATAAATGTGACAACGCCGTCACTGCCGTCCGGAAGGCACTCGCTGCAAACACATCCTTATCGAAGCTCAGCATTAAAGTGTTTGCGCAAGGATCGTATTGCAACCGCACCAACGTGCGAGAGGATAGCGACGTAGATGTTTGCGTGCGTTGCAGCGACAGCTTCTTCTATTTCCTCCCGCCTGAACTCACTCCGCAAGTGGCTGGATTTGTTGTGCCGGGGCCAGTGAACTATGCGACCTACAAGAACGATCTCGGTTCAGCGTTGACCGCCTACTTTAAAGACGGACATGTGACTCGGGGCAACAAGGCGTTCGACATCAAAGAGAACACGTATCGAATCGCCGCCGATGTTGTGCCATGTTTCGAATTCCGTCGCTACGCCATGGACGGATCACATATCAAGGGGACGGCGTTCGATCCTGATAACGGCGGACGAATCCAGAATTGGCCCGATCAGCACTACGCAAACGGTGTGAGCAAGAACTCGGACACCGGTGGGCGGTTCAAAGACGTTGTTCGGATACTCAAGCGGCTGCGCTACAAGATGTGCGAAGAAAAGATCGCCGCTGCTGATCTCATCCCGTCGTTCTTGGTCGAGTGCTTGGTGTGGAACGCTCCCAACAGTGCATTCGGGCATGAAACGTACACGTCCGACGTTCGTGAGGTGCTGGCGAACCTGTTCAACAACACGATCAAGTTCGAGACGTGCAGCGAATGGGGCGAGATTAACGAGCTGAAGTATCTGTTTCGCACCGGACAACCTTGGACTCTGATGCAAGCGCACGCTTTTGTCTCAGCGGCTTGGGACTATTGGGGTTTCGAGTAATGGACAGCGTCAAGAAGGAAGCTCTGATCTATTTCATGTTGGGCGTGATACTCGCCATTTGGGTCGGCGTGTTGCACTTCACCCAGACACCGCTGGCCATCAATTGGGAAGCGATCAAGAAGCTGCCCGATGTCGTGACGATCTTCGTCTTTCTCTCTGTGATCTTTACCAAATGGTTGTGGCGGTTGCCGATCTTCCGAGGCTGGCTCGTGACCGTGCCGTACATCCAAGGAACGTGGCACGGCGATTTGCAGAGCACGTGGGTTGATCCGAAGACTGGCGCGGGGATTGCTCCGCTGAAAATGACCTTGGTTGTGCGTCAGACGTTCAGCACGATGAGTTGCACATTGTTTACGAAGGAATCAGAGAGTTTCAGTCGTGCTGCGCAGATCGTATTCGAGAAGGAAACGGGTCTTGTCACGGTCAGCTACAACTACACCAATCGCTCGAAGGCTGACATCCGGCGTCGCAGCCCAATCCACGATGGCGCTGCTCACCTGCGGGTCGTCACAGTGCCAATACGCATGCTCGAAGGGGAATACTGGACGGGTCGATGCACCACGGGCACGATGAAGCTGCTGTACCGCACGAAAGACTTGCTCGAAGCTTTTCCCGAGGACCTATGACGATTCAAACGAATCCCGAAGTGTTCACTCGGTCGCTGCCAATCCATAACGTGACAAACGTAAACCGAACCGCTGGTATCGTAACGCTGAGCGGTTCGGACGGGGACAACAGTCTGGCCAAGAATCTCGCGCGTAATTGTCAGGCACAATTGTTGGAAACTATGCCACCCGAGGATGTGAAGATCGTACATCCTTGAACTTCCTATAACCCCAGTTGTTTGGAAACATATGCGGTGATCACACCCCATGCCAGTTGCTTTATTGTTTCCTTCGCGCCACCGTACAGACGCTGAAAAATTGGCTTGGCTTTTCCGAGGTCTCCCGTTTTCGCGGTATTCACGAGTTCAACGACTTGTCGCTTGCCTTCGTCACCGGAGGAGGGGTCGTGGAGGGCGAGGAGTTTGGCCAGGTATTCAACGACTTCGGAGTCATTGCTAATATTGAAGTTCGCGGCCTGATTAACGGTGCTTCCGATTCCAATGGGAGACTGGTGAAAATTCCCGCCGGAAATATGCACGCTTGGCGTTAGCGATCTTGGTTTCGCGGTGGATTTCTGGGCGGCCTTGTATCCTTTTTCCGTCAGGTACACGTATTCCCGCTTACTGAAAATGGCGATCACCACGACCTGCGAGCCAGGCGTGTTTTGATGCGGCACCATTGGGCCAGTATCTACGAGCTTGCTTTCTTCGAGCTGCTTCAGAGCAAGATCGAAATCGACTTTGGAATGCGCGCCGTCGGCGCAGTATTTCAGTTCGAGTGCAACTATGGACACCCCGACATATCCATCGTTTAGGGCCTTTGATCCGAGATTCTTGGCGCGGAAATCAGCGACAATATTCGCAAGTATTTCCTTCGCCAGATCATCGACAGTGCTCATAATCTTCCATCTAATCTAAGCGAACAATTTCTCCCGCCGCACGGTCGCTGGGTCGGGCCATGGTCGCGTGGCTCGAGACGACTTCCCCTCCCCGGGGACAACTACGGCTTCGCGCTATCGAACCTACGGACAACTGGTTCATGGTTCCTTAGTGAGGACCGATAACGGAACTCCGGCCGCTCAAGGCCTTGCTATAATCCGTCGACGCATATTCTGATGAGCATCGGCCTCGCGCTTCGGACGTTCCAGGACCCGATCGGATTCGGCGGCCGCAATGAGCAATCTAACCCCTGAAAAGGGATTGATCTTTCGAATCGTTCACATTGCGAACGTCCCTTGGATCCTTGCCCATGGGCTTCACTCGAGCAGCAGCGGGCACAGCGACCCCAACTATGTCCAGATCGGAAACGGCGAACTGATTGCGCGTCGTGCCACGCGAATCGTCCCCATCGCACCCGGTGGCACCCTCGCCGACTACGTGCCGTTCTATTTCACTCCCTATTCACCCATGCTCTTGAACATCAAGACCGGTCGCAACGGCGTCACTCAGCGCCCGCTCCATGACATCGTCATCCTGGTCAGCTCCCTGCCCGAAATGCACCGGCAAGCGGTTCCCTTCCTGTTCACCGACCGACATGCCGTTTTTGAAACCGCCCAGTTCCATAGCGATCTTGCGCGACTCGACTGCTTGGACTGGCCGCGACTGCAAGCCCGCGACTTCCGGCGTGATCCGGACGACCCCGGGAAGTTTGAGCGATACCAGGCCGAAGCTCTTATTCACCGACACGTCCCGGTGACGGCGATTCTCGGGATTATCTGCTACCGAGACGAAGAGCGAACAAAAATCGAAACAAGTTGTGTTAATCTGGACCTGCGGGCCAAGATCGTGTGTAATCCCCGCTGGTATCTCTGATGATTCGATTCGTCCAAGGCAATCTTCTCCAAGCCCCGACCGAGGCGCTCGTGAACACCGTAAACGAAGTCGGCGTGATGGGCAAGGGGATCGCTCTGATGTTCAGCGATGAATTCCCCGAAAATACCAAGGCCTATCAGGAAGCTTGCCGGGCCAAGCAAGTCCGCGTCGGCCGTATGTTCGTGACCGAGAACGAAGGACTCATCCAGCCCCACTGGATTATCAACTTCCCGACCAAGAAGCACTGGCGCGGCGATTCTCAAATCGGCTGGATACACGACGGCCTCGAAGATCTTCGGCGAGTCATTCTGGACAAGAAGATCCAATCAATCGCATTGCCTCCACTGGGATGCGGCAACGGCGGGCTCGACTGGCCGCAGGTACGGCAGGAGATCGAAGCCGCTTTGGGAGAACTCGAGGATGTTGAAATCCTGGTCTACACGCCCACGCGCACCTATCAAAACGTTTCGAAGAAGGAGGGGCTTGAGAAGTTGACTCCGGCGCGCGCCCTCGTGGCCGAACTCTGTAGGCGCTATGCGGTACTGGGCTCGGAATGTACGAACCTCGAGATTCAGAAACTCGCTTGGTTTCTGCAGTCCTCCATCGTAGCTATGCATCTGAAGGACCCTCTCGATTTGCGCTTTGCTCCGCACACCTACGGTCCCTACGCCGAGAGGTTGCGACACTTGCTGGATGGTCTCGACGGAAGCTATCTGCACTCCGCCAAGCGCCTGAGTGATGCCGGGCCCTTGGACCTGATTTGGTTCGATGACTCGCGCCGCACCAAGGTCGAGGAATATCTTCACGGCCAAGAAGCCAGGACCTACCTGCCGGCGCTCGAAGCCACCGCCAAACTCATCGATGGGTACGAATCCCCTCTGGGAATGGAACTGCTCGCAACGGTTGATTGGCTTATCCGAGAAGGCGGCTATCCGGCCGATCTTCCTTCGATTCGCGAAGGCCTCTCCCGATGGCCGGGAGGAAGGAAGGCCGTCCAGCGAAAGCAGCGCCTACTCGATGACCGGCTTCTCCAGTTGGCCCTCGACCGCTTGAAACTGGTGCCGTCCATCCTACAATCCGCTCCCCTTAGGGTTTGAAGGTGGTAGCGACGAGGCCGAACCTCATCAACGGCAAGGCTAGCGGCCCAGTCGCAAAGCTCACCGCTTCGGCGACACTCGTTCCGGCGCTCGTTTCGTTCTGCGTGCTGGCGAACGAGTATAATCCGCACTCTCATGCTCAGCCGGAACGTCGAAACCGTTTATATCGTCGGAGCGGGCTTTTCGCATCACGCCGGCCTTCCCCTGCCAAAGCCATTTCATCATATGGCGTGACAATATTTTGATGCTCGGAGAACACTACGGTGAGTCGTGGATAGATGAACGGGACGCAGGCGAAGACGAGCTTATGGAACGAGTGTTACAAACGCTTTCCGACCGCGAGAAGTCAGTCGACGAAATATCCGATCAGGTCCCCGGCAGCGAACCCTGGGACGTCCTGCGCTGTTGCCGAAAGCTCTGCCTACAGGGCAAGGCGATTGAGGGTTATCAGCATGCAAGGGGACGCTTTCGGCGGATTGAGTAGCGGGAGCATTTCCGCCTTGCTTATGCCACATTAACGCCGGCAGAACTGCGATTGCCTCCATGGTTCTCGCGAGGCGGGGAAAATTGCGCCCCACACGGGAGCTGCGCCAAGCCGATCATTGACATTGATGTTTCGCGGCAGAAAATAGTTCTTAATCCTGCAGTCATTGACTCCACGGTCGGACGCAGTGCAGTTGCTTAGAACTCTGTTTTGTCACTGAAGGCAACAGCGCTCATTTAAGGCGTTCCGTGCAAGCCCTTCGGCATCACCGCATGATGATTGCCCTCCTAGGGGTTAGCCTCAAATCAGTCCTAGGGCCGTGGGGTGCTTCCCTACGACCACGCATGTTACGCCGGATCGGCTGGCATAACTTTCGGCATAGCCATTCCCCTTTGTTACACGCGCCCGGTGTCGATCTCAGGGTGCAACAGGAACTGCTGCGACATGCGGATACTCGCACCACGGCGAATATCTACAGGCACGCGATTCCCTCCGCATTGCGAGAAGCCAATCGCAAAGTCATCCGATTGGTCACACCGGCGCAGGTAGCGTGAGCGTGCTCCCTTAAGCTCCCTCGCAAATCTGCAATTGAGTAGTCACGACGCGCCGATGCGCCCGGTATAATACAAGTGGATCCTACTGAGCGCCCAGTTTTGCTAGCGCCTTAATGGAGCCTGTCATGGTCGGATCGAGCAAAGCGCTTTCCGTTCACGCTATATTTATCGATACAAGGTGATTTGAGTCTCCGTGCGGCCAAACAGACCAAACGTGAAATCCAGGTTTGACAACGATGTGGTTCAAGATCTCACGCAGAGTTACGTTTCGATAATCGGCACTCCAGCCCTGGATTCCGGGCCGGGCTCTGCTTCACGACTTCGACCGCGAACTACGCTTATCACGTGCGGTCAAACCGCTGTCCACGAGAATCCATTTGCCCGCCATGCGGTTTGGCTCCTTGCCATTTCTATTGACCCCGTCGTTCTCTCAACTTAAACTGCCATTCTATATATAGAACAGTTGCAGCGAAACCGACCGCTATCACTTTGAGCGATTCCATCTCGGCCCGGAGGTTGGACATGACGGTGCGTTTATATGGCGGACTTTTCATCGCAGCGCTGATGCTGTTTGCCGCCGCAGCGAGTCGAGCGGATTTGGTTCGAGTCGAAGTGCGGGAACGTAGTGTTGTCCTTGGAGGCAAACCTTTCGGGAAGGTTGGTAGCTACGAGCGGATTATCGGCAAAGCTTATTTCGCATTGGATCCAGCCCTGTCTGTTAATCGACAAATCGTCGATCTGGATCTCGCTCCCAAGAACAAGGATGGGCTAGTAGAGTTCTCTGCAGATCTGTACATTTTGAAACCCACCGACCTGAAAAAGGGCAACGGTGCGGTACTAATGGAGGCGTCGAATAGAGGCAATAAGTGGCTGCTGACATTCTTTAACAATGGACCAGACTCGGTTAATCCGCAAACGGTGGCCGACTTTGGTGACAATTTCTTGCTAAGACGCGGTTATACGTTAGTTTGGATCGGATGGCAGTTTGATATCGGAAAGGACGCTCGTCCGATGAAAATCTCGCTGGTGCCGTCCGATGAGGTGATGTTGAAGGAAGACTTGATGAGACTGGACGCGCCGATCGTCGAAGGAGTCCGCGGAATTGTGCGTGCCGAGATAACGGTTGACCGAAAATCATTTGTCGAGTCCGTCGCTCACTATTGGCATGAACCATATCCGGTTCTGGACCCCGACGACCCCAAGCTCCAACTCACCGTGAAGGATTATGTCGAGGGACCGATTACAGTCGTACCGCGCGAGGACTGGCACGTGGTGGATGGATCGAAGATTGCACTGAAGACGGGCTTCGAGCCAGGTCGAATCTATGGCTTGGTCTATCAAGCTCAAAACCCACCCGTCGCCGGCGTAGGCTTTGCCGCGATCCGCGATACGGCTTCTTGGCTCAAGTACAAAACAAATGTGATAGGAGCGCCAAAATTTGACGGTTTACCTCGATCGTATGGATTTGGGGTCTCCGAATCCGGCAGGTTTTTCCGCACATTCCTCTATTACGGATTCAACCAAGATGAGAAGGGCCGTTTGGTTTTCGACGGCATTCTTGACGACGTTGGCGGAGGGGGTCGGGGCAGCTTTAATATCCGCTTCGCGCAGCCATCTCGCGTGAGCGATTCGGTTTGGAATACGCTATATCCGGTGGATCTATTTCCGTTTACCGATTTGGACGAGCAGGATCCCGCCACGGGCATTCGGGACGGGCTGCTCACGCACGCCACACCGAAACAATTCTGGCCGCGGATTTTTTATCTCAACTCATCCACCGAGTACTATCATCGCGCGCTGTCTCTAATTCACACAACGATTGATGGTGAAGCCGACGCCGAAATGCCCGAGAACACTCGTATCTATTCTTTTGCAGGTAGTTCCCACCTGCCCGGACCTTTTCCACCCCAGCGGAACAATACAGTTAACCCGACGAGCCCAGTCGAATGGACATCGACGTTCCCTGCCTTGCTGGACGACATGGATCAATGGGTGACCAATGGTAAACAGCCGCCTGTGTCTCGTTATCCGCTAATTTCCAAAAATGAATTGGTGAAATTGGAGGAGGTAGCATTCCCACGCATACCGAACGTGGCGATCCCGACGATCATCCACCTGGCCTATCCTGAAGATTTCGGTCCAGACTTTCTTTCACGGGGCATCATCACCCAAGAACCTCCGAAGTTCGGCGCGCCCTACCCTGTGATGGTTCCCCAAGTCGACCCGGACGGTAATGAGATTGGCGGGGTGCTGATGCCGGAAGTGCAAGTACCGCTAGCGACATACACCGGCTGGAACCTGCGCTCGAAAGAGGTGGGAGCCCCCGACCAACTTGCCGTCATCGAAGGATCGTTCCTCCCATTTGCGCTTACCAAGACGGAACGCATGAAGAACGGCGATCCTCGACTATCGATCGAGGAACGTTACCACAACCGGGAAGATTATCTTGCGAAGTTCACGGCAGCAGCCCAGAACCTCGTGCGAGAAGGCTACCTGCTACCCTTGGACGTGCCCGCTCAAGTGAAGCGCGGTAGCGAGATTTGGGACTACGTGTTCAGCCATCCTTAATTCTCGAATCGATTGACAATCAGACGGCTAACGCCAGCAACGTCTTCGGTTGGCGAGAATACGCGACATGCATGCACCCCGACTTGCGAATGCACGACTCCGAGGCAACTCGCCCGGGGGGGAGTGGGGTGGGAGCCACCTCGGAGTACGTGCTGCAACCATCTGTGACGATACCCAGATGGTTGTGGCCAGGGGATTTCGCCTGGGGTCGTGGCGATCCACCCTAGAATCATCGCCACTTGTCAACGGACGCACTTGTGACGTAAGCGAAATCCCCGCCAGACCAATACTGATTCGTTTCCCCTCCTAACACCACGAGCTCTACGGATGATGTAGCTGCTGTTCCCCACAGTCCGTGCCCACTTTCGTTCCATACATTCCAGTAGCCGGCCGCGTTTCCCTGCAGCGAATCGGTGGAGGCTTTCGGACGGGGCGTTCGAACATAGCGTGACACCGGTATTTCATCATCGTCGCCGACCTTCAAGTAGGACGCGTAGGGTTCGACTCCCGCTTTCGCTTGCTTCAGCTCATCGGTATTGGAATGCAAATCCCAGTACAACCAGGCAGGCGTCGAGCTGTTCTTTGAAAGCCATTCCGAGAAATCATCTTTCGTGGCAAAACCTTCGTCCTTTACGAGATTCGCAACGATAGGGTCCAGGAGTAAGGTCGCGGCCCCCGGTTCCGTCGAGAAAAAGTGCGTAAGCCAGTGTTGAATCACTTGATGCATCGGTTGGAGACTGAACCAGCAAACATCGCTCATGCTCCAGCCGCTAAACACACTTACGACACTTTCATTTGGCTTGAATCCTTTTTGGACGTGGAGGGGTTGCCAGCCGTTCGGCAACTTTTCCTCCGTTTCCGGGAAACAGAGGTTGTTGTAGCTTGACGTGTTTCCTTGCGTGCCCCAATACGTCGCGCCGGCGACGCCTGCCCCCCCCAGATTCTTAGATAGAAGCGTCCACGCTCGCCCGATTGTCGCATTCGCGGCGTTAAACGGACCCAACGCTCCTATGCCTGAGTTCATCGTGATTTCATTGCGGACGGGACCGTTAACAACCAACATGCGAGCGAAAGACCCCGTGGAGCTGAAGAGAGAGGTGATGCCGGTCGAGGCGATAGCCAGGATCACAGGAAGAAACTGAGGCTGCGCGCCAGCCATCACTGCGTTGATGGCAACTTGTCGAACCGTAAACGTCCATTCCGGATAGGCCCCGAGCGCAGCACTCATCTTTCCAACGGTCTCATCGGGATGGTGACTCGTGCCTTTTAACATCGCGTCGACGTTTTCGCCGGTGGGCAATATGATGGGCAGAAAGTCCGTCAATCCGTTGTCCGCGTAGTATCGCTGCAAATTCTCCGCTGTGTCCACGTACGTTCGGGGACCTACGTCAGGCGAGACGGTTCCCGTCTTTTTCTCTTCTGTAGTCAGTGGCACGGTCAGCGCGTCTATGATTTCCTTCATCAACGGCTTCCCAGTGACAGGATCACTGCCTTCAAGGACGTGATACATCTGCTCATCGGTTTTGCTGGCCAAGGGATGGGGCGTGAAGCAGATACGTTCGTACGGCATTCCTCGACTCGCCGCGTTCGATTTCGCAAGATCCTTGAAGGCGACGGTGACGATCGGAGCCGTCGGGAAACCTAACTTTTCGATTTCAACGCAGTGACCCACGGTCGCTGGGGTGCAAGTGCTTCAATGCCCGTACGCCATAATCACAGCATTGCCCCGAGACTTAAGCTCGGTCATCAGCTTCGGGTCATTTCGTCCGAGCCCCAGCTCTTGCGGCCAATAGAACACGTTTGCGCCGGGCAAATTCTTGCTAAACCAAATCTTGATCTGATTCAGGAACCTCGAGGCCCCATCAAATCCGTCGGAAACTAAGAATACCGTTTTGTTATCCAAGCTATCGAGCCGCTTGGCCATCGGAATCAAGCGAATTCCGGGTGGGGTTCCCTTAGGATTGAGCGCCGCAATCTTGTTGCCTCCCGCCACCGGACACAGCCTTTTGTTCGATCCAGCCAAGAGCGAAGGATTCGTGGCGAATGCCGCCGAACCTAGGCCAAGCGCCGAGAGAAGTTTTCGTCGATTGAATTCCACTTTACGATCTCCTACACGAACTAAGCTGCGATCGTTGGTTTCCGGCGTGCGCTCGGAGTGGCTTCCTCGAACGCATAGGCCAGCTGCAAAACGCTCCATTCGCTGCGATGTCGGCCCACGATTTGGAGACCCACCGGCAGATTGCTTTCTGTGAACCCGCACGGCACGGAAATCGCCGGATTCTCTAGTGCCGAAATCAGAATGCAAGATTTCATCCACTCGATGTAGGTCGACATCCTGACGCCGTTGATTTCGACAGGGTAAGGTTCGGTCACCGCGAACGGCGCGACTTGCGTGGTCGGCGTGATGAAGTACTCGTATTTTTCCTGAAAGACCCGCATGCGCTCCCAGGCTTGGCTGCGCAAACCGAGTGCTCGCGAAATATCAGCTCCTGTCAGCTTGGAGCCTCGTTCAACCTCCCAGATGATCGTATCTTTAATCAAATCGCGGTGTTGCCGGACATCCTCGCCCAGGAATTCGGCATACCCCCAAGCCCGCAGCGTGTCATAGGCCTCGTGTACCCCGGTCCAATCGGGCTCCGCCTCTTCCACCACACAGCCGAGTTCTTCAAAAACCTTTCGCTGTTGATTGACGAGCCGCAGAATTTCAGGCTGAAAGGGAATACCGCCCATGTCTTTAAACCATGCTACCCGCACGTCCTTGAAATTGCGGCCGAGCTGGCCGGCGAACTGAGATCCTGGCTCGGTGATGGAGATAGGGCAACGTGTATCCGGACCAGCGATCGCGCTCAAAAATAACGCCACATCAGGGACATTGCGAGCCATCGGTCCATCGACCGCGATAGTGGACCATGCATTGCCTTTCGCCGGGGTCGGAACACGCCCCGGCGCCACTCGTAGGCCAACGACGCCACAAAATGCGGCCGGGTTCCGAAGCGAACCGCCGCTATCGCTGCCGTCGGCGATCGGGACCATGCAACACGCCAAGCTGACGGCAGCGCCGCCGCTGCTGCCACCGCATGTCTTCGTCAAATCGTACGGATTCAAGGTGGCGCCGAACACTCTGTTGAAAGTTTGCGACCCAGCGCCGAACTCGGGCGTATTGGTTTTGCCCACACTAATCGCGCCGGCATTCTTGGTGTACTCCGCAATCATCGCGTCCTGCTTGGGTACGTTGTCCGTGTAAATCAGTGACCCATAGGTCGTGCGAACACCGGCGGTATCCACAAGGTCCTTATGAGCGATCGGAAGGCCATGCAGAGGGCCAAGTGAAACTCCGCGGGCCTGTGTCTGGTCCGCCCGACTTGCGCCAGACAGCGCTTCTTCGGCTGTGAGCGTAACAAGCGCGTTGACCTTCGGATTGACGCGTTCGATCTGCGCCAAGTGCGCTGACATCACCTCGTGCGAGCTAAGCTTCTTGCTGCGGATCAGCTGCGCCATTTCTACAGCGGTCAGCGAACAAATATCCGACGTCGTGGTGTTGGGTGAAGGCGTCGTGGAGGGACTCGGCATTTTGGCGGCCGGCACTTGAGTTATTGCTGCGCCGGCTACCAGTTCCAAGACAGCCCGACGTGTCATGAGTGGACCATTCATGCAGCGAAATTTCCCGAAGCGCTAATGTAAACGTGCCTTCGTTCGCGGCCACCATGGTAGCCGCGAACACAAGGACGCGTCCCGTCGAATCAGAAACTGAGCTTCAGCGATAGTTGCACAATTCTGGGATCACCGACGGCGCTTCCGACGGCAGTGACGTCGCTCGTTATTGCACCAAAATTGCCAGAGGTTAGTGTGGATACCGGTGTGCTCAGGTTCGTTACATTGGGAAGGTTGAAGGCATCTGCTCGAAATTGAAGTACGACACCCTCGCGAATAGGTATGTTCCGGGCCAAGCTGACATCGAGTTGCACCAGGCCAGGGCCGCGCAGGCTATTGGCTACCAGATTCCCAAAGCTGCCATCTGCGGGGATTGCAAAAGCCCCCGCGTTCAACCAACAAGATGCGTTCTTGCCACTGCAATAGGGATTCGGAAGGACTTGATTCGGCCTTTCTAATCCGGCACCGTCGCCGTCAAGGGCCGAGTCGACCCCCGAAACGACGTTGAAAGCTTGACCGCTCTGTATCGTCAAGATGGGAGAAAACTGCCAATTCCCCGCAATCACTTGCAGCACTGAATTGGAAAAATGCGGCGAATTCAGGACCGCGGAAAGATTGAAAATGGAATGCATATCGATTCCCGCGCAGTTTCCGCGATCGTCTTTCGGAATCAAACTGGCGGAAATGGGAGGAGAGTTGGGCAAGATGTAGCTGGGCATTGTGGGATCCGAGATGCAGTGCGACCAAGTGTAGTTGGCGAGCACCGTAAAGTGGCTCGCGAAACGGTGCTGGAGCGACAACAAAAGTGCGTTGTAGCTTCCCGTTTCGTGGTCGTCCAATTGGGCCACGCTTGCATAGTATGCGCCCTGGACTGGATTGATCAAAGTCAAAGCGCGCCGTTGTGTGACGTTGTCTTCGGACGAGCAGGGCGTAAAAGTCTGCCCGTTGATCACACAACTGGCGCCCGGCATGTAAACGGCAGGATCCAGGTCTTGGGACCCCCACAAGTGTATGGTGTTGTTCCCTAAGTAGCTGACCGAGGCCAGCCAATTGGTTCCAAATTGCCTTTGGACCGAAAGGTTCCACTGTTCCAGGTACGTATTCTGCACATGTAGAGGAACCGTCACGTAGCCGATGCCGGGAGGAATCGACGTGGTCGACGAGAATTTCGTCGGTTCGAGTGAAGCGGAATCCGGAAACGGGTTTCCGCCGGGGAAGCCAGTCCACGGATTTTGAAATCCTCCGCTAGGAGAGGAAATAAAAGGTGCGGGCGCCCAAGGCGCCTCCCCAGCGTAGCCGTTGTAAAAAAGCGTATGCGGAAAGTCGTAAAACATTCCCCACGACGCCCTTACCGTCGTACGTCCATTTCCAATCGGGTCCCAAGCGACGCCGATGCGCGGAGCGAAATCGGCCCAACGTGTGTAATTGGGCCGACCACCTGTCTTGAAGCCAGGATCACCCGGGTATTGCGTTCCTGCGGGAGCGTTAGGGTAAATGCTCGAGTGAATATCGTCGTCGTACAACGACATATCGAAGTGGGTCACTTTTCCGTCAAACAAGGAGGTTCCGAAGTAAGGCTCCCAGCGGAGTCCGTAACTCACTCTCAGGCGCGACGTAACCCTCCAGCTGTCTTCGGCGTACAGGCCCAGGTAAGGAATTCGCTCCTGATCTCTTTCGATCGCCGTCTGCGTGAAGAAGTCCGGTTCCCCGAGCAGGAAATCGGCCATAGGCAATCCCGTGAACTGGCCGTCGAAATCGAACCAGCCGTCCGCGGTGGATGTAGCGGTTGGATTCTGCTGTTCGCGGATCCAGCTTACACCGAACTGAAATTGATGGTTCCCTCGGGCCCACGAAACATCGTCGGCGAGCTGCCAACTCTGGGTCGGCAGATAAAACGGGAATCCCGACAACCCATTGGTGTAAAGCGCGCCACTCACCGCGACTTCGACGTTGTCCGGGACTGGCGGAGACGTGATGTTGATCCCGAGGTCCTGAGAGGTTATCAATTGAACTTGAGTTTTGTGGACTGCGGATCTGTTAAAACCGTAGCGGAAGGAGTTGAGTATGGTTGGGCTGATGATGTAGTTGTCGCCGATCGCGATCGACTGCATAAAGTCGTCCGGGCCTGCACTCACAATCGACAGCGGCGTGCCCGTGAAGCTGGGCGGCTGGAAAGAGTGCGCACCCTCATAACGACCAAACATCGAATGTTTCGCGTTCAGCAGGTAATCCACCTTGGCTACGCCGAACTGCTCAGAGAAATCCTTTTTGAGTAAGTATGAGACCTTGCCACAAGGGTTGTTGGGAACTGGGTAAAAACCCACCATTTTTACCGCGGGCTGGCTAAACTCCGTAGGCGATATCATATTGTCGACAAAGGGTGGGCCCAACGTAATTTGCTGCCCGCCATTGCAGGCCGGCGACGTTATGGCAGTGAAGTCGCCCGCCATCATGGCCGGCGTCGGTACAAAGCTGGTCCCGGTAGAGTCGTCGGCCTTCTGGATCGTGCCCTGATACCCCGCGAAGAAAAAAAGCTTATCTTTTCTGATCGGCCCACCTAGAGTTCCGCCAAACTGATTGCGCTTCAGCGTGTCCGTCGCTGCAGCGAAATGATCCTTCGCATTCAGATCTCCATTGCGCAAAAACTCGAAAGCGTCGCCGTGCAAATCGTTTTGTCCGGACTTGGTAATGGCATTCACGGCGCCGCCCGAATGTTGTCCGTATTGGGCGGGCAGGGCGCTCGTCTCCACCTTAAATTCTTGCAAGGCGTCCGGAAACGGCAGAAGCAAGTTGGCATTATTTTCCGGATCATTGTGCTCGGCGCCATCGAGCGTGAAGGTGAGCCCGTTGGCCTGTCCGCCCGCTACGCTGATGGCTTGTTCGTTCGGATAGTTCTTGTTCGTGATTAGCTGTCCCGAAACACTCGATGGAACCACGGCGGCCGCTCCAGCAAGAGCAACCAATTGAGTCGGCAATCGATTATTTAAAGGAAGGTCGGTGATCCGCTCTTGTTCGATCACCTGTCCTACGCCGGTGCTCTCCGCATTGATCATCGTGGCGCCGGCATTCACGACGACTTGAGTCGCCGTCGAACCGACCGCCAAAGAAGCATCAACCGTGGGGCTCGCGGCGACCTCTAGAACGATTCCCGTCTGTACGAACGTCGCGAATCCGTCCTTTTCGACTTCCAAGCGGTACGGCCCAACCGGGAGGTTCGGCAAAACGTAGGTGCCGCTGTCTCCACTCGTCGCGGTGCGGACCAACCCCGTATCCGCCTGCGTCGCGGTCACTTTTGCGCCGGCAACCACAGCGTGCGATGAATCGTAAATAGTTCCCGAGATCTGCGATTCACCGACCGACTGTGCCGAAAGACTCGTACAACAAAGGATCGCAGCGCAGATCGCGATCGCGAGAAGCGAACTCGCTCGGCTCTCACGCGAAAACAATTTCTGTGAGACGCCTGCCCAGATCCGACACAATTGAATTTTCATTTCGCTATTCCTCGCTATCCCCAACCACCAAGATCCCAAAACTTCAAAGGGGTGATTCGTGGCGTTCTGTGTACAGTACATGTGTTCGGCTTGTCAAGGAGTTTATACTGATGCGACAGATACAAAAGTCTGTTTTGTCGCAGGAAATCGAAGGAAAGAAATTATCGGGCGTTCTATTTATGGGACACACTCAGATTAAAACAGAAATCGAAAGGATTCGAGGGGGCTCTTGCGAACCGGGTTTCCCCTCAAACGCCCGTTTCAAGGCGACACGCCACCGACAGAGAGACTTTAAAACCGGGTCGGTGTGTTCACGGAAACGGTCATCAACATGCCGCGCCCGACGTTGCGAAAGCGGTGTGGACGGTTGTTATCGAAGTAGTAGGCGTCTCCCCGACCCAGTAGATGAACCTTCGAGTCGACCGTCAGTTCCAGCCTTCCTTCCAAAACGACTCCGACCTCTTCGGCATCGTATTGAAGCATCTCAGGCCCCGTTTGCGCTCCCGGTTTATATCTCTCCACGGTGAGTTGCAGCGCCCGGCCGTGCCGCCCGGCCGCCACTTCCCGATAAGAAATTCCCGTGCCGCGCACTCCGATCTCGGTCAATTCTTCCTTTCGGTAAACCACCTGCGGAAGCTGCGAGCTTTTGCCAAAGAATTCGCTCAATCCGACCCCGAGCGAATCCAGAATCGTTTTCAGCTTGGCGACGGAAACATTGTTCTTGCCCTGTTCGAGAGTGGACAGAAAACTGACCGCGATCCCGGTCGAGCGACTGAGGGCCCGCAGGGACCATTTTCCGCGGCGCCGAAGTTCGCGCAGCTGTCTGCCCAGCTGTTTGTTGTCCATCATTTCCCCCTTAAGGCATTTCGATGCGGACAGATGAAAGCTGCTCGCGAGCCCTGCGCCGGCATCTTGCCGAGCCGCAACTTTACGAGCGAGGGTCAGTCTAACCCAAAAACGAGGTGGCGCGTCCGGTTACTGACTGCTGGCACGTCCCCATTGCTTTCAGCGGACACAATGTTTCCTCTTGACAGCAACGTCGCTGCGCATACAATGGGCCGCTAACATACGTTCTGTATATAGAACGAGCACGCAACCGACAGATGTCCTTCCTGATCCGAGAGCTGCCATGAACTGATCAGGTTGTCCGGCCGCCAGTTGCCAATCGTCACCTACGACGGGGTTCTCCAATGCGCGCAGAGCTAGAGAAAGAAATCGCAAATTACGAGAAGCGCACACCCAAATCCGCCGACGCGCACCGCCGCGCGGAAAAGCGTGTTCCGTTGGGCGTCGCGAGTAACTATCGGGGCTACGATCCGTACCCTATTTTTGTTGCAGAAGGTGACGGCAGCAAAATCCGTGACATCGACGGCAACGAATATGTTGACCACAACCTGTGTTTCGGCGTGCTTATGGCGGGGCATAACCACCCTGCCATCACCGGGGCGGTTGAGCGGGTGATTCACGCGGGTACGACATTTGGCATGCCTCACGCGATGGAATGGGAGCTTGCCGAAGAAATCTGCGCGCGCTATCCCGTCGACATGGTCCGCTTCGGCTCTGCGGGTACAGAAGTAACCATGCACGCTTGCCGATTAGCTCGGGCAGCCACCCAGCGGGATAAAATACTGAAGTTTGAAGGTGGTTACCACGGATTGCACGACACCGCGCTTGTCAGCGTCAAACCCAAGGCGGAAGAGGTAGGCGACGCGAGCGAGCCCAACGCCGTTCCTGGCGGCATGGGGATCCCCCAAGGGACGCTGGATAATGTTCTCGTCGCCAGTTTCAACGACCTCGCCGGCGTTGAGCGCCGTTTCAAGCAGTACCCCGACCAAATCGCCGCGGTGATTCTTGAACCGGTCATGATGAACGTCGGCATGTGCATGCCGCAGGCCGGTTTTCTCGAAGGGCTGCGCGAAATCACCACCAAGAACGGAGCGTTGCTCATTTTCGATGAAGTCAAGACGGGAGCGAAACTCGCCTGGGGCGGTGCGAGCGAATACTTTGGAGTCAAGCCGGACATCATAGCGCTCGCGAAAGCGATTGGCGGTGGCACACCTCTAGGAGCTTTTGGCGCCAGTCGCGCTCTCATGGAACTGATTGTGAGTCACAAGGTCTTTCACGGTGGCACCTACAACGCGAACCGAATATCGATGTCGGCGGGCCTGGCCATGTTTCGTGAGGTGCTCACGCGCGACAATTACAACCACGTCATTCGGTTGAACAAGAAACTGTCGGACGGTTATCGCAAGATCATCGCTAAAGTCGATCTGCAAGCCTACGTCGCCAGTGCTGGGGCAAATGGCGCATTGATGCTCTTCCCGGAGGAAATTCGGAACTATCGGGATTGGCTCAAGATTGATCAGGATCTCTGGCGCCAATACTGGTTCGGAATGGTCAATCGCGGTGTCCTGCCGCAGCCCTATTGGTGGGATGAGCAATGGACCATGTCTGTCCAGCACACGGATTCCGATATCGACAAACATTTGTCCGCCTTCGCAGATATCGCTCCGGGGTTGGCCAAGGTGCAGCAGGAGCATCGCGCAGCGTTTGCAGACGCGGATCAGTAAATCCAAGCACTCCGTTCGACGACTGGAACTCGAAATTGGCGAATGAGGCCGTTACACCGCATGATCCAGAGGAAGCCCGGACAGCCCCGACCCTTCGGCGCGCGCTGGGGCGCGCAGATCTCGTTCTGCTTTTCGTCGTAGCCATCTTCAACCTGAATGTGATTCCGTCTATCGCCGCTAACGGCGGTGTCACCATTTGGCTGTGGATGGTTGCACTGGCTTTTTTTTTCCTGCCCCAAGGCATCGCCGTGATCGAGCTCGCTCACCGCTTCCCAGGAGAGGGCGGTGTGTATCTGTGGGCCAAGAAGGTCTTTGGCGATTGGCACGGCTTCTTGTCCGGCTGGTGCTATTGGACCAACAACATGATGTACGTGCCGACCGTCATGCTTTATTTCGTTGGAGTGTTCGTTTTTGCGCTCGGGCCGCGATACGAATCACTCGCAGATAACAAGCTGTTGGCATTGAGCGTGTCGATTGTTCTCCTCGCGGTGCTTGTGGTCCTGAACATCGTCGGCCTGGGCGTCGGTAAATGGGTCAATAACGTTGGCGCATTGGGCACGGCGGTTGCGGCGATTTTGCTCATTGGTTTGGGCGTTTTCGCGGCCGTCCGGTTCGGCGTGTCCGTCACGTCGAGTGACTTCCGCGTCCCTGCGGATCCTCGCTTCGTGTTGAATTCGTTTGGCGTCATCTGTTACGCGCTGGTCGGATTGGAACTCGCGTCCGTCATGGGAGACGAAATCGATGACCCCGAAAAGACTCTGCCAGGCGCGGTGGCCTGGGGCGGCGTTCTATCGGGACTCCTTTACGTTGGTGCGACCCTGAGCATCTTGCTAGCGGTGAGCAAGGACAAGATCAACGTACTGCAGGGAATTGCACAGGCTGTAAGTGCAATGGGGCAACGCCTAGGATTCGCGTGGGTTATAACTCCCTTCGCGATTCTACTGAGTATGTCGATCGCCGGGATCGGCTCCGCGTGGCTGGGAGGTTCTGCTCGGATCCCGTTCGTGGCCGGGCTTGACTCTTACATGCCCTCGTGGTTGGGAAAAGTTCACCCCAAGTACGGCACTCCTTATGCAGCTCTCGTCACGCACGCCGTTGTTTCGCTGATCTTAGTCATATTCAACTTCGTCCTGGTCGGTTCGGTGCAGGAATCCTTTCAGCTCTTGCTATCGCTGTCTGTGGTTTTGCAGTTGATCCCTTTTGTCTACATGTTTGTTGCTTTACTTAAGATCGCCTTCCACGAACCGTTTTTCAGAGGCCACTACAGCCGGGGAACGCTCGTCGTCTCTGGTCTGAGCGGTTGTACTACGACGATGGTCGCTATCGCGGTAGTGTTCTTTCCGACGCAACAAATCCAGTCTCTGCGCTCGTATGAGTTGTGGATGATTGGCGGAACGTTGTGCTTCATCGGCATGGCCGCATTTTTCTTTTTCATCTACGGCAGACGCAAGTTCAAACACAGGGCGACTGTGGCCAGCTAATGGCCTCGGCCGAATGACTCGATTTCTCGCCGTCACTCAACGAATGTCGGCGAGAGTTACGGATCCAGCGGAGATTCCTATGTCGACAGGGTCGCAAGCGAACGTCAGAACCTATCAGAATTACATCAACGGTCAGTGGGCCGGCGGTTCGGCGGCCAAGATGTTTCCCGTCTACGATCCGTCGACCCAAGAAATCATAGCCAATGTTGCAGCAGCCAGCGGCGCCGAGGTCGACTCCGCCGTAAAAGCGGCCCGTGCCGCTTTCGATTCCGGTGCTTGGCGAAAGACGACGGCACAGGATCGCGGTCGCATTCTCTTCAAGCTCGCGGATAAGATTCGCGAGAACGCCGCGATCCTCGCCGAAATCGAGACACGTAATACGGGCAAACCCATCGTCGAGGCCGAATACGATATCGCCGACGTCGTCACATGCTTTGAATACTATGGCGGTCTCGCCACCAAAATTATGGGGAACGTGCTTCCTGTTCCAGCTAACGCGCTCAGCCTTGCTTTGCGGGAACCGGTCGGCGTTGCCGGCCAGATCATTCCGTGGAACTACCCGCTTCTCATGGCTGCGTGGAAACTGGCTCCTGCTCTCGCCGCAGGCTGCACCTGCGTACTCAAGAGTGCGGAGCAGACTCCGCTGACCGCGCTCGAACTCGCCGCGTGGTTTGAAGAAGTGGGCTTGCCGCCCGGAGTAGTCAACCTGATCAATGGCATGGGGGAACCGACGGGTGCTGCATTGGTCGCGCATCCGGGTGTGGACAAGATCGCCTTCACCGGAAGCGCCGCTGTCGGCAAAAGTATCGTAAAGAGTGCCGCGGATACCCTGAAGCGTGTCTCGCTTGAGCTCGGTGGGAAGTCACCGAACATTTTCTTCGCGGATGCCGATTGGGAGGCTGCCGTCGATGGCGCGCTCTTCGGTGTGTTCGTGAATCAAGGCGAAGTGTGCACCGCCGGCAGCCGAATCCTAGTTGAAAAGAAAATCTATTCGAAATTTCTCGAGGCCATTACGGAAAAGGCCAAGCGCATTAAGCTCGGTCCGCCGCTGGAGCGTGATACCAAAATGGGGCCGCTCGTAAGCAAAGAGCAGTGTGAACGCGTCATGTCTTACATCGAAATCGGCAAGCAAGAAGCCAAGGTTGCAATCGGGGGCGGGCGATCCAAGGAGTTTCGTAAGGGCTACTATGTCGAGCCGACTATCTTCTACGATGTCGATAACAGCGCACGTATCGCTCGAGAAGAAATCTTCGGTCCGGTCGCCTCAGTAATTCCTTTCGACGACGACTCCGATGCGATTCGCATTGCCAATGACACACCGTACGGCCTAGCCGGAGCAGTCTGGACACGCGACATATACAAGGCCCTTCGCGTCGTGAAAGAGTTGCGCGCGGGAATCATTTGGGTCAATCATATGCAGCCCACTTACGTCGAAGCCCCGTGGGGTGGCTATAAGCAGTCCGGCTACGGTCGCGAACTCGGCCCCTGGGGCTTCGAAGAATATCTTGAAACCAAACAGGTTTTTATCAATCTCGACGAAAGCCCGATCGGATGGTATTGAGCTGTGGAAGTCGGCGGACAAATGACCAGCATACGGATTCGAACTGAAATTCCCGGCCCGCGTTCCCGGGCACTGATGGCGCGCCGCGAATCGGCAGTTCCGAGGGGGGCGTATCACGCGACACCCGTCTTTGCGGAAAGGTCCGAAGGTGCCCTCGTCGAAGATGTCGATGGCAATCGCTTTCTTGATTTTGCGGGTGGAATAGGCTGCCTAAATGTAGGACATCGTACAGCAACAGTGGACGCGGCAATCCGATCTCAGATGGACAAATATCTGCATCTCTGCTTCGGCGTGACGCCTTATGAACCTTATATTGCCCTCGCCGAAGCACTGAACGGGTTGGCACCGGGCAACTTTCCCAAGAGGACGTTAGTGATCAATACCGGAGCCGAAGCTGTCGAGAACGCCATCAAGATCGCCCGCTCTTACACAAAACGCCCGGCCGTAATTTGCTTCGAAGACGCTTTCCACGGGCGGACATTGCTGACCATGTCTCTCACAAGCAAGACAACGCCCTACAAGGCCGGTTTCGCGCCGTTCGCAAGCGACATTTATCGTATTCCTTACGCTTACTGCTACCGGTGCTCGTACGGATTGCAATACCCATCCTGCAAGGTATCGTGCGCACATCATCTCGAAGATACGTTCAGGCGAGTCGTTGCGCCCGATTCCGTTGCGGCGATTATCGTTGAACCGGTACTCGGCGAAGGGGGCTTCATCGCGCCACCGAAGGACTTTTTTAGCGTCGTTCAGGAAATCTGCAGGAAGCACGGCATCCTCTTCATTGCTGACGAAGTTCAATCTGGAATTGGCCGCACCGGAAAATTCTTTGCCGTAGAACACTTTGGAGTCGAGCCTGATTTGATTACGTCAGCTAAATCTTTGGGGGGTGGTTTGCCCATTGCCGCAGTGACGGGACGCGCCGAAATCATGGACGCTCCCAACGTGGGTGGTCTCGGTAGTACCTTTGCTGGCAACCCGCTCGCCTGCGTCGCGGCGCTAGCGGTCATCGAAACGATTGAGAAGGACGGCTTGTTAGCGCGCTCCGCGGCTATCGGAAAACGTTTTGAAGAACGTGCGCGCGGCTGGCAGAAGAAATGGGCGTTGGTTGGAGACGCGCGCAGCATCGGCGGTATGTGCGCCATGGAGCTCGTTCGGGACGATGAAAGCCTCGAGCCCGCCGACACGGAAACCAAACAGGTCGCACAGTTTTGCTGGGAACACGGCCTTATCACAATCACCGCGGGCACCTACAACAATGTGATCCGAATCCTAGCGCCACTGGTGATTACTGACTCTCAGCTTGACGAAGGTCTTGACGTGATCGAAGCCGCACTATTGTTCGTCAGCGAGCGCAAAATGTCGCCCTTTCGCGTGCGTCATGGCCCGAAACCTCATAACTAGCGATGACGAGCCGTTTCGTCCGCAGGCATATCCTGCGACGTTCGACGCCGCATTCGGTCCCAGTCACGAGGCTCAAACCAGTAACGCACTAACAGAATAGGTCACGAACGTCTGCCGCAGTTGGAACAAGGATAGCCGTCTTTATTCAACGCTTTGTTCGATCACTGCACACGAGAGTCAAAGCAGTTCCTTATGACGAGTGTTTTTGAAATCTTTAAGGTGGGGATTGGCCCATCCAGTTCGCACACCATGGGACCGATGCGTGCCGCGGCCGATTTTGTCAGAGCCCTCGCGGCCAGAGACTTGATGTTTCAAACTCGCCATCTTCGCGTCGATCTATATGGCTCACTGGCACTGACCGGACTGGGCCATCGAACGGACCGGGCCATCCTGCTTGGCCTATGTGGTGAGCTGCCGGACCAGATCGATACGGAGACCATGGAGTTCCGAGTGGATGAAATTCGAGCCGTGAGGAGCCTTCCGTTGCGGGGAGTCTACACCATCCCATTCAACGAAACTGAAGACCTGCTGTTTCACAAGGATCAGACGCTACCGGCCCATCCGAACGGTGTGCGGTTCGCAGCTTTCGATGGCGACGGGAAATCGATCCTGGAACAAATCTACTACTCGACCGGTGGAGGATTTATTTCAAAGGAAGGCGAAGAGCACTCGCTGCCGCGCGCAGTGCGCCTGCCGTTCCCATTTAGTAGCGCCGATGAGCTGCTTCGCCTCGGCGAAGAACACGCTATGGCCATTTGGCAGTTGATGCTTGAGAACGAGAGGGCTTGGCGCCCGGAAACTGAGATTCGCACACTCGTACGACGGATCTGGGAACTCATGCAAGCGTGCGTCAATCGCGGACTTTCGACCGAAGGCATTCTTCCCGGAGGGCTGAAGGTACGACGCCGAGCCTCGCGTTTGGCGGAAAAGCTTGCGGCGAAAAGCTCAGAACCGCTAGTGCAAATGGACTGGGTCAACGCCTATGCCATGGCTGTAAACGAAGAAAACGCAGCGGGCGGGCGCGTCGTGACCGCTCCCACAAACGGAGCCGCCGGGATCATTCCAGCAGTAGCGCTCTACTACAAGAATTTCGTGAAACTGGCCTCCGATGAAGGGTTGTTCCGTTACTTCCTGACGGCCGGTGCGATAGGGATTCTTTACAAAGAAAATGCGTCGATCTCGGGCGCTGAAGTCGGTTGCCAAGGGGAAGTAGGCGTCGCTTGTTCCATGGCAGCCGCAGCACTCGTCGCTGCTCTCGGAGGTAACAACCGCCAAGTGGAATCCGCTGCGGAAATTGGAATGGAGCACCACCTGGGCATGACGTGCGATCCGATCGGAGGACTCGTACAGATTCCCTGTATCGAGCGAAATGCCATGGGTTCGGTGAAGGCCATTAATGCCTGCCGTCTGGCCATGGATGAAGGCGGCGAGCACAAGGTGTCGCTCGATCAGGTAATCAAGACGATGTACGAGACCGGCCGGGACATGCAGTCGCGCTACAAAGAGACCTCTCTCGGCGGCCTCGCTCTGAACGTCATTGAGTGCTGAATCTTGCGCCTATTTCGACGTCTCCAGACACGTGTCACCTTTCTAGAAAACGAGTCGGGCCTCGTTTGAAGCAAAACGTTTGAAGTACATACCGACCCTCCGGAATAATCTCATTGACAAAAGAACTGTAGTTCTATATACAGAACACCTTGAGCGATCCTAGAAAGTCGATACCCGTCATTCAGGGCACTGAGCGCGGCTCGAATGAACACTCTCTTTTTTCAACGCAGCGGACGGACGGAGACTGCTTCATCCAGCTATCAAGGGCGGCGGTACTTGCGTTTCGCGTTTCGATTCTTTCTTCCTGAGGGGGCAGCCATGCAGAGATTCCGCGTGTTTAGCATTGTCGGTCGGCTTGTTTTGGCGGTATTGGCGATTGGTTTCGCCTCTGGGAGGCCAGCGTCCTCTTCTCCAGCGGTCCCGCCGGTCTCTGACGCTTGCGACCGAACTTGTCTGAAGGGGTTTGCCGACGAATACCTTAGCGCGCTTGCGGCGCACGATCCTTCACGCTTGCAGGTAACGAATGACGTCAAGTTCACCGAGGACACCGCACCCCTCAAGCTGGGAGATGGACTTTGGCAGACCATTACGGGCGTTGGAACCTATCGAATCGACTGCATCGAACCTGAAGCGGGCGAGATCGCGAGCATTAACGTGATCGAGGAAAATAAACTGCCGGCACTTATGGCCGTTCGACTCAAGGTCGTGAATCACAAAATCAGCGAAGTCGAGACAGTGGTTGCCCGTTCGCAGGGAGAGGCAAATAACGATATTGAATCTGCGCACACGGACAAACTCGTCCGGCCTGATCCTCTATGGGGAAAAGACGTTCCTGTTTCCGCCCGTCCTTCGCGCGAGGAAATGATCGCAACAGTGAACAAGTATTTCGATGGGATCGTAGCGTCGAACGGCAAGAGCATTCCTTTTGCGAGCACCGCCTACCGGATTCTCAATGGCAGTATCGATTGCAATATTGAGGTCGCGAAAAACATCCAAGAGGATGAAGGGGTTGATACCAAGTTTGACACCTTGACCTGCCCGGACCAGATCGACACGGGAATGTTCAAGTACGTCTCGGCAATCAGCCCTCGAAGGTTCCTCGTCGTAGATCGGCAGAAGGGTCTGGTATTGGCCTTGATCCGATACAATCATCCGGGCAACGTACTGTCTATCCATCTGACCGATGGCACCATCCAGGACATGACCACGGATTCGTGGGGCCAACACCCAACCAGCAGTATTGCGGCGGAATTATTCCAAGTCCGAGACGGCCAGATTCATAGGATTTGGGGCGTCTACACCAAAATGCATTACAAGAACCCGGTGGGCTGGGACAACGAATAAGCTAGCAAATGCAGGATTGACCCTGTACTTGTTTGGGCAGGTTGCTTCTTCCGCCGGAAAGGATGCGATCGTCGCTTCCATGCATCGCCCCGGTTCGGGATTAGGGCTGACCGCCACCCGCACCGTAGATGTTCCCGGTTGTACAGCTGCCATCATTCGCCGCCAGCTGTACGTAAATGCTCGCAAGCTCAGCGGGCTGGCCGGCTCGCCGTAGCGGATAGGTTTCTCCAAAATGAATCAAGTGTTCCTGCGTTGCGCCACCCGACACTCGTAGTGGAGTCGAGATGGGCCCCGTGCGACGCCGTCTCGAATACTTCTCACAATAGCGCTGTTGCTTGGATCCTTGTCTGTCGAGACGCATCTCGATATTGGGAAATACGAACACTCTGTGTTGTCGGCCACCTGGATGCCTCGAATCGATGCATTTTACCACCGACGTCTAATCACGGTCGCTGGTCAGAACGCGTAACGAACGCTGGAAACAGCATGCTGAAGCACACCCGAGAAGCAAAGACTAGCAAATCCTTCGTCTGGTTCAACTATCATCGCCGAAACGTATACCTGGCGCCCAACGTCTTAGAGATTCCGGAAACGCCCTATCGAAGCACCGCTCCGCCTGGGGCATCCTCATCTCCCACAATTCGCATGGCCACGCCTGTGACGCGACCGACGATCTCTGCCTGCGACGGGTGCGCAAACTGCCTTACCGACTCGCGCGACTGCGGATGGGGAACCACCACCAGTTGCCCTCTGTCGATCTCGCACCAACCGCAAACGTACCCGTTGCGGAGCTCGATAAAGTAGATCGGCCGCTCAAACTCCGTTCTCCACTGTGCCAAGATCACCTTTCTCTGACTCGGATCGATCTGCACGAGCGACCCGGGGCGAATCATCGGATACAGGGTCCGGTCTTCAAGACCAATGTAACCGTACAGCGATTTGCGCAAGTCCAGATGCTGCAGCAATCCGATCGGAATTTCCTGCCACTTTTCGACTACCCTCGACAGCAGGTTCGTTTTTTCGAAACGGAACTCGGGTTTTAGTTGCACAGGAAGCGACACGGTTTGCTGGTTCGCGTCCTCCGCTTCCTCGGGCACCAAGTAGGTTCGCGGCACTCCGATCAAAGCGCGGCCACACCGTTTCGAATGCAATCGCAGAGCTTGACCGCAAGAGGTCGGGCTCTGAGCCGGCCGCAGACGCACCCCTGCCAACCCACTAAGGACGGAGCTATGGAAACGAATCAAGTCGTTGTCGAACCCTTTCTCGATTGCGCCGAAGCCGCCAAAGTGCTGAGCGACGTGCACCCCAAGACCGTCGAACGCTGGGCGCGAGAAGGACGCATCCCAGCCTATCGCTATTTTCGCCACTGGAGATTCCGCGCTTCGGAGCTGGAAATCTGGCTGCGTTCTCGGGTAAATTCAGTTTGCCATCCGTGCCGCTTAAATCAGGAGAAATCGGATGGAACATAAATAACCAACAAATGCGCCCCGAGCGCCCTCGGGATTTCGCAAATAATTACCACTTAAGGAGATATTGGTAGGGGCGGTGGGGATCGAACCCACGACCTTCGGCTTAAAAGGCCGCTGCTCTACCACTGAGCTACGCCCCTATGTAGTAAACAAAACAATTAGGTACGGAAGCTACTTCTGCAACCTGGTGCACTTCTGTCCCCGAATTGTCCCCGACCTTTGCGGAGTGAAACGCTGCGAGTTTCCGCCCAGCTTCGGCGACGTCGTTCCGCGAGACGATGTTGTAGCGCTCGAAAACGCTGCGCGTTTTTGTGGCCGCTGATTCCCTGCGCCACCTTGTCATGGACGCCCGCGCGCACAAGATTTCGTACGCCGGTGCGTCGCAGATCGTGAAAAATCATTCCTTCGTAAATCATTCTTGCTTTCGGCTTCGATCGCGGTCCGCGCGGAGTTGCGTAGAGCGGCTTCCCTGTCGCCCGATCGATCGAAGGCACCATCTTCCCGAGGCCGACCTTCACACAAGCGCTGTACCAGGCCTTGCGGAATCCTTCGATCTTAACAGTGTGGCCGGTGGGATCCAAACAGAAGCATACGTGATCGCAGCCGCGGATCCGCTTGGCGTGCCGTTCCTCTAGCAGCGCGCGCAGCGGGGGAACGATTGGCACCTCCCGCGCCTCGTCGTTCTTCGTCTCACCGGCGCGCAGCGTAATCATGCCGGCGAGGAAATCGACGGCTCGGAGACCAATTTCCACTACCACGCGCCACACGTCAACGCGATCGACGGCGCCAGCATCAAAGGCATGCTCGATCGGCACGGCAAGCAGTTTGTGAGAGCGGCCATGCAGCAGTTGCGCAGGCGGGCGAAGTAACGACTTTGCAGTAACTCGGAACTAGCCGCCGTTGTCGGCGCTACCACCGATACAAGCACCGAAAACGGCATGAACGTCGCATTGCCTTAGAACAGGCAAACAAAACAGGCCACCGTGAGGCTTCCGGCTTCGGCAACTGCGATGAAGTAGCGTAGGTGTCGTAATTCGATTCCATTCACCGCTCCCATGCTTGTAAAGCATTCCTCCAAGAGTAACAAAGTATGCTTCGCGGTGCGACTACTGGCCAGCTTTCTAATCCAATGGGGTGATTGGGATTCGTTGAGCGCGGAAGAAGATTTCCGCTCATGCCTGATGAGCATAGGTTTACTTCAAGGAGAAGCCACCATGTCAAAGAAGCTGGAAGGAAAGATTGCACTCGTGACGGGCGGCTCGCGCGGCATTGGCGCCGCGATCGCCAAGCGTCTGGCGGCGGATGGAGCGGATGTGGCCATCACCTATACGAAAGGTGCCGATGCGGCCGCGTCGATCGTCAAGGAGATTGAACGCGTGGGCCGAAGGGCCATCGCCATTCAGGCGGACGCCGCCGATGCCGAGGCGGTTAAAGCCGCGGTCGAAAAGACGTTCGCAACCTTCGGTCGACTGGATGTGCTGGTGAACAACGCCGGCACGGCCATTCCGAAACCGTTCGCAGAGGCCACTCTGGAAGATATGGATCGCGTGATTGCCATCAACGTTCGCGGCGTGTACGTCGCGACTCAGGCGGCGCTGAAGCACATGAAGAGTGGCGGTCGCGTCATTACCATCGGTTCAGCCGTCGGCGAGCGTGTCGCGGCGCCCGGGCTTGTGCCGTACGCGGGCACGAAGGGGGCCGTCAAGATGTTCACGCAGGCGCTGGCCAGAGAGATCGGGAGCCGGGGCATCACGGTCAACAACGTGCAGCCGGGTCCGATCGACACGGAATTGAATCCCGCCTCGGCCGATTGGGCCGTGCCGCAGAAGGCCGCCACGGCGCTCAATCGATACGGGCGTGTGGATGAGATCGCCGCGATGGTGGCGTTTGTCGCAGGTCCGGAGTCCTCCTACATTACCGGCGCGAATCTTACCGTGGACGGTGGAATGAACGCCTGAACGAACCCACGCGGAACCTTGAACAGAGCGAGGCCGGGTGCATGAGGGTCGCTTTGAAAAGCCGACGTGTGGCCTCGGGTTAGAGGAAGTCTGAGAGAACGGGGCTGATGAACATGTCAAGCGCAGACATGCTGTTCACACCAATTCAGGTCGGGTCCATGGAGTTGAAGCACCGCGTGGTGATGGCTCCGCTCACTCGCTCGCGATCCGTGCAGCCGGGGAGCATTCCGGGTGACCTCATGCTCGAATACTATTCGCAACGGGCCTCAGACGGTGGGCTCATCGTATCGGAAGGAACCTCGATTTCGATTGCAGGCGGTGGATGGTTCGGAGCCCCCGGCCTGTATTCAGACGAGCAGGTGGCGGGGTGGAGGAGAATCACGGACGCCGTTCATGGGCAACGCGGCTACATCTTCTCCCAGCTGTGGCATACCGGGCGTGCGGCGCATGTGGACTCGACCCACGGCACCACCCCTGTCAGTTCCTCGGTGCACCCGGAGTATTGGCAGGATCCCACCATCCAAGAGTCTACCCCTCACGGATGGCGGCCGCCTTCGCCTCACCGTGCGCTTGAGATCAAAGAAATTCCCTACATCGTCGGCGAGTATCGTAAAGCCGCCAAACGTGCCAAAGCAGCGGGTTTCGACGGCGTTGAGCTTCACGCCGGCAACGGCTATCTGCCCGATCAGTTTCTCCAGGATGGCATCAACAGGCGAACCGATATCTACGGTGGTTCGATCGAAAATCGGTCCCGCTTCCTGCTTCAAGTGGTGAGCGCAATGGTTTCGGTGTGGGGCGGCAGCCGTGTCGGTGTGCGCATCGCGCCCGGCGGAACTTGGAATGGAGTATCGGACAGCAATCCAATCGCGCTGTTTGATTACGTTGCCGGGCAACTGAACCACTTTGGGCTCGCTTACTTGCATATCATCGAACCGCGCATCAGAGGAAACGTGCTGATCGCCCAGGGCCAAGGGCACATTGCGACCGCGAGGTTGCGAAGGATTTTCACCGGAACGATGATTGCGGCCGGGGGTTTTGAACCCGGCACCGCCGAGGCCGCGGTTCGAAATGGCGATGCGGATTTGGTCGCCTTTGGGCGGCACTTCCTCGCAAATCCCGATTTGCCAAAGCGCATCAAACTCGGGCTGCCTCTGAATGCTTACGACCGGAGTACGTTTTACACGTTCGCCGCTCGAGGCTACACCGATTATCCCTTCCATGAACAGCGATGGGAGTCGCTAGCTTCCACGCAGGCCTCACACGCAAAAAACAACTGATTTCGGAACCCGATAGAGGGATCTTGCCCGGACTGATGCTTAGCGAGTTAGGTCTTCGGATTTAAGAGGGTTTTCGGAACCCGTGCTAGTACCCAGATGTCCGTAAGAGCGTTGATCAGGACTTACCTACTTTTGACCGAGCATCACCTTCAGGGGCGGCCGAACGAGACGCGTGAGCTTCAGGCCGGAGCGATCTAAGCCATCTAATGTCCGCAAATGCGAAAATCGATTCGCCCCCGCCGCGCAGTGCATCAGCGACGCAAGCTCGAAGTTCTTGGGCTATGTTGTTCAAAGGTGCGGAGCTACGCGCGGTGAGACGCCAGGCACTCGGCTGCGAAAAGCGGGCAGGGACCCCACCCAAAACAGCCTCTTGAAAGCTCATGAATAATTGCTGCCAAGGGAAACTAGGGACTGGGGGCGAGGTCAATCGGGAAACTCATGTCCCAAATACGTTCCATGTATAGGCCAACGACGCGTACTTGTTTCTGTGATATACACGACTGTACTGTAGCGTGAGTTATGTACGATTCCATTTTAGTTGACTGCGCGCTTCGGCGAACACGGCTCTACTCCCACGGTGCAGTAGGATTCAGGCAGATCCAAGAGCAATTGTAAACAGCAGGAGGTTCGGATGGCAGACACATTGACGGTTTTTACTCCCGATCAACAATGGAAGGCGGATATGTCTGCGTGGAAGAATTATCTATTTTTCTACGCTAGCATCGGTAGCGAAGTTACTGTCTACAACTTGCAAGAGACAACAAACATTTGGGGAAACTCGACTAAAGGCTGGGTTCAGCAAAGCGCTTTAATAATGATTGAGAATACCTACACGGGCTCGGAAGGTTCAGGCATTGGAACCTTCATGCAGTCGCAACAATTTTCGGCCAGTTCGGCCGAACTGGAGCAGTGGGCGGTCGGGCTCATCTCAATCAACATTAACCCAGATTCTGGTGATGCTAGCGCCTCCCCGGGTGGCGCCCAGTTGATAATAAATTCGGTCCAAGCAACGATTACTGTCGTTGTCGAAGGAGGTCAGACCATGGTCGGGAAAGTGTCTGCGAGCAGCTTTATTTCGGACAACAGTATCTGGGGCTAAGTTTTGTCCGCGGTCCGATGGATTCGAAAAAAAAACGCGGAGCTACGCCTACGCGCACTACTCGAATTAAGGTCAATGATCGCAAATGCCCGACGGGCGCAGGACGCTCCGATCGGCATCGTTGGAGTGCGCGGACTGGGAGAACGCGCGTTGAACAGACTAGCGGAGGAGTTTTGTTTCGACGCAATCGCAGCAGCATTCCCAGAACGCGGTGATACGAAACTGCTCAAGCATATCGCATGGTACGGCTCGGTGCTGGCCGATATCATGAATACTAGCAACATTCCATCGCACGTTCAGAGCCTAGAATCTGGTGCGTTATTCAATCTTGCCGTCGCGGTCTTCGACAGCTGCGTAGACGTAAACAATGAGACTGCCAGATCGTTAGCTGTCGCGCTCAGTCCGCAAAATCTGTCGGCGCGACTAAGAAATCCGGGACGGACTGATCTTGCTATTCGATCAGATAGCGCTGACGCAGATCTCGTATGTCAACTGTTCGATCGTGTCCTGTCAACGGTAGGGCAACGATTTGTTAAGAATCAAGAAATAATGTCGATGCTCGAAAACTTGCTCAGTCGCATGTACTACAGCGAGACCAGTCCGGGTTCTTGCCGCACCGATGCAAAGGCCCTGCCGGTTTGCTTTATCTGTATGCTCGCGGATGGGCCCCGGGCTTTAAGTCGCGAGCGGTTCCACGTTGCTCTCGGAAACTTTATCGCATTGCTGGATGACTGGCAGGACCTAGCTGACGATCTAAGAAATGGAAATGCTAATAGTTTCGTCTATTCGTATGACCGACGCTTATGGCGGGCGGCGATTTATGTAACCTCCGCTGCGGTCGGCGCAATTGCTGATGGATTGACCGCCGGAAGTCGTATGCGCTGGCAACTGCGATCATCGCTGCAGAACGTCCTGGACAGTGCTCAATTGCTGGAGACTTCCGAGCGCTCGGCTCTATTGTGGACTCTTGGACACCTTCTAGGCGTAGCGTGAAACACCGCAGTCTGCACTTGATTCGTCGACGAATCAAGGACCAAATTCTACAACTTGGATTTACTGCCAGGAATTCCCTTTTTGAATGCAATCCACACTCCCGGGATTACAAAACTGCAGATCTTTGTTGTTCGTTACTCAGAGGAGTCGATTTTATCCGAAGGCACCAGAGGGAAGACGGCGCACTGATAGATTTCCTGTTGCCAATTGGCTCGTCTGATGGGTGGATGACTGCTCATGTTGCCTGGGTCGTTGAGGAGGTCCCTGAGCTGGAGAGAGTCCGCCATAAGGCCGCAGGCTACTTGAACTGGTTGGGGAACGAAAGTAATGGCGTGTGGGGCTACAACACCCTGGTTGGCAACGACTGCGATAGTACAGCCCAGGCGTTGCTCGTCCTTCACAATGCTGGCTATAAAGTACCATCGTCTTGGGTGATGGAACTCGCGGCGCAGCAGCATGCGAATGGTGGATATTCCACGTTTCGAAAGCACAAGTTGTTTCCGAATGGCTGGCAGATTCCACACCCCGATGTGACCCTAGTTGTTGTTGCGGCCCTCAGGCGACTTGGCATAGCACCGGAAGCACAACTGCGCGCCACAAAATGGATCGACGCGTTGGACAATGCCAGCGAATTAATTCCATATTGGTGGTCATCGCCGGCATATATCTACTGGTGTAGCATGCGGACAGGACGTCATTCATCTAAAGTTTCGAAGTTTCTCAGCAATACACTACCTTCTGCAACTACGGTTCCCGATTTGGCGATGCTTACGTGGGCAAGTCTGCGGGAAAAAGGATGGTCCAATGACACGTTGAGCGGTGTGAATAGACTGATCTCCCTTCAACGTAATGATGGATCTTGGCCGTGCAGTCCTTGTCTCAGACTTACTAATCCTGCAATCATGGCGCCCAAGGTCAACGCCCCCGGAACGATTTACTCGGGCCAGCGTCGCAACTTCTCAACCGCGCACGCAGTAGCCGCACTTTCCTTTGCGAATCTATGCACTCGTTAAATTGTGGGAAAGGCGGCTGGCGAAAGCAACTTCTTATGGCGGGAGTTGCACCCGCTGCTCGATGTACTCAAAATCGGCAGGCGAGGCTTTCACTCGTTCCGCCGCTTTCGGAATACCTTTCTCCGGCAGTCGTACTGCCCCGATGCCATTTTGAAGTTTTGGCTCGGCCACTCGGGCGAGATATGTCGGACCTCTACGACCGTTCGTCCGAGGAGTCCGCGTACGACAAACGCACGGTCTATTTTTCGTGCCCAGCGAAAGCCTCGCCTTACGTGCGAACGGCCGCGTTTAGGATTTCGCCGAGTTCATGCACGATCCGGTGCGGCCGTCGAGCCCGCGGCTGAGCGGCCCAGTCTTCGGCCGAAGTCATGCCCGTGGTGACGCCAAAACCCATCGCCCCGCCGCGACGTGCCATGATCATTTCTACGAGCGGATCGTCGCCGACGACGCCCACCCTGCGCATCGGAATTCCGAGTTTTCTTGCAACCAGCTTCAGGGCTTGGAGCGAAGGCTTGCCGGTGAGGATCATCGGTGCTCGAGTTATTTTTCTCACCGCGGCGACGATGGCGTGCGAGTACCCCATCGTTTTCCCGGCCGACGTTGCGAAAAAAGGAACGTCGGAAGCGACGTAAAGCTCTGCGCCATTCCAGATGGCTTTGCAGGCTGCCTCAATGTCCTTCATGACGCAGTCGGGGTGCCATCCGACATACACCGCCTGGACATCGTCGGCGCGATCCTGCCCGGGAAAGACCGTCTCGATCCCCGCCTCGGCAAGCGGCTGGCCGACTCCGGGCACACCCAGCACGAGCGCCCGCTTCACTCCACGCTTCGGCATCAGGTCCGCCGTCACGGTATTAGGGGTAAGCAAAGTCTCATCGGAAATGGGCAAGCCTAGAGCCCGGAGTTTCGGCGCCTGTTCGGCCACGGGGTAGGCGGTGCCGTTTGTGAGTACGACAAAAGGTATTCCGCGCGATTGCAGCTCGTGCAGAATCTCGATGGCGCCTGGCAGCAATCGGTAGCCGCCGAGCGAACGATCGCTGAGGATCAGCGTGCCGTCGAGGTCGAACATAAAGCCTTCGACCGGCCCCAACCGTTCGTTCCAGCCGTTGCGTCGAGACTTCACGTTCACGCCCCCAGCGGGGCAGCCTGCCCGCGCAGTTCCAACTTGAATCCTTGTTTCTCGATCGACACATAAGCGATGTCGCGGCGGGCCGTCAGTTGACGAACCAGGCTCATGACCGGAGCCATATCGGGGTCATACGTTCGTTCCGCAGGGGCAGCCACCTTCATCGCATCGACTTGGCCAGCGGGCATTGTGGCTCGCAGGAGAAATTCCTCGTCGCTCAGTTCCGGGCCGATACGCCGGCGCAGTTCGCGCAGGGGCGGCATACCCGGCTGCTCGCGCAGCTCGCGCGTGCGCGGCAGAGATTCTATGCGATCCATCACTTCCGGCGCGATCGGAATATTGGGCCGCCCGAATTTTCCCAGCGCATAGCGGATGATTTCGTCCGGAATCGTTGCATAGCGCTGTTTTCCGGTTACGTTCAAAACGGCTTGCGTGATCAACATCTGCGCGAAAGGTGTCATGACAATCGGCCAGCCAAGCTCCTGGCGCACGCGATCCAATTCCTCGATGACCGCACCCTCCAAATGGGAGACTCTGGTCTCGGCAAGATGCCGGCGCATCGTTCCGATCGTTCCGCCCGGCAGTTGGTGGCGAAGATAGCTGGCGTCGAATGCTTGCGGGCGGCCTGCGGGCAGTCCTTCCGCTTCCCCAAGGCGTGTGAAGTAACGGCCGACTTCGGCGAGAGCCGTGTCGTCGATGTCCACCTGATGTCCAAGGGCGCGGAGATTGGAAACCACGCGCTCGGAGGGTGGATTCGAAATACCGTCCCCGACGGCGCCCGACGCGCATTGAACGGCGCTAACTCCCCAATCGGGCGCGTCCATGTAAGTGAGCTCGCCGATGCCGATCGTGCAGTGCGAATGAAGCTCGAGCGGCTTATCGCCGATGACAGCCTTGACGGCCGGAATCAGTGTGCGCGCGCGCAGCGGCGTCAAAAGGCCGCCGGGATCCTTGATGTACACAGCGTCGACCTCGGGGCTGGCCGCCAGCGTGCGAGCCCGGTCGACGTAGTGAGCGTCGTCGTGGATGGGACTCAGCGTAAACACGAGCGCGCCGATGACGTACGCGCCGCCCGCCGCTTTGATCATGCGCGCGCACGCGACGTTCGAATCCGCGTCGTTCATCGGATCAGCCAAGGCAAAACGGCGCATCCCGTTGTGGATGAGAGTTTTGAACACGAGCGCCATGAACTCGGGGCTTGCCGTTTCCCATGAAATAAAACGAAAGCCCGTGGAAAGAAATTGCAATGGCGTGTTCGGCATGGCTTGGGCCATCAGACGGATGCGTTCCCAGGGATCTTCCTTTTTGAAACGGACCGCCACGCCCATGTGCGTCGAGGTGGTGAAATCGATGGCCTTGAACCCCACGCGGTCCATCACGGGAGCGATGGTCAAGCTGCGGGCTGTATCGACACCGAGCGCGGACCACAGACACTGGTTGCCATCGCGCAGGGATGTCTCGACGATTTGAACTCTAGCCATGCGCTCGAACCTCCTGATCGACGCGTTTCCTTTCAAGGAATCGAGGCAAAAAACCGGTATCGACACCGCCTTTTTGAAATTCCGGATCGGCCAGGACCTCCAAGTGAAACGCTCGATTGGTGGCGACGCCTTCGATCTGAGTGGCAGCGAGTGCGTGGCGCATCCGTTCGAGTGCCGCGGGACGATCCGCGGCATGAACAATAATCTTTGCCATCAACGAATCATAATAAGGCGGGATGCGAGAGCCAGAAGCAATGTGGGTATCGACGCGCACGCCATCGCCCGAGGGCCACACGGCCGCGCGAACCGTGCCGGGGCTGGGATGAAAGTCGCGCGCCGGATCTTCTGCATTGATCCTGCATTCGATCGCGCAGCCGTCCTTTCTGACATCGCCTTGCTTCCAACGCAGGCCGCGGCCCTCGGCAATGGCAATCTGCTCGGCCACCAAATCGATGCCGGTCACCGCTTCGGTGACGGGGTGTTCAACTTGAATGCGAGCGTTCATTTCCAGGAAGTAGAAAGCGTCACGCTCCAGATCGAGCAGGAATTCGACCGTGCCCGCGCTGCGGTAACAGAGCCGTTCCGCAAACAGCACGGCTGCCGCGTGCATGCGCGCGCGCAGGTCCGCGGAAAGGTTTGGAGCGGGCGTCTCCTCGATGAGCTTCTGAAAACGGCGCTGAACCGAACAGTCTCGCTCGCCGAGCTGAACGACTCGACCATTCCCGTCCCCGAGGATTTGGACTTCTACGTGGCGACCTCGTTCCACGAATCGTTCGAGGTAGACTCGCTCGTCGCCGAACGCCGATCCCGCTTCCGCTCCGGCCAGCTCCATAGCCGAAGGTAAGTCCTCCAGACGATCGACTCGCTTCATGCCGCGACCACCGCCTCCAGCAACTGCTTTGATCAATAGCGGCGTGCCGACTTCCCGTCCAAGTACCATGGCCTCGCGCACGGTTTCGACGGCGCCACCAGGTGCGGTCGGCACGCCGGCGGTTTCGGCCTCGGCTCGGGCACGCAGTTTATCGCCGACGGCCTCGATCTGAGCCGCCGTTGGACCGATGAAAATGACACTTTCTTCCTCGCAGAGTCTGGCCAGAACCGCGCGCTCGGAAAGAAATCCGTAACCGGGATGGATCGCGTCCGCCTTCACTCCCAGCGCGGCCTGAACGATCGTATCGACACGCAGATAGCTGTCGGCAGAACGCGCTGGGCCGATGCAGACGGTGCGGTCGGCAAGCCGGGCGGGCAGCGAATCCAGATCGGCCTTGGACGCGGCCAACACTGTTTCAATGCCGAGCGCCCTGCAAGTGCGGATTACGCGCAGAGCAATTTCGCCGCGATTGGCGATCAGGATCCGGCGGATCGCCATCGCTAGGCTCCGGGACGCACGCGCAGCAAAACCTCGTCGAACTCCACCAGCGCCCCGTTTTCCGCCAATATCTCGACCACTTCACCTCTTGCTCCCGCACGCACGGAGTTCATCAACTTCATCACCTCGATAATGCCGATGACCGTGTCCTCTGCGACCTTTGAGCCTACCTCGACGAAGGGCGGCTCACCGGGCTTGGGTGCGCGATAAAAGATTCCGAGTAGAGGAGAGATAACTTCCGCAAGCCCCGGCTCGGACGGCGGTTTCGACTTCGGCGGAGTCGAACCTACCGGCTGAGGATGCGACTCGGCTGCCGGCGTGGCGGCAGCGGTCGGTCGGGCGGGAACGGGCGAACCGCGTTGCAGGTTCAATTTCACGCCATCGATTTCGAGCGACAGGCTGTCGAAACCCGATTGTTCGAGCAGTCGCATGATCTCGGCCACGTCCTTGGCGGTCAGAGTCATCGGCGCCCTCCGAAGATTTTCAGGACGTGCTGGAGCGGATTCTTCGCAGGTGTGGCAACGGGGGGCCGGCCCTTCGACGACCAAACGGTTTCCGGCCGGCTCTGTAACAGCACGATCTCGCCGGAGTGATCGACGGCCCACTCGATGTCCTGTGGTCGGCCATAGTGACGCTCGACCCGCCGGGCGATGTCTCGTAGGGCCAGAATCTCGCCGTCACTGAGCGACGGTGCTCGTCGAAGATTCTCGGGAGTCTCCCGTTCGCACACGCCTCCATTGGTCGCAGGCAGATGTCGAACGTGTTTGTCGGAAATCTCACGCACGGAAATTTCGCCGGTAATCTTGGCGATCACGAACCGGTCGGGCGTAACTTCTCCGCTCACCACGGACGAACCGAGACCCCACGCGCCTTCGATTGTGACGACAGACCGGTCGCCGGTCAGCGGGCTCCGCGTGAACATCACCCCGGCCGTTCGCGCGTTGACCATCCGCTGGATCACCACGGCCATGGCCACACCGCTCTCGGGCAAACCGTGCTTGCGGCGGTACGCGATCGAAGGCACCGAATAGAGGCTGGCCCAGCAGGAGCGCACGTAATGCAATGTTGCCTGCGCGTCTTTCACCCACAAATAGGTGTCCTGCAATCCCGCAAAGCTGGCGTCCTCGGCATCCTCGGTAGTGGCCGACGAACGCACCGCCACGTGCGAGTCCGGATCTGCGCCACAAAGCTCCGCGTGCGCTGCGATGAGTTCTGAACTGAGGTCGTCGGGTAGCGCAGCACTTTCCAAACGTGCGCGCAGGTGATTGGACAGCGCGGTGATCTGTTCGAGCTGATCCGCGCCCAAGGCTTCCACTTTCGTGCGGATTAGCTCCTGCTGTTCGAGCCTACTGAGAAATCGTTCAAACGCGCCTGTTCGGACCACGAACCCGGGCGGTACCGCAATGCTCGCCCGCGTCAGTTCGCCCAACGAACCGCCCTTGCCGCCAACTGTTGGACGGTCAGCCAGACCGATGTCGGCGAACCAGCCAATGGTCTCTGAAGAACGCACGAATCTATCTTACCCGAGAAGGGTTACGACGCCACGGCCGCCGTCGACGCGGATGCGCTGGCCATCCTTAATCTTCTGAGTGGCCGTACCCGTGCCCACGACCGCAGGCAGGCCGTACTCGCGCGCCACGATTGCCGCGTGGCTCATCGAGCCCCCGATGTCAGACACCGCCGCGGAGATGTTCTGGAAGACCGGCGCCCAACTCGGATTGGTGATCTGGCAGACGAGTATGTCGCCTTTGCGCAGGCGACCAATCTCGTCAACCGATTTCACGACACGGGCGATACCTTCGACCACGCCGTTTGACGCAGCGAAACCCCTAATTTCGTTGGAATTCGGCTGCTCGCCTGCCGTCAGCCACGCGTCGAGATTCTCACGGGTGATGCCCCACAGCATGACGATGGCCGGATCATCGATGATGTCGGGAACCGGCCCGAGCGCCGGAGCGGTTTCGTGCTTTGCCCACTCCGCGAGGGCCGCCCGGCGCTCTCGAACAATCGCAGGCCAGCGTGCGATGCCGCGCGGAGGCGACCCGTTCGACCAGGAGGTCATCAGGTCCACGATCGCCGACTCAAGTTCGTAATGACTCAGTTGAAAGACGTCCTCTGCTTTTGCGAAGAAGCCATTTTGAGCCAGAAGGCCGCCAAACTCCCGGATCTTGTTAAAGAACAGATTCGTGTACCAATGTTCGCAATAGAACTTGTGCCCCTCGACATACGGGAAGACGCGGTGCGCCAGTTCGATCATCTGGTCGTAGGCCGCGCGGTCTTCTTCGGTCTCGAGCAGCTCCCGATAGTCTGCGATTAGCTGCTTGCGCTCGGCCATGAGCCTGCCCGTTTGCCGTTCAAGACGCTCACCATTCTTCGCATTTGCGATGTAGCCGGGCAGCGCGGCAAAGGGCATCGAAAGATCATCGTTCCACGAGCGGTGATAGTGGTAGAAGCCGTCGCCGACGTTGATGTTGAACCACGGGTCGCGCGAAACTGCCAGCTCCTTCAGCCAGGCCGCGCCCGGTTTACCAAGTTGCTCGAGCGATTTCAAAATCTCGTCCGGAGAGACGCCTTCCCGGAATTGGCTGTCAACGCCCAGGTCGATGGCGCACTTGGCCAGACGCCTGAGTTCATCGTCCGGGCGAAAAATTTCCGCCTCTATTCCAGCCACCATACGCGCAACCGTCTGATCGCTAATCTCCGGAAATGCCTTCTTGCAGAAATCGAAAAAGGTCAAATAAGCCCCGTATCCGAGCAGGAGAAACTCGAAATGGTATTGCCACATCCTAAAATAACCTTCCAGCGTCTTCTGATATGTATCCAGAATGTAATGATTGGAGGCCACGCCGCGGCCCGCATGCACGTGTTCCAAAGGCTCGAATTCCGGAAGCTCCAGCTTCGGTAGCGCCTCGGTCTCGCGGATAAGGCTCATCATCTTGTCTTTCCAGTGAGCAAACAGCCGTTCCCAATTTTCATAGTAGAAGAAGGCCCGAAGCTGAAACTCCTTTGTGCGGCGTTCGATCTCAGCCGGATCGGTGGCAGCATTGCCACCGATGTAAACGCGTCCGTTGATGATCCGGCAATCGATGCCGAGTGTCGTAGGAAGGCTATAAACCCGGGTGTTCGCCGAGCCCAGGGCGCAATAGGCGGCCTCGGCCGTGATCATGTCGAACAGGCACATGGGCTCCGGGAAGTGCATCGAGTTGTAGAACCAGAACCGCTCGTCGTCTTCCTTGCCAAACTGCATGTAGTAGGGATAGGCAGCCTGTACGCTCTCGGTTCCAGGCACGACCTTCAGTGAACTGGGAAGCGGGAAGCCTTTCGTCTTGGCGGTTGCTCTCATGTCGGCCATTCCTATACTAGTTGTACCCTGTCGTAGTCAACGCCGTTCCGGAAATACGATGAACGCGCCCGCTTTTCTCCGGCAGGGGAGGAGTGACTCGTATTCCCTCCTGAGAAGCTCCATGAGATGCCTTCGCTAGGGCACGGGATCGTCGTGGTGGGCGGCGAAACCAGCCCCCTGTGGAACAGTCTGGGATCGAAGGCACGGCTTCGCGGGCGACGAAGGAAGCCTAGCGACGGCGGACGGCACGTTCCTTCTGCCGGATCGCCAGCTGATACTCTCTTCGGTTCAAGCGGAGAGCAAATCGAGCACTGGTTCCCCGTCGCGAGGTCGCAACCCCTGTAACGACCGGCGCCGATACTCTTGCGCGACCGGGCAGCTCCTCGCCACCACAAAGGGCTAGTCGGCAGTCGTGACCTCACCGGGCTTTAGCGCACCTCGAAAACGCTTGCGCTTCCAGACATAGTCCTTGCGGAGTTTTTGTTGGTGCTTTTTTACCTGGGTTTCGATTTCGGCAAAGGCGATTTTCGCGCCGGCACGCGCGTCGGCACCTCGTCCCGTGGCCTTGAGCGAGCCCGTTGGCAGCGTGAGTTGCAGCGAGAAGCCGAATTCGGTGCGGCGCGGAGTTTTCTCCAGCGTGCAGTGCAGCTGGACGAGGCCAGGGTCGTAATGGCTGAGCAAAGGGTTCAGCTTCTCGACATGGCGGTCAAATTCGGTCTCGATCGATTCGCGGACCTCTACTGCGATCTGGCTGTAGGAGATTTTCATACCAGCACCTCGTGGTGAACCTGACGGCAACCTGAAGAGGCTTAGGCATCGGGGCAAGTCCAGATTAACGCCGCGCAACCCGCGGTGCAACTGGCTGCTTCAATTGACATTAGCGCGCCGTGCGTCATAGGCTCGAGACGGGCTCGATCGGAGGGCGCTGCGGCCGTGGCCATCGCTGGCAAATCGAATGCGAACGGCGACAAACCGGGACGCGTGTTGGTGGGCCCGGCTGGATGGTCCTATTCCGACTGGGCGGGTATCGTGTATCCCCCGCGAAAACGGCGTGGTTTTCACGAGGCCGCGTATCTGGCCGAATACTTCGACACGATCGAGATCAATACGTCGTTCTACAACCCTCTAAAGCCGGAGCTGGCGGCGCAGTGGATCGAGCGGATCGCCTTCAACCCGCTGTTTTTATTCACCGCGAAGCTCTGGCAGAAATTCACGCATGAAGAGGGCGCCACAGCGGAAGATGAAAAGGCCGTGCGCATGGGATTCGACGTGCTGCGCTCGGTCAAGCGCCTCGGCGCGGTCCTGCTGCAATTCCCCTTCTCATTTCACAACACCGGCGAAAACCTGGCGCGCCTGAAAAAGCTCATCGCCACGTTCAGCGATTACCCGCTGGTGGTCGAGGTGCGGCATTCCTCCTGGGCGCAGCCGGCCTTCTATGAATTCCTGCACGAGCGGCAGGTAGGCATCTGCAACATCGACCAGCCAATTATCGGACGTTCCGTGAAACCGACCAAACGCGCCACCTCGGGCCTCGGTTACGTGCGGCTTCACGGGCGGCGCGAGGACACCTGGTTCAGCGACGATCCGGAACTGCCCAGCTATGAGCGCTACAACTATCTTTATTCCGAACAGGAACTCAAGCCCTGGGCGGCGCGGATCGAACACGTGGCCGAGCAGGCGAAAACCACCTTTGTAATGACGAATAATCATTTCGAGGGCAAGGGCGTGGTGAATGCGCTGCAGTTGATTCACATGCTGACGCACAAAAAAGTCAGCGTGCCCGAGACGCTGCGGCACCGGTATCCGTCGCTGGATGCGATTGCGGATGCGCCGTCGCGCGAGCCAATGCTGTTCCCCATGCCGCCCAAATAAGACACTCGCGGCGACCGAAGCATGCGGAGAAGCAAGCCGGCGGGGACGGCCCCGTCCGTGCCAGAGAAGCTACTTCTTGAAGAGATTTTCGAAGGCGGCGCGGGCGTCGTTGGGTTTCGCTGCGGGCGGCGTGGCCGGAGCGTGCGTGGCGTAGGTGACGGGCGACGTATCTTTCTCCACGGTCATGCGAAATTCGAAAAACGTGCAGTTGTTCTTGGCATCTTTTTTCGCAACGCGTTCGGCAATCGGCTGCGTGCACTCGAACTGTTTTCCGGTATCGAAGTGGACGCATTGCTTGCAGGAATGCAGTTCGAAATTGCAGCGCGGGCACGGGGCGTTGGGATCGAACCCCGGCGCGAGAACGGCTCCGCAATTTGAGCAGCGCGCCCTCATCACCGTGCCAACCATGCGCGGAGTGCGCGGACCGAGCATATCCTGCTTCGGGCGCGGTTCCGGCGGCCGATCGGTGCGCTCTGCGCGCGCACGCTTCTTTTCTTCGGCTTCGCGGTCGGAATAACCCCGCTGCCTATACTTCCGCTCCATGAATGTCCTCCTGGGGGTTGACCCATGATACCCCGGAATGCCTTGCGCCACACGTTAACTTCGCCAGTGGCGCGAAGATGCAAGGCTCCCGCCGCTGTTCCCTGCCAGACGAGATTTCGGCTTTCCGAATCATCGGCTCATGGCTTGCGCGACTTCACTGCCCGGGCCCACTTTTTCGACAGCCCTTCGAAAGAAAGATCCGGTTGCAGAAACCTTTGCGGCCGGCCGAACCCGGCGAGCAGCGCCTCGGCAGCCAGATAGCCGCTGCGAACAGCCCCTTCCATCGTGGACGGCCATCCCGTGCGAGTCCAGTCGCCCGCCAAGTACAAATTCGCGACGGAGCTCGTCTGCGGCAGCCGCCATTTATCGACGCCCGGCTGCGGCGAAAACGTGGCTGCGATTTCCTTGACGACGGTCGCTTTTTCCAGCCGCGCGTTGCGCGAGGCCGGAAGGATTTCGGCCAGTTCGCTGCGGCACAAATCGATCACTTCCTGCCGCGAGCGCGCGACCAGATCATAGGACGCGCTGATCACGAGTTGCAGGTACTGCCGCTGCCCGGCCGGCACTCCGTACAACAGCGTTTTGTTGAACACCCACTGAGTCGTGTGGTCAAGCAGCGTCAGGAAAGGCTCGCTCATCACCGGACGATCGAACCATAAATGCACCCCGGTGATCGGCGAGCTGCGAATCATCCGCAGCCCCGCCAGTCCTCCGCCAGCTTCGCTCATGGCCTTCGGCAGCAGCGCGGGCAAAACCGTGTGTGGCACAGCCACGATGCAGGCGTCGGCCTTAATCGCTTCGCCGTTTTCCAGCGCTGCGCCGGCAAATCGCCCGTCGCGGACGCAAATCTCCCGGACTCCCTGGCGCAGCGCCACTCGGCCGCCGCGCTGGGCGATCGCGTCGCGGCAACCTTCGTAGAGATCGGCCAGCGGCACCGACGGTATGCCCACGCGATAGCCGCCGCGGTTCGCCAGAAACGCCTTCCAGAAAACATCGATTCCGTAGCTGGCGGCGGTGCGACCGAGCTCTTCGTCGAGCGCGCTGACCAGAACCACGCGCCAGAAACGATGGATCGCGTCCGGCGTCTGGCGCATTCGACAAAGCCACTCAAGCATGGTGATCGAATCGATGCCCGGCGGCTGCCCACCGGCACGCGCAATCGCCAGCATCGCGCGCGCGATCGCCCGCCGGTCTTGCAGGCTCAGCGCTCCGAACACGAGAAACGACGGCGCCATGTGCAGCGGCGGCGGCAACCAGGAGGAAGCCTGCATCGAAAAACGGCGGCCGATGCGATCGACGAAGTAAAGGCGGTCGTAAAACCGAATCTTGCCGGTGGCACCGGCGCGGCGATAGAAATCGTCGAGATTCGTGCAGCAGCCTAGCGTGACGTGCTGGCAATTGTCGACTTCCGCGCCGTCGGGCAGTGTGTAGGAAGTAGCGCGTCCGCCCAGGTGCGGACGCTTTTCAAACA
>Ga0210391_10000384_pt1 | contig 49102 bp, 60 predicted proteins | sample IncBWC12OmetaG_FD_160573 | JGI IMG/M metagenome (GOLD analysis project Ga0210391, IMG submission 160573) | Forest soil microbial communities from Barre Woods Harvard Forest LTER site, Petersham, Massachusetts, United States - Inc-BW-C-12-O ...
CGGAGTACAATCACGACCGGCCCCACCGCGGAGTGCAAAACCGCACTCCGCACGAGGCGTTCTTAGCTTTCGCAGGTGTACTAAAAAACGAGGCCCTGACTGTCTAAATTAGCGGGGAGCACTACAAGAGTCGTTTCGAGGGTTCTTTGTCGCCCCAGGGACGCGAGGGTTTGATCCGGTTTGTTCATGAGACGGATCTCTGGTCTGATCGGATTGAAGCGAGTCTAAATGCCGCCGTTCGTGATGGCGAAACTCTAGGACATATTCAAGTTTTAGCTTTGGAGACCTTAAATCGGCATGCGGTAAGCGACGCTATGTTGGAAGATTTGGCATCATCCGCTGAAAAACCGGAAGTAAGGGATTTCGCATTTCACGCTTTGGTTGAAAGGCAGCATCGCCCCACGATCGAGCGATGTCTATCGCAACTATTAGACTCCGAATCAGACCTGTCTGTAGGCGAGATAGAAAGACCTGGCCGTTCGCCGTTGGATTGGATTTCGAAAATCAAAGACAGATTTGCGTGGGACAAACTGGCGAAGCTCCGCGGAATATCTCTCCAGAAAAATCAGCCCATGGTTGCAGGCTTGCTGACCGATACCTTGGCGAGGATCGATCGAGCCGAGACGGCGAAACTGGTCGACCGACAGATTGAGCTCGCGCCGCCTGCGTGGCGCCACATACAGCAAGGTCAAGGGATCCGATTGGAAACGGAAGCAAGGGTGGAGAAAGCTCAGACTGCTCCTCTGGCGCGAGTGCTTGAGAGGCTTCGCGGTGCGACGTCGCTCAATCTACTGTTGGTATTTTGTGAAGGCAGTACGGATATTCCCGTTTTCAAGACTCTTATCAATCAGATTCGGGACGTAACGGATCAGGTCAAGTTTGATTTTGTTGGAGGTTGGAGCCAGTTGCCGCAAAAGGATCCGACCCTTTTTATGCTTGGCTGTAAGGGGGCAATTGTCGTTATGGACGGGGATGAAGGACGACACCTTCGTAAGCGAAATCGACCTCTGACGCCACTGGCAAAACGAGAGAAAGCTCGGCTCGCTGCGTCGGGTGTGGAACTGTTTGTTCTAAATCGGTACGGGATTGAAAACTATTTTCCCCGGGCAGCAATGGAAGGCCTTCTTGGACGGGACCTGGCTCACTTCTTTCCCCTTGCGGAAGACATTTCTGTTCTGGACCAAATGTCGCAAGACTTTCGCCCATGGATTTTCAGGTTGAAGCAGTTTGTGGCGCGGATTCTTGGGTTGGGCGCGCCGAGCGGTAAGAGATCGATCTATTCCAAGAGCAGGAATCGGGAAGTAGCAGAGCGGATGAATCTCGCGGGAGATTTGGATCGCACGGATCTTTACGAAGTCCTCCAGTACATCTCGTCTCGGGCTTTGGAGCTTCAGGACATGTAACAAAGGTGTGCCGCCGTTTTGGTGATTAGTGAGAATACGCGGGTGGCAGATATTTATTTCGGTGAGTTTATGAGGATATTTAACCATTTGTATTCGCGATACATCGTGGCGAAATTGAAGAAGGGGAAAGGACGATCCGGATGCGGGCTTTTGAAAGGGAGCTCAAGGATTGGGTGCCTCAGAATTTCAAGAGCGGTAGCCGTAAAGATTTGCGAAGACGTTATTTCTTGGCCGAAAATTGAGCTGCTCCCGTTGGTTTAGCCAGTTTAGGAGTTCCATTCTGTAACAGTTTGTTTTTCAGCACACTACAAGTACACAGAACACTACAAGTATGATCTGTAGTGTGCTACTCTCTTGTAGTATGGTTCGCTACGAACAATCCTTGACCGACTATTTAGAACTGGTCACCGGTTTAAGACCCAGGTTCGGGACGGCGCCGTCGACCACGGCACTGCCGCTCTTCCTGCGCGAGCAATTTGAATTCGCCGAAGTGGAGTTGTTCGGGCGTCAGCTGCTTCTCGCAGTCGAAAAGACGCCGCCCGACGAGCTTTCGGCCAGCGAGTATGCGCGGAATGCCGCAATGCTGCGACAAGGGCTTGGACAGGACGTGGCTTTGGTCATGGCGAAACTACCCTCGTTCGTGAGAAACCGTCTCGTGCGGGAGGGTGTGCCGTTCATCGTGCCCGGCGCGCAAATGTTCCTCCCGATGCTGATGGTCGATCTGCGCGAACGGTTCTCTAAAGCGGCGTCTCGAATACCGGACAAGTTATCGCCCGTTTCGCAATTGGTCGTGATTTATCAGATTCTACGGGAGCCGGTCGCACACGTTCCGCTGGCACAATTGGGCGAGCGGTTGGGGTACTCGGCGCAGGCACTGAGCTTTGCACAAGAGGAGCTGAAGGAGGCGAAGCTGTGTGACGTCCGGCGAGAAGGAAGAATGGTTTTCCTGGATTTCGGACTGCGGGGCAAGACGTTGTGGGAAAGGGCCGAGCCGCTGATGGCTAGTCCTGTGCGCAGAGCCCCATGGGTGCGCTGGGGGCAGCCGCGCGCGCGCGCGGTCGTGTCCGGAACTACCGCGTTGAGCCGGTTGTCGATGCTCGCCGAAGATGCCGTGCCAACTTACGCCATGCGTGATCGGGACTTGGGAGCCGCACTCGAAAAGGGCCAGCTTCTTGGGTGCAGCGGTCGCGAAGAGGCGGACGCGAGGATGGAGTCGTGGAAATATGATCCTTGGGTGCTCGCGGAAAACGGTGTCGCCGATCCGTGTTCGCTGTACCTGAGTCTGCGGAGGTCCGGCGACGAGCGCGTGCAGAAGGAAATTCAATTCCTGATCGAGAGGCTTCCCCAATGATTCGGGGCCTTGATCTTTTTCGCGAGCACTTCGCGGCTTATCGGAAAGCGTTCGTGCTCATCGGCGGCGTCGCTTGCCATGAATGGCTGTCCATGCAAGGCCTGGAGTTTCGGGCAACGAAGGACATGGACATGGTACTGATTGTGGAGGCGTTGGACGCTCCGTTCGTGGAGCGATTCTGGGAATTCATCGAAACCGGGAAGTACGAGGGCCGCTTTAAAGCCGAGAATGACCGACAGCTCTACCGTTTCGAAAAGCCGCAGGACGAACGATATCCGACGATGATAGAAATTTTCAGCAGGAAGCCGTCGAATATCGATCTCGCAGAAGGACAGGCTATCGTTCCGATAAAGCTCGACGATGATTCCGCTAGCCTCTCGGCGATTCTGCTGAATGACGATTACTACGCACTCGTCCGCGACCAGCACAACGAAGAACAAAATCTTCCTTTCGCAAATCCGGCAGCGTTGATTCCGCTCAAGGCGCGCGCCTATCTCGACCTGGCGGAGCGCGCCGCAAAGGGCGAGCAAGGAAGGAGCAAGGATATCGCCAAGCACCGCACGGACGTGTTTCGGATTGCCGCGACGCTCCCCGGTGAAGCGGGGCCGAGTATCCCGGGGCCCGTTCAAGAGGATTTACGGAAATTTCTTTCCGTGTTTCCCCCCGAAAACAAAGAACAGTGGCAAGCGATTCACGCCGGGCTCGAGGCGACGTTCGGTTCTAGAAAGATAAAAGCAGAGACTTTGATTGAAGCGATTCGCACGTATTTTGCTTTAGGGTGACGCGTTGGATTACGGGCGGCGTACACATGGCTCATCACGTCGAATTCGAGCGAATTCTTGACCGGCTCTACAAGCGCCGCACCGACCGGCTCCGGCGTATTCTAAATCCGAAGACAGGCAAAGTGCGCATCTTGACGAAGAGGCATCGTGAGAAGGCGATGCGCCGACTTGAGGGGATCGTCTCGTTGGGCCTCGCGGAGAAAATGGCGAAGAGAGAATTTGAGAAGTCGGTGGCCGAGCGAAAGTCCTGGCGTCCAAAGGGATGGGGGACGGAGAAAAAAGCTCGATGAGTTCCGCAAATGGACTCGGCGGAAAACTTCGAGAAAGCGCGGAAAGGTCTACGTATTCTGGCGAAAGCGTGAGTGTCGGTACATTGGACGGACCGGCGGTCGCGGCTCACGCCCGACCCGGCACTTCCGGAAGAACTGGTTTGCCGGTACAACCAGGATCGACGTATATACGACGCTTCAGAGGAGAAACGCGCCGAGGCTTGAATGCTTGGCGATCCATCGTTTTCAGCCCACCAAGAACAAGGTGAAAGCGGCCAAGAAGGGATGGACTCCACATTGCCCGTTGTGCGCGGTGCATCGACTTATCCGGAAAGAGATTCGAAAGATCTATCGATTTCGCTAGATTGGTTTCAACAGGAGTTCACCATAATCGCCAACCGATGGAAGGTGTTGTAAGCTTCCCGCCAGTTAGCGTCTGCCGGTGTGAAGAATATGAAGGAACTTGAACTAAGCGCGCTCCGAATTTGTTGGGGGACTCCGATTGTTGAAGTTGAGAATCCGGAGCACAACTCGGTTAAGCCAGGTCTCGTGACGCATTGCTACGATCGATGCGAACGGGACGGAATGGCCGTCGCAAGCGGGGTGGCGCCTCTCGCGAAGAGGGGATTGTACGAGAGTCGGTTCGATTTCTTTCAGGAGACCGAGCCTGCGGTCCGATCACTTAAGGCGTTCTGTTCCGATGCCCTTTTGGCTGCTTTGACTCAATTGGAGCAGCAGCTCGAAGGTGACGTGCTTGCGAGTCAGAAAGCCCGAGTGGATATCCATGAGTCTTGGGTTCACATCACGAAAGACGGTGGATTTCACGAGCCGCACCTACACGCGAATTGTTCTTGGTGTGGAATCTACTACGTGGACGCTGGCGATAGCTCAATTGATCCTCCGAATGGCGTAAATCAGTTCTTTCCACCATTTGCCAATACGTATGAGGATCTCGGGACCAAAATCTGGCCGCTCGGAACTGTCACGATTTGCCCGGGTGAAGGCAGACTCGTGTTGTTCCCCTCGTACGTTCGTCATTCCGCAGGTGTGTATCGCGGGAAGAAAGATCGGATCGTCATCGCTTTCAATGCGAAAGTCCGGTCCGGTGTACCTGCTTCCTGACAGCGGCCAAACGGTCGACCGTGATTCGGCGCGTTCATCGTGGATTAACAATGCGGATGTCGATCAGGGCTTGCTTTCCTCAATAATCAAGCGTACATTGCGGGTTTGGCAAGGAGGTCACTATGGCTAACAAGAAACCTGTCGGCACGATCCACCTGATCGTCAGCGATGAAGAGCATCCAAAGGTCGAAATTCCATCCGGAAAGAAATTGGAAGTCGTTGGAGTAACCCTGATAACTCCCAAAGGGGCGAAGGCTCAAGTGACCGCTGCACGACTCTGCAGCGGGGGAGGCACTTGTCAGGCTTTGTTCGAGGCCGAGTAGCCGAGCTCTGATCCAACTGCAGCGCGTAGTTCGGAGGCGCCCTCGTGCGATTGTTTGCGTCTCGCTACAACTTTTTCATACCGCTCGAGTCGCAAGCCGGTTTGCTCTTCAGCGCTTTTTCGGGCGCGATCGTCAAGCTAAGTGGCTCTGATTCGATTCAATTGGCTTCGCATCTCTGCCAATTTCCTCGCGAGGTTGATGGCGGTGAGATATCTGATGATCTGATATCTCAATTAACTGACGGCGGTTTTCTGACCCATAACCCGGAGGAACAGCTGGATGAGATACGGAGGCGTTACCGCGACGCCCGCCTCAACTATCCGCTCGTAATAACGCTGACTACGACGATGGAGTGCAACCTCGGGTGCTACTACTGCTATGAGCAGCGCGCGGAAGAGAGGTTGGAGGCCCGCGATGTGGATTCCATTGTTGCGCTCGCTCGCTCGCGCTTGACGAAGGCTGAGAAGCGGCACCTCCACGTGGACTGGTATGGCGGCGAACCGCTGCTGAATGTTTCGTTCATTGAGGCAGCTTCGTCGCGACTCCAATCTCTCGCGAGCGAGCTTGACGTCGGATATAGCGCTTCGCTGGTCTCAAACGGTACTTGCTGGCCTGACGATCCTGCCGCATTTGTTCGGAGGCACAGGCTTCGGCAGGTGCAAATCTCCTTTGACGGGCTGCGTGAGAACCACAATCGCCGGCGCCGATTTACGGAAGGAGCGAGTGAAGGAAAATCTTCGTTCGACCTAGCCGTGAATGTAGTCGATCGGCTGATTCCACACGTTCGCGTGGACATTCGATTTAACATTGACACCCGCAACAAGGATGATGTGCTTCCGATGATCGACTTTGGGCGGGAGCGGGGCTGGTTTTCTGGTCAGCACGGCACGACATTTCAGCCGGCGAGACTGGCTGCTTACACGGAGCACAGCTCGTTCATGAGAAAGGCGGAATTGAGCGTTGGCGAATTTGACGGCATTCGAGCATCCGTCAGGGAGTTTTTGACAGAAGCCCCGGTGCCAGAATCAGAAGCTCCAGACGGCTTCCCGTACCCACGAACTTCGGTTTGTGCTGCACTGGCGGCCGATCCCGTGGTGATTGGGTCGGACAAGCGGCTTTATCACTGCGGCCTCCAGGTCTCCGAGAAGGTGCGGGCTGTTGGCTCGCTGGAAAGGAGTTTTTCGCCATTTCAGATTCTAGGACAGGATCAAGTTGCCTGGAGTTCCGAAGAGAAGTTCTGGTCCGGGTTCGATCCAACCACGGCGCCGAAGTGCTCCCAGTGCTCCTTCCTGCCGATCTGTTGGGGTGGCTGTGCCAAGAAGCATCTGGATCGAGATCAGAAGGCAATTGACGAGCAGGGCGAATACTGGCGCTCAAATCTTGGTCGCCTTGTATCTCATGGCGTTGGCCTGACGCCGGTCGCACCCGTGGTTTTCACGGAGGCAGAGCAGTTCCGTTCACACCGGGGATAGAATTGCTGCGGAGTCAGCGCCAATCACAATGCGATTAAACAATGTCTGTCGGTGGGTGTGCGTAGTACTCCTCGCGGTTTTGCCCGTGGTCGCATCAGCTCAGAGCGAAGGTTCCGGGGCGACTTCGCCGCAGCGTCCGGGCCGTCGCGAGTTGAAGGGGACGCTCACTCAGGCGGACGTAAAAAAGAGCTTTTCAGAACAATTCGCGCCTGGTCTTTACCGTTTGACCTATCTTTCCGAAACTGCTCCTGCAGTCATCGAGTTGCAGGCTGACGGGAAAATTCTTGGCCGCTCGGCGCCCACTCAACCGTTTGCGGTCGTGCTAGGCGGGAGAAGCGGACGGCCTGTCGAGCTGATGCCCACAGGATTGTGCTCGTCGGATGTGGCCCCTGAGGATACATGCGCGGTCGGAAAACTTCATTTTCGCATCACGCAGTCAGAGAAGTTGACGATAAGTGTGGAGGGACTCGCAGAATCACCCGGAGATTTTCAAATTCTCGTCGATCCGCTTCAGGAGGCGGTGGAAACGCGGACCTTGGCGACGGGTGGAATCGTGACGTCTTACCTAGCGTTTGCCGGGAAGCCGGCTGTCGAGAGTCCTCAGGCTGAGTTTGCGATGCAGCTGTCAAAAGGGCAGCGCATTGGAATCCTGCTCGGCTCTCCTGACTTTACGACCGCGCTCGAGGTACTCGATGCGACTGGAAAGTTGGTTGCGAGCAACAGCGATTTCAATGGATTCTTGGATCCTTGTCGGGAAGTGCGAATCGACAGACTGCCGAAATTTGATCCGTTGTCGCAGTCAGATTCTTATCTCACATTTCAGAGCAGTGAGGGCGGCACGTACACAGTAAGAGTGAGTCCTCGATATCGGACTGAAACTGGACTGTACATCCTGAGAAGTTTCGACGTTACTGATCCTCGAATCACCGTCGGTCAAATGAGAACAGGCTACGTTGTAGGAACGCAGAGTCCTGAATTCGCAGTGAGCTTGCCTGCCGGTTGGCAGTCGCAGGGGAGTCAGATAATTGCGTACAGTCCGCTGCCAATTCGAGTGGAACTTACGGATGAAGCCGGGCGGTCTTTAGCGGAAGCAACCCAGGGGAAAACGAGCGAGTTCGAAAGCGGACTTCATCCGCAGGATCTGGAGATGCTCCATTGGAGTTCGATTTCTCTCGACCAAGTCGATGCGGTGAAATTGGCTAACGCCAGGATTCGAGTAAAGGCGAAGGAACCGGTCGGGGAGCAGTTTTTTCTAGTCGGTCTCGGAACTCGATGGGGGTCTTGTGGCGGCGGGGCAGTGGAGCCGATTGCGGTTCTGTATCCAGCGGTTGGCGATTTTCGCGATCAGGGCTATCCGGTGGGCGCGCCCAAGATGTCTGTCGCGGAGTTGGAGGCGTTGCTATATTCAACCACCCGCTCCGGCCTCCGATGGTATTTCCTCATACAAGCTCCAGAAGGGGAGGACAAAGACCCTGAGATATTGGTATCGAGCTACGCGCGTTACGTACCTGACCACGTGTCGTTGAGCGAATTGCTCGTCGAGTTCCATGTTGCGATACGAGTGCAGTTTTCACCCACGTCCGGTGCGACGCGATTGTGGACGCTGGTTGAGCGACACGGATACAAGGAAAGGGATTGGCATTTAGACGTGACCGAGTCCGCAAAAGCTCAACAAGCGCTTGCCGGACGAATCACACAGGCAATTCGGGACCGGACGAAATGAGCTTTACGGATTTGATCGGAGTAAAACTACCAACGACCGAACTGCAAGCGCGAAATCGCCTTACGGTGCTGTGGTTTGTGATGTTAGCCACCAACGTCGTGGTGGTGCTAGTTACATACCTTCTAGGGGGGTTCGGTAAACTACCCGACACGGGCACGCAACCGGCGATGTTGAAGGCGCTTGATACAGTCTTCTTCATTTTTGCACCGAACCTCACTGCCATTTCCACCTACTGGTTTGCTCTGAAGGATCAGAAGGACGCTGAGCTTCGTAATGGGATGGCATTTTCCATTTCCTGGTGGGGTTCGATCTTGTGGGGCCTAATTCTAACGGTTGTCCATATTTTCGGCGGAGCCGCCACATACGAAAATGGATTGCAGACTTTGTCGATTCACAGTAATTGGTTAATTAGCGGAGCATTGGCCTTTTACTTCGGAGCCGGAAAGCGGAAGTCCAATCGCAAGAAAGCACAGACTCCCTAGTTCCACGGTGGCAAACGAATCTGGGGGCCGCAATCGGAGGATGGTTTGACGAAGCCCGCACAAACGCCAGACCCGCGGATCACTTGGCCCGCCGAGCACGCGCCCGCGTCGGCGATGGTGTTCGCGCAAAATATCGTCGATATCGCGGCTTCCCCTGAAACGGTCTGGTCGCAGCTCGTCGATTGCGTTGCGTGGCCACAATGGTACAAGCATTGCTCGGACGTCTCCATGCTCCGCGGAGGCTCGCGGTTGAACTCCGAATCGAGTTTTCGATTTAAAACGCTAGGCTTTCATTTTGAGCCTGAAATCGTCACGTTCGAACCGCATCGAATGCTCGTTTGGTCGGCGAAGGGGCCCGCTGGAACGAGCGGCTCACACGCTTGGTATATAGAGCCGAGTCCGCGCGGCTGTCGCGTCATCACAGAAGAGTCACAGATCGGCTTGATTCTTTTCTTTCTGCGTGCGCGCACGCGTGACCGGCTTCTTACGTCGCACGAAGAATGGCTTCGTTCTCTAAAGGAACGTGCGGAGGCTCGTAGAGATTAGACCCTGCCGATCCCGACGCCCCTAGCGACCGGCCTGTCGCTAGGCGAGGCTTCCGTCGAAGATAATCGCGTTTAAGCCGTCCATCACGGCGGCGGCTGTAAGCGCCCCGATCCCGCGTCAGGCGTCGAGATGCAGGGTCGGTAGCCCTTCTCGACGCGGCGCTACGAGAGCAGTTTGCGCTCGCCTTTTCTTATCAGGCTAATCACACCTTCGCCGCGGCCGCGATCTCGGCATCGTACTTCGCCAGATGATCTTCGAGCCGCACCTTGCCGAGATTGACCGCGAGGCTGCCACCGGCACGCACCACGTCAACGTCGCGAATTCCAATGAAATCGAGCACCTTCCGAAGTACAGGCGTCACTAGATCAGGCGCTTCGCTTGGTTCACCGGGGATATAGCTGTCACGAGAAACGACGATCAGTCTTGCCTTTTTGTTTTCGAGCATCCCCGGCCAGCCCGGCGCCAGGCGGAAGGTGAACCCAGGGCGCACCACATAGTCGATCCAGGATTTCAGAACAGCCGGCACGGTGAAGTTGTACATCGGCGTGCAGATGAACAAAACGTCTGCAGCCCGGAGTTCCGCGATCAGCTCGGCAGACAAATCGAGAGCCCGCTGCATCTCAGGCGTCCTCGGTACTTCGGGAGGCGCATACACACCGGCGATCCAGTCGTTATCCATGTAGGGGATGCGCGTGGCGTTCAGATCGCGGGAGATCACCTGTCCGTCCGGATTGTTGCGCTTCCAGTATTCGATGAACCGCTTTCCGAGCGCGCGAGAGATGGAACGATCACCACGAGGGCTGATCTCGAGACTGAGCAGGGTTGGCATCAGTAATGTCCTTCGGATCGAGCGTCTGTGCGATGGAAGTCAAACCAAAGTGAGCCCGCCATCGACACGAAGTTCTGTCCCGGTGGTAAAGCGCGAGGCATCGGAAGCGAAATACAACGCCGCGGCGGCGATTTCGTCCGCTTCACCCGGCCGGCCGAGAGGCACGCGGGCGATCATCTCGCCGAACCCGGTCATTTGCTCAGGTGTGAGTTTCATCTTGCCCGCGATGGGCGTGTCGATGGGGCCGGGCGTAATCGTATTGACTCGGATACGACGCGGAGCCAATTCAGCGGCGAGCGACATGCCCAGCGAGCGCAGAGCGGCCTTGCTGGCGCTGTAGGCGCTCAACCCCGGCATGCCCTGCACGGCAGCGGTGGACGAGGTAAGAATGATCGAAGCGGCGTCCGACAGTACCGGGATCGCATGCTTGAGAAGGAAGTAAGGGCCTCGCACGTTGGTGGCGAACAACATATCGAAGAGGGTTTCGGTAGTGGCCGTCGCCAGCGCGACACGCGCAATGCCAGCGTTGACGAAGAGCACGTCGATGCGAGCGTGCTTCTCCTTTACCCGATTGACCAGCGCCTCAGCGGCCTCGGGGTCACCAGCATCCGAAACGATGGCCTCCACGTAGGGCATCGCCTTGCGCGCGGCCTCAACTGTAGTGGGATTAGAGCCCGTCACGATTACGGTCGCTCCCTCTTCATGGAAGCGTTTTGCGGTCGCAGCTCCGATTCCGCTCGTTCCGCCAGTTATGAGGGCAATTTTGTTCTTCAGCGTGTCCACGCGAATGGTCTCCCGATGAAATATTGTAGCGTACGCTACATAATAACAACAAGCGAGTCTGCGGGTCAAGGAATTCTTTCACGACTGCTACAAATACGCTAAGATGATGTCATGGCGCGCACACTAGAGTTCGACTTCGAGAATGCCCTCGGAAAGGCAATGCGGCTTTTCTGGAAAAGCGGATACGCTGGCACATCGTTGCGTGACCTGCTCAAGTCAATGGGGATTGGCGAGGGCTCCTTTTACAACACACTCAAAAGCAAGAAACACGCCTACCTGGAAAGTTTGAAGCGTTACAATGCGACCGTCGGACGCCAACGCGGAGAGGCGCTCTTCGCGGCGGCAACGGCCAATTTGGGAGTGCGGGCGCTCTTTCAATTGGTGCTCGATTGTCTGGACGACCCCAAAGCGCCCTCTCGGCTATGCCTGATGGCAGGCAGCATCACGCGCGAGGTGTTGGCCGAACCCGAGCTGCGAAAGTACGTGCAGCAGCAAATGTCGATGCTGACGGAGGAAATGACCGCGCGTCTCAACGCCGACAAGGAAGCCGGGCTTTTGCCAGCGGACTTCGATCCGCAAATTGTCGTGCCGATCATCATCACCTACCTGCAAGGAATTTTTCGGATGGCTCTCGTGTCCTATGATCGAACCAAATTCGACCGCCAGATCGAAGTTTTCCTTACGGGGTTGGGGCTCTGAGGCGCGTCATTCTTTCCTTAGGATTTCGAAGAAAGTAAAAAGTCTCAAATCTTGCGGAATCTTTGGACGAGAATGGCGCGAAACTTTTAGGCAGCTCGCGACTCTTATGGAACAGCTGGGCCACTCCGTATGAGCGCGGGTGTGTGTCCCGCTGGGTTTGGACCGCATGTGTGCGCGTTTATCGATCTCAAGGCCCACTGAGTGAGCTTGAGGAGAGGCATCCATCATCGTGGCGGGAAAAGCGGGAGAAACCAAAGGGGATTCAATTCCTGTTCGGGTAGCGATCGCGCAATTTGCTCCGGTCTATCTCGATAAGCAGGCGAGCCTCACCAAAGCTCTAGAGTTGATCCAACGCGCCGCGGAGCGCGGTTCACAGCTCGTAGCTTTTGGCGAGACGTGGCTGGCGGGCTATCCGGCGTGGCTCGATGTATGCCCGGGCGCGGCGCTGTGGGGAAACGCTGCGACCAAGGAAGTCTTCGCCAGGCTCAGGAGCAACAGCATTACCGCGCCCGGTGAAGAGGTGGATACACTTTGCGAAGCCGCCGGGGATTTAAAGATTACGATCGTGATTGGCGTAAATGAGCGCCTTGATGCGGGTCCGGGAAACGGCACGCTGTATAACACTCTGCTCACCATTTCCCACGATGGCAAGCTGCGCAACCATCACAGGAAGCTTGTTCCAACCTACACGGAGCGCCTCGTGTGGGGAAACGGAGACGGGCGGGGACTGGATGCAGTCTCCACATCACGAGCCCGCATAGGCGGACTGATCTGCTGGGAGCATTGGATGCCCCTCGCGCGTATGGCTATGCACAATTCTGGTGAGCAGATTCACGTGGCCGTGTGGCCGACCGTTCACGAAATCCATCAACTCGCCAGCCGCCACTATGCCTTCGAGGGCCGCTGCTTCGTTCTAGCTGCCGGCCTGATGATGCGGGTCGAAGATCTCCCCTGCGAGTTTGCTTCGGATCTTGGAGCTCAGACCGCTGAGAGTCCATGGATCGAACGTGGGGGGAGCGCAATCATCGGGCCCGACTCCCGCTACATTGTGGAGCCCGTTTTCGACCGTGAGGAGTTGATCGTGGCGGACTTGAACTTGAGTCACATCGACCAGGAGACAATGACCCTCGATGTCTCGGGGCACTACGCTCGTCCCGATCTCTTTCGGTTTGAGAAGAAAAACATTGTGACGGAGGAGTAGATTTTCACGTAAGTCTCATCACAAGAGGAGCAGGCAATATTGTCAGGGACCACAGGTCAAGACGACAAATTCGAGGAATTGAGAAAGATATTGGTTCGAGAAGTTCAACGGACACAGGAGGTGGCGCACAAGCTCACCGACGATTTGACAGCCATCGGCGGATACGCCGAGATCATGGTCATGCGAACCGGGGAGGAACAAACGCCTCATGAGCTGAAAAAGGTTCTCGCTCGCGCCAAACAATCGATCTTGCTATTGCAGGATTGCGTTTCGAATTTGCGGGAGGTACAACGCAGGTACTCGTGAGTGCCGACACGTGCAGCGGAATGCCCCTAGCTTCCCGATCGATCGCCGTCCGTACCAAATCCCAGGTGGAGCGAGTGCTGGCGGATCCAAGTCTCGACCTTTAAATTTACGAGGCATTTGTTGAACCAAACATGAAAATTTATTTTGGCTTCACCGTAGCTGGGAATCGCTCGTCGATCGAAGCGGCGAGGAGACTTATAGACGTGGTATCGCAGATGGGACACGAAGTACTTACGCGCCACCTGGTGGACGACAATGCTTGGGAAAAAGATAGGATTATCACTCCGAGAACAGTCTATCTTCGTGACATGAGCTGGCTGGAGCAGTGCGACTTATTCATGGCTGAGGTTTCGGGCTCTTCGTTTGGTTTGGGTTTCGAGACCGGATACGTACTGGGAGCAACAAAAAAGCGAGTGCTCCTATTCTACGAGAGGAAGGTTGAAAGCAACATTTCTCTCCTAATCACGGGCAACGCGCATCCGAATTGCAGCTTGGTACCGTATTCGGAGGTCGAAGAAGCGGAACTGTGGGTCCGGTCCGAATTGTCCCAATCGTAGCCAAGCGTGTGTTTCTTACGATCTCCGCAAAGACTTCACGGAATTCGCCAGCACGTAAGGCGCACATGCCAAGGCAATCCTCGCCATCCCGCAGAACCGGTAGCCACAAGGATCCCTTTTCAACCGGTAACATATGGAACATATTTACCGGCAGTCCCCTAAGTAGCGTCATCATTTCGAACAAGCGGTTGCGTGTGTTCAGGCTTAGCACGATGTCAGGATTCGTGTGGATTAAGAGCTTTTGCAACTCGCGATTCGACATTGCAAAAAAGCAGCGGCAACCACTGTTTTCTAGAAGCGGGATCGAGGAAAACAGACGAGCGCACTCTCCTGCCAAGAGAACATTGGCGATGTTTCTTTCAATTGGCTTGGGCGCGAGCAGAGTTCTTCTTTTTTCCTGGCTGTGGACCCAAGACAAATACCTCGGTGAGCGCAATGGCCAAACACTTACGGTTCGCATGCCCTAGCTAGCGGTTCGCGCTTCCGCCGCGGTCCAGACTGCCGCACCCAGCAGAACCAAGTCTTTGATTAGGAACTGGCCCGCATCCCCTAACAGCGGGAAGCCGTGTAAGAGTTGGAACGCACCTGGCGTGGAGAACAGAAAACTCACGGTAAGAAGGAATGTGATGACAGCCCCTATGCTGCCTGCGAAAGAGAGTCGCGCGGAAAACGGCCGTAGGGCGATCAGCGCGGCGACAACAATTTCGATCGTTCCAATCAAGTTCGAAACCGTCTGAAGACTGAAGATGTGGTAAAGCCAGAACATCAGTGGACTGCTGGCCACCAGGGGCTGAATGCCCTGCGCCTCCGAACTAGTGAACTTGAGAATCCCAATCAAAAGAAGCGTCACGACCAGGCCGTAGCGCGAAATATGTATGCCCAGTTTTTCCAAGTAGGCTGAGGGCGCTAGGCGATCCGGCGCTTCCACCAGCATTCTTTCCGTACTCGTCTCTACGATTTGACCAACTTTATCCATTTTCTGACTCGCTTCCCGGGATCTCCCGCTTGATTTCTTAAACCTTATAACGTGAAGTTTTGTTGAACCAAAAACACAATTTCGGTTTTTCGGAATGATTCCCCAAAAATGTTCTTTACATCTTGATGAAGGGCAATTCCGCAGGTTCGTGCCTCGTGCGATGCAAAGCTCAGCGGGGCGATGAGAGAGTCCAGGGGCAGATAGGCATGATCGCTTTCTGTCTGAGCTCTCCCGCGAAATCCCCTCCGGGGGAAGTCTCTAGTTGCCTCCGGATGTTCCTACAGTCGAGTCTTGGCGGAGGTGCCTCGCTGCGGCCTCCATGATCGCCGCCCGGGGCACCGGAATGCTGTACACGTCGTACGCTGTTCGAATGCTGCTGAGGAAGCGCTGTTCCCCCACGCGCTCGAAACTCACCTGGGGCTGGTCGCTGGAAGCGCTTGCAACCGTGATGGCGTTTACAAATACGCTGGCATGGTCATTACTGAGGACCAGTCCGCCCAATTTATCATCGGAAACGCGGCTTAGTGTATAAGTGCCCGCGGGCAACGTCTTACCGCCGACCACAAACTCGAAGGGCAGCGTTACGACAATTTCGTTCCGAGTCGTTGCCCGGGCAGCGACGCCCAACCCAAGAACGCACGTGAGTGTGAGTAGAATGCTTGCGAATTTCTTCGTCATGATTTTCTCCTTTTATAGCGTCAAGGTTTGCAATGCTGACCCGCGAGGCACCCGACCTCTAAATGTCGGGACTGTCCCTTATATGCTCGTTTCAACAATCATCCTCAAAACGTCTACGGGGAGTGAGATGAGCTTGTCGCAATAAGGTTTCAGTAGCTTCACAGAAACAGTTGGCGGGCGGCCTGAGGAATCGGATTCCGCGGGGCGCAAGAGGGAACTTGAACTGTTCGCGCGTGCTTGAAACCTTTGGCCCGGTTGCATATCTAACTTGGCGTTGAGGATTTCAATTGCGAGAAAAGACTGTGGTCGGCGATCTCGTACCGCCGTAGCCGTTGTCCCGCAAATTTTGCCCTGACAGGAGCATCGCGCATGGCCGACGTAAAACTTATAGTCCTCTACCCTCCTCCGAAAAATGTGGGGGCTTTCGAGAAGGTCTATCAGACCGAACACGTGCCCTTAGCGGTCACGAAGCTTGGCGGGAAAAGTAAAATCGTGGCAACCAGAGTATTAGGCTCTCCACAGGGTGAGCATCCTTTGTACCGCATTGCAGAAGTCTACTTTCCATCGATGCAAGCCCTGCAGGCGTGCGTCGCGTCGGACGGCGGCAAAGAAGTCTTGGCACACGGGGTGAAGATTTCTTCCGGGGGCACTCCAATCTTTTTGGTCGCCGAGGAAGAGACTTTCAGTTTCTCGCAACCACCGAATGCTTAGGGGGAAAACATGGTCCGTTTCAGGATGCCTGTTGCCGTACTCTTTGCCATTGCCGCTCTATGGTTTGGGTCACTTCGATACCTGCGCGTCACGAGCGCAGCACCAATGCCCTCGAGCGATGAAGGCTATCGTGCTCCGATACTCGTGGAATTGTTTACATCCGAGGGCTGCTCCAGCTGCCCCCCGGCTGACGCCCTCCTTGAGAAGCTAGACCTCGATCAGCCAGTTAGCGGCCCGCAACTGATCGTTCTCAGCGAACACGTGGATTATTGGGATGATATCGGATGGAGGGATCCCTACTCTTCGCACGAATTGAGCGAGCGGCAGAGCGCCTACGCGGCCCAGTTTGGCCAGGGAAGTGTCTATACACCGCAGATGGTCGTTGACGGACAATACGAGTTCGTGGGCAGCGACGAACGACGAGCAACGCAAGCGATTCGTGATGCCGCGAAGGCCATGAAGAGCGCCGTGAGTATCTCTTCGAGCGTGCGGGACGAAAAAACGATAACGCTGCATATCCAAGCAGGGCCGCTGCCGCCGTCCGCCACTGCCGGGTCAGCGAGCGTCTATCTGGCAATAGCAGACAACTCCGATAAGTCGGAAGTCGGTGGCGGAGAGAACAGCGGAAGAACGCTGACACACGTTGCCGTGTTGCGAAACCTCATCCGAATCGGAGGTGTCGATACCACCGCAGGCTTTTCCCGGGACATGAAAATCGATCTGGACGCCCGCGATCAACGCAACGCGAGAATTGTGGTCATCGTGCAGGAAGCATCCGCGGGAAGAGTATGGGGAGCGGCATTGACTCGGGGCTCCAATTAGCCTCGCTTATCTTTCATGCTTGGCGTCGATTCTTTCACCCGGGACGGAAGAAGCGGGGAGATCTTAAATGGGGAGCAAGTATGAAGATAGTAGTTTCCATGCTTTTAGTTGCACTTTTCTTTGCCGCTCCAAGTGGGCAAGAAAGCCCTTCGGGTACCCACGTCGCCGCACCTTCGGTCGGCCTGGAGGTTGCCCAGCCCGCGCCGGCATTTGTTCTACCCGATCAGTTCGGGCATGAGCAGTCCAACGAGACGCTTAAAGGAACGAACGGCACGGTTCTTCTTTTCTTCCGTTCTGCCGACTGGTGACCCTTCTGCAAAGCGCAGCTCGTGCAGCTGCAAAGCGCAAAACAAAGGTTCGCAGCGCAAGGCTTTAAGCTGGCGGCGATCAGCTACGATAGTCCAGCCATTCTGAAGGATTTTGCGGACCGTCACGGAATCGACTTTCCCCTATTGGCGGACCCTAGTTCCGAAATCATTCGCAAGTTCAATGTCCTCAACCCCCAAGCCAAGGGCATGACCAAAGGGATGGCCTACCCGGGATTCTTCTACATCGACGCCAACGGAGTCATTCGGGAAAAGTATTTCACTGCGAAATACACCGATCGATTGACGGCCAACAATCTCATCGCCAAGCTTTTTCCGGAGTTGAGTGCGGAAGTGAGCCAGAGCGTCGAAGCGCCGCATCTTCGGCTTACCCTGGCGCAGTCGGATCGCAGCGTCATACCTGGCGGCCGAATCAGCCTCATTGCCGATATTGAGCTTCCGCCGGATGTACACGTGTACTCTCCGGGGGTCCAGGGCTACAAGCCGATTCAACTCGTCTTGCAAGACCTTCCAGGAGTCGAATTACAACCTGTGGTTTACCCCAGCGCAAAAGTGCTGTACTTGGCAGCCATTCAGGAAAATGTCCCGGTTTTCGAGGGAAAGTTCCGCATCACGCAGGATGTTACCGTAACTCCTTCCAAGCCGGCAGATGGCGTCCGCTCCCTGGTTTCCGCGCAAAGGACGGTTTCGGTTGCAGGGGAGCTAAAGTATCAGGCCTGTGACAAGACGGTTTGCTATCCGCCAACGTCGGTGCCGGTGACTTGGCAGTTACAGATTCTTCCCCTGGACCTCAAGCGTTCCCCGGGGGCTATCCAGCACAAGTAGCATGTCGCATGGTGGAGTCAAGCCGATCCGCCTCCTGAAACCTTTCGACGCCCGGCGAATCGTATGGAAGGCATGGGGTTCGCTTGAGGTCGGCTGCGCGACGCGTTGAGATACGTCGCGGGCTCGCAGGCGATGGCCAGCTATCCTTTGGTGAAAATGAGCACTCCGCAATCGCAACCGCAAACGAACGAAGCGCAACTCATCAGGAGAGTCTGCGACGGAGAGCGAGAGGTTTTCTATGAGTTGGTGCGTCCTTATGAGCGCATGGTTTACGCAACCGCGATTTCGATTTTGAAAAATCCGGCCGACGCGGAAGAGGTTGCGCAAGAGGCGGTTTTGAAAGCCTTTTCGAATCTTCCAAGCTTTCGAGGTGAGGCAAAATTCAGTACCTGGCTCGTACAAATCACCTACAACGAAGCAAAAATGAAACTGCGAAAGGCCCGCGCCCACCTTTATGAGTCCATTGACGAGCAGAAACAAAATGACGACGGAGACTATATCCCCAATGACTTTGCGGATTGGCGGCCCATCCCATCGGAGGCACTCGAATCCGATGAGATGAGGAAAATGGTCCAGAATGCGATCAAGTTGCTTGCCGCTATCTATCGCGAGGTGTTAATCCTGAGGGACGTACAACTCTTGACCGTGAAAGAGACGATGATGGTTCTGGGTATTTCGGAAGCTGCCGTGAAAACTCGCCTTCATCGCGCGCGGCTGCTCCTGCGAGACAGCCTAGCGCCTGGATTCGACGGTTGCTGGGTCCGGGGTCAGGCGTATCGGAAAGTTCGACCATGGTAAATCGAGAAGGGGCACGATGAGTACAATTGAAATCAGTTGCAACGAAGTGTGGCTGGAAATCTCGAATTATATCGATGGAGATATCTCGCCCGAGCAGCGTGAACGAATGGAGGCGCATCTCGCACACTGCGCTCACTGTTCCGCGGTCCTGGGCGGAACGCAGAATGTCGTGGGACTGATCGCCGATGGAAGGTTGTTCCAAATGCCCGAGGGGTTCAACAAGCGGCTCTATAGCAGGATCCAGGGTCTTCCGTAACTTTATTCTCCGGGCGGCAGGGCCTGTTCGGGCCGGAACGGGTCTGCGACATCTCGGTTATCCATATACATCCACAACTTCCATTCTCCTTCTTTATTTTTCCGCCAAATATCCACATAACGATCCCTGCGATGGGCTGGGTGACCGCCGGCCTTAGGTGTAAGCGTCCAGTCGTGCCAACCGTAGTCGTAGGCCACGTCTCCCTGCAGGCGAATCTCGATAACAATCACCTCGAGCTTCGCGGTGAAGCGCCCGAATAGGTCTTCCATGCGAGTTTTCAAGGCCTCCAATCCACTGCCGCCAAATTCACAAGGTTGGCCGTCGGAGAAATTGACCAAGTCGGGATCGGCGATCGCCAGCAGCTTGGCTACATCCGAAAAATTGAAGGAATCCCGGAATTCGCTCTTGGCTACGTTGATTGCATAGAGGTCGTCCATTCCTGTGTCTCCGTCGACGAACCACAGCAATTTAGATAGTTTTTCGCGCGATTTAGTCTACCTTTAGGAGGGCGAACACCGCTATTTCGATTGTATTCCAGGAGTGCCCGCTCTTCTCACAATGGGAACGACGGTAACTTCCCGGCCTGTTGCGAATCAGAAACGTGCGAGAGCTTTCTGGGTCACGCCGCGGTTCAGAATTCTGGCGACTGTGCGTTCGCGGCCAATTGCGATAACCCCAACACCGTGCTCGAACTTGGACATCCCGCGCCCGCGATTCCTGGACTCAATCCGGGAAGTGGGCCGGCGCTCGTCGTTTTTTTCGAAACCAATTGTCCGACATGCCGGCTTGCCATTCCCTACCTGAACAAACTGGCTCAAGGTGCTCGGGTGATCGGCATCTCCCAAGATGACGATGTAGCGACAAACGAGTTCACACGGCAACTGGCGACGACATTTGCGGTGCAGCGCGATCCTGGCTTTGTGCTCTCGCGCGCCTTCGAGCTGACGTTCGTGCCCTCACTGTTCTTGCTCAATCCCGACGGTCGCATTCTGCAGTCGCATTTCGGCTTCGACAAGTCCGCCCTAAATGAAATTGCTGCTCAGCTGCGGTGCCCACCCGTCGCCGCGGAATTCGACGGCACACCCCACAGCAAACCTGGCTGCATGTCGCGTCATCTCGAACCCCGGGTGGATGGTGAATCCGCTCCCGCGCCGGTTATCGGCTCCGCCCATGGAGTTCCGGCTTCCATCGTCGAAATTCCGGACGGCGAAGACCCGCTTGAGTATTGCTTCGAAACTTTTGGCGATGGATTACCGGTGATTCCTCCTACGCCGGAGCGGATCGCCCATATGCTCAGCGGAGTGTCCCTTGAGCGTACCGACATCGTCGCCCGCGTACCGCCTTGCTATGGAGAAGCTACGCTGGAGAAAATTGCGGCGAACGCCGTGATGGCGGGTTGCGTTCCGGATATGATGCGGGTATTGCTCCCGCTGGTTCGGGCGGTTTGCGATGAACGCTTGAACATCCACGGCGTACAAGCGACCACGCATTTCGCGGCGCCGCTCGTCATCATCAATGGCCCGATTCGGAATGAGCTGCGTTTCGCGTACCGCCAAAACGTCTTCAGTAATGTGGCCCGGGCCAACAGTACTCTGGGACGAGCGCTTCAATTGATACTGCTAAATATCGGCGGCGCAAGGCCCGATGGTATCGATATGTCCACACTCGGGAATCCTGGCAAGTTTAGTTACTGCATTGCCGAGCACGAGGAGGCAAATCCGTGGGAGCCGTTCCACGTCGAATGCGGGTTTAACCGCGAACAGAGCGCTTTGACGCTGTTTGCGGCGGAAGCGCCGCACGGCGTCAGTGAGCACACCGCACGAACCCCGGAGCAGGTCTTGCAGTCGATTTCCTACGCTCTTGCCACAGTCTGGACCTATCGCTTGTGCCTGGCCTCGGAAGCGCTGGTCGTTCTTAGCCCGGAACATGCGCAAACCATTCATCGCGCAGGTTGGAGCAAACAGAATGCGCGGGACTTCCTGTTCGAGAACACCGGCGTGCCGCTGCGCGCCTATGAGGGTGCTCCCGATGCCGAAGGCAGCCAGATGGCGGCGAAATACAAAGAAATCCTGATCAATGGAGAACGTTGCTACCAGAAGTTCCGTTCGGCGGAGTCGATTCGCATCCTGGTGGCGGGCGGGACTGCCGGGAAATTCTCCGCCGTGATCGGGAGTTGGGTCGCCGGGCCGCGTGGCAGCGAAATGGTTACCTATCCTATTTGAGGAAGCAGCTAGGAATTTCCAACGCGTGGAGGGAGACATGGCTCGATGGAGACCTTTTCTCCAGCGGGCAAGTTCCCTGAAAGGGATGCAAATGTCCGACAAATTGATCAATCCGATGAACGAAACGCCAGCGAGAGTCTCGGCTCCGCCCGCACGACTGCGAAGCTTAGAGGGCAAGACCGTCGGCCTGCTGGATATCAGCAAGACCGGTGGCAATCTCTTCCTCGATCGACTGGAGCAGTTGCTCCGCGAGCAGTTTCATGTCGCGAATGTTGTGCGCGCGATGAAGCCCACCTTCGCGAAACCTGCTCCGCCGGTCATCATCGAGCAGCTTCGTGGCACGGATGCCGTCATTGAAGCCCTCGCCGATTGAGGGTCGTGCACAACGTGCAGTTTGCACGACACGATCAATTTAGAAAATTTAGGAATTCCCGCGGTGCCCATTGCCACCGGCGAGTTCCAAACGGCCGCGCGGGCCCAGGCGGCGGCACTGAATCGCCCGGATTTTGACGCGATATACGTGCCGCATCCCATTCAAGACCAAACCAGCCAACAGATTGCAGCTCGCGCGGACGCTGCGCTCCTTGAGATTGTCGCTCGGCTCACGCAAGCCTAATGCGAGAATCAAGAGTTGCTGACCCTTTGGTCGGTCACGCTGGTCATTCCTAACACAGCTTGCGGGACCCCCATCGAAAATACCTTTGGCACGCAGGCTAGAGCTTCCGTCCCTGCTCCGTGAGCGTCTTGGCTTCCCGGCGAACGTCTGCCCACTTGATTGGCAGATCCATTATTGTTCCCGGCTCATTGCTCGACTCTAGCAAACCGAGTGCGGCGAGCACCACGCGCCGCTGCAGGTCACGGTGAAAGGGCGCTCCGAAGTGATGCCCCATGGGCCAGGGCAGAAACAACGCGCGCGGAACTTTGATTGCTTCCGTGACGTCCCGCGCTACGGTCACGGAAACCGTCGGCACGCCACGCTCTTCAATGGCCCTCTGGATCAGTCCCACGGACTGATGGCAGATCGGTCAAGCCGGTGCCAGTAGTGCGCAATCGGCCTGCTCTTCTTCCACCACTTCTTCCGCAATTCCCGCGGCCACGGTGCACTCAAATTTCTCCGGGTCCATGTTGTAGCCGATAAAACTGAAGAAATTTGCGGTCAGCCCGCCCAGCCGCCCTTCCTGAGCCAGTTCCTGCAGCCGTTCGATAGGGAAAATCACGTTAACGTCCAGGTCGGCGTCGTCGTGGGGGTACTTCAACTGATGAATGATCAGCTCCTCGTGTTTGACCCTGGAGGGCACGCGCATAAATCGGAAATCTCCGAACGGATGGCACACATCCAGAGGCTTCTCGGTTTTCAGATGTACGCCGCAGGAACTCACCAGCGTCAACCGGCATGATGCCAGCGGTTTTGCCAATTGCGCTTGCCGGACATAGCTCTCTTTTCGGATCATCGATCCGGGGTAGCGCTCGTTGATGGTTTGCCACAGGCCGGTTCGCAGCTGTATGCCAGCCTCACGCGGATCGGTCGTGGACAACGCGTCTTTATCGGCTGCCGTCATGAATCCACCTCCCGGAGCGGCGGATGAGATAAAAATGGAGATGGTAGAACAGCAAGGCCAAAGTCGCTTCGTCCTTCTCCAGAACCTGGGTAATGAATTCGCGGTCCACGGGCTGATCCCGCAGCAGGATCTTTATTGTTTCGGCCCACGACTGGTCAATTTCTTCTTTACCCACGGTTTCGTTACCGTCGCCCAAATGCAAGCGCACGAATCGCACAAGCTTTCCCACGTCGTCCTGGGCAGCCGCCTCTCGCAGATATGGAACAGACACGCGGTCCTCCTCCTCGTTTGGATTTTGTGTCCAGCCACCGATTCTGGAGCATTCTCAGGGGAATCGTGATCGATCCTCAAGGGGAATCGGTCGGGAAGACTGTGTACCTAACATCGCCCCGCTTCGCGGAGACTCCCTTCGAGTTAATGCACACAGGGGATTCCTTGAGGGACAAACTCCTTGCAAAAGAAATATCTTCCGGTCCGAAGGGTTTGTTCGGGATCCTATCGAGAGATTTGGTCATGTCTCAGCTCTCGAGTTGCCGCAAGATGAAAAAGCTTTGGTCGTCCTCCCTGGGCGCGTTCCCTCGAAAAGCCTGCATTGCCGCAAGCAAACGGTCGGCCATGGGAGCGGGCAGATCAACCGGCAGATTTCGGATGATGTCCATCAGCCCATCGGCTTCGAGCATGTGGCCTCGTGTGTCTGTGGCTTCGGTGATCCCGTCGGTGTAGAGAATCAGAATGTCATCAAGATCAAGGCGCACCGCGACCTGCACATACGTTGTCCCAGGAATCAATCCAAGCGGCACCCCTTCGATGGATCGCGCGAATGGGGTCGCGGGTTCGAGCCAGTCCCATGTGTTGGTTTTCGCGTGATACCACAGCGCTGGTGGGTGTCCGGCGTTTGTGAAAACAAGTTCGCGCGTTGGCCGACAGTAGGCAAAGAGCGCCGCGGTGGCGTACTGTTCTCCCTTTTTTTTGCCACTGCGCAGAGATTCGTTCAACTCGCGCATGAGTTCCGACTGGTCCCAGGTATTGATGTGCTTGCGGATCAGTTTCCGGAGTAACTGAGCGGCAACGCTGCTGGATCGACCGTGACCCGAGACATCCGCGAGAGCGAAGCGCGAAATGATTCCGTTAGAACAGACGGAGATGTAGTGAACGTCGCCACCGAGGTCTGCCCTTTCGACTGGATCGGAATAAATCCATCCGCCTAAACCGGGAAGCTCGACGGCGTGATTCACCCGGCGATTTCCGCCCCACACCTCAAGGCACGCTAATCGGACGATGTCACTGAACTCTGGGGGAGCGGTTGTAAGTGGACGATTCGTAGTGGCCTTCCATGTGTTCTCCGTCGGATAACCTTTCGGAGCAAGTTCGATTCGCGGGCATAAAAAAGGTTTCAGGAGATCGGCGACAAATATTTGGATTCCGGTGAAACTTCGGGGAGTGTTGCGAATCACACCTCAGGAAGTTCGCTCCGTCATGTCAGTTTGAGTCCAGATTTCCCGGGCGGTCACTTAGCTTCGACCTCGGAAGGAAGAGCCGATGTACGTCTCTGCCGTCTCCAAGGTTGAAATCCGGCCTGAAGGACATGTTGTGGGCCAAAATCTTTCGACAGGAGAAAATTCAGCACAATGACAAAGTCAAAGAAAGGCTTAATCGTGGGCGCGGCACTCGCGGGCCTGCTTGCGGGGAGTGCCGCGTCCATCCAGGCGTCCACCACTCTCGCCGGGCTGCGATCGTCGTTGAGTCCACAAGACCAATCCCAGAATGCCGATCAGAAGGTGAAGGAGAAGCATGGCTGTAAGGGCCAGAACTCGTGCAAAGGCAAGGGCGGGTGCAAGGCCAACGACAACGGTTGCAAGGGGAAGAACACTTGCAAGGGCAAAGGCGGTTGCGCCACTGACGGTTCCAAGCCGCCAGCGGAGACTAAACCTCCTGCAAATTAGTTCGAACCTCCGCCACGTCTCCTCTGGGGCAGGCGAAATCCTTCCGCCTCCGGGGGAGGTGTGAGCGGAAACCAATCGCGAGCGTATCCGGCGCCCGGAGAATTTCGTCCAGCGCACCAAGACTTCTTGGCACTCTGAGCACTTCGGTACTCCGCATGTTGAATCACGGTCTCACTCTTGGTCGTTGTGCTGTTGGAGTTGCCGTCCAGAAGAATGCGAAGGTGAAAGATCGCGCGGCGTTAGACGCCGGCCGGAGGAGCGAGGCTCACGTGATGACCAATGTTGGTAAACAAATCCTGCGAATGTTCGACGGATCCGTAAGGGCGGTTTCGCACTTCGAATCTCCATTGCTCCTGATCGTGCGCCTGTACTGGGGATGGCAAATTGCGCAAAACGGTTGGGGGAAATTGCACAACCTGCCTCACGTAACGGAATTTTTTGCGAGTCTCGGATTGCCGGCGCCCGGGGCGACGGCGGGGTTCGTCTCGACGTTTGAATTCGTCGCGGGAATATTACTGGCGCTTGGGCTGCTCGCGCGCGTCGCTGCCTTGGGCTTGGTGATCGACATGTTCATGGCTTATTGGACCGCGGATCGAGTGGCGCTCGTCTCCTTCTTCTCTGACCCGAGCAAATTTTATAATGCCGATCCTTTCATTTTTCTTTTTGTGGGCCTGCTGATTCTCGTTCTCGGTCCCGGCAAATTCGCAGTGGATACGCTCTTGCATCGCGCTCTTTGGAAGGCGTCTCCGGAGGTCGCGAATTCTTCGATACCGTGAGCGAGGTTCCTTGGGCCACAAGCGCGCCGACCCCATATCCGTTGTTCATCGTGGCCCGCGATTTTACTAGAAATGCTCGACCCGCGTCGCGCGCACCAGATCGCGTCGCGGACATATTTGCTGAGGACGTATGAATGTTTCCCTCAAGTCGCATCCACGGGGTGTTAAAGGCACATGAACCGGTTTTTGAGGAGAGGTTCCATTGGGATGCTGGCAGGCGGGGCGGCCAGCGTAGCCCTTGCGCCTACATTCGAACCCCCTGTGCTGGCCGTCGTTTTTGGCATCGTCGTGGGAGCAGTTTTTTCCATAGGACTGCGCCCTACGCGCCACACCTATGTGGACAACCTTATGACGGGTGCTGCATTGGGGATCCCGTTGTGGGGCCTGATCAGCGTGATCGCCATACCGCTTCTCTTTGGCCAGATGCCTGCGTGGAGCGCCGGAGAAATGCGGATGCATTTTCCTGCGCTCGTCGCCTGGGTATTGTATGGCGCTTTGCTCGGTCTGTTGATTCAGGGGTTGACCGATACCGCGGCAAGAGTCTGGGGTCCGGAGGCTGTGTTTACGATACCTCCCGAGGAAGGGAAGAGAATCGTGATCCTCGGAGGCGGCTTCGCCGGCATGCGCACGGCGGAACGCCTGGAAAAAGAACTCCAGGGCATCAACTCGGTGGTGGTCACGCTTGTAAGTGAGACCAACGCACTTCTTTTCACTCCGATGCTGGCTGAAGTCGCGGGAAGCAGCCTCGAACCAAGTCACATTAGCACGCCGTTGCGAAGCAGTCTTCAGCGAACCGAGTTCATTCGCGGCTTCGCGATGGATGTAGATCTCGAAGCGCGTACGGTGTTGATCGGCAGCCGCAGCCAGACGGACCGCGACACGGCACCCCGGACGATTCCTTTCGACCACTTGGTATTCGCATTGGGATCGGTTTCCAACCATTTCGGCATGCCGAATGTCGAAAAACTCGGACTCAATTTCAAGAGCCTAAGTGACGCGATACGAATCCGCAACCGGGTAATCGAAATGTTTGAACGCTCCGACCGCGAACTCGACCCTTTGCGCCGACGGTCCCTTTTGACGTTTGTGATCGCTGGCGGCGGGTTCGCGGGAGTCGAGCTTGCCGGCGCCATGAACGACTTCGCGCAAGGAATCTTGGCCGACTATCCGAACCTGTCGCGTCACGACCTGAGCATTGTTCTGGTCCATTCGGGCAATCGCATCCTTCCTGAACTGAGCGAATCGTTGGCACGATACGCCCAAGAACGAATGGAAGCGCGCCGCGTAAAGTTCCGGCTGAACACACGCGTAGCCGATGTGCATCCCGGAGTTGTCACCCTCGGCGACGGCGAGATCCTCAGTGAGACTCTGGTGTGGACGGCGGGAACGGCCCCGAATCCGCTGCTGAAATCCCTACCGATCGAAAAGGATAAGCGCGGCGCGGTCGTCGTGGACAGCGCGCTTGGTCTGCCGGGTCAGCCCGGGTTGTGGGCCCTAGGAGATTGTGCTGCGGTAGTCGACGCGACGACCGATCGACCATGTCCTCCGACGGCCCAATTCGCCCGGCGCGAGGCGGAAGTTCTCGCAAAGAACATTCGTGCGCATCTCGAGAATCGACCGAAAGTGCGGTTTCATTTCGACTCGCTTGGAGCACTTTGCGTGGTCGGCCACCAGACGGCGTGTGCCGAGTTGAAGATGCCTTTCCTCGACAAGTCGCTGCGCTTTTCCGGGTTGTTCGCCTGGCTGCTGTGGCGCGGAATATACCTTTCTAAACTGCCGGGCGCGGAAAGAAAGATACGCGTTCTGATGGACTGGACGGTCGAACTGTTCTTTCCGCGCGATATTGTTCAGACGATCGACTTACAGTGAGGAGAAAGCTCATGGCGGAAAGTGGATTTCTATCGGCTACGGCCCCGGGCCCCGCAGCCAATGCTTCCCGACGGACAGACCTCCTCGTGGGTGTCGTCGTTGGAGCTTCGGGCGGTGCGCTTGGTAGCGTCTTTCTCGCGTCCTCGCTGGTTCACGGCGCTGTACTCGGAGCGTTGTTCGGACTTGCGTTTACGCTGTTTTTTGGACAGCGGGCCACAAGTGGCGGGGGCGGATTGATCTGGGGACTCGCTGCCGGCTTTCTTGTCTGGATCGTTTTTCCGACGGGGATTATGCCGCTTTTCTCACGCGCAAGCCACTCCATGGCCCGGATCGCCGACGCTCGTAATCAATTTCCTGAACTCGTCGAATATCTGCTTTGTCTCGGAATGCCCGTCGGCTTAACGCTCGGAATTCGTAGCAGCGTCCGAAAGACACCAGCCAAACAACCTTTCCATTTGGGCCGGGCTTTGGTGGTTGGTGGATTTGCCGGAGTGCTGGGCGGCGCGGTTTTCGGACATTGGTCGTCCGCTGGCGATTTTTTCCCGTTGATTGCCGGGCTCGGTGAACTGCACTCGCGATTCGCCACCACGGCGTTGCAGTTTGGCGTGGCGATGTTTATCGGAGGCAGCTTCGGGCTGTTGTTCCAGCGAGATGTCCGAGGCTACGGTTCATCCATGGGTTGGGGCCTGGGGTTTGCGATTTTCTGGTGGTTCCTCGGACCACTCACTCTTTTCCCGCTTATTTCCAGAACGTCGCTCGACTGGTCTGCCGATCACGGCAGCGAGGTGTTCGGCTCGCTGGTGGGACACATTCTCTACGGGCTGATCCTCGGGGTCGCGTACGCTGCGATGGACCGCCTATGGGTGAAGTTGTTCATCGAATCCGATCCCCTGAATCGGGAGCCCGGTGGACCTGGGGTTTTCGTACTGCGCTCGCTCGGGTGGGGTGCGTTTGCGGGTTTCGCTGGCGGAATGGTATCGAGTCCGGTCATGTTCGTCACGGGTGTGCTCCCCAGGATAGTTGGTGCGGGTACGCCATTGTCCATCGTGCGCGGGCTGTCTCTCCATCTCCTGGTAAGCGTGTTAATCGGTATGACGTTCGGGATCCTGTTTCGACGCGAGTCGCCAAGTATCGGATTCGGGGTTATGTGGGGCTGGCTGTTTGGCACAATTTGGTGGTATCTGGGGCCAGTCACCTTCCTCCCTCTCCTGTTGACAGGTGAAACGGATTGGCGAGTCAGTGCCGTGTCTGCGCTCCTCCCATCGCTCATGGGGCACTTGATGTTTGGAGCCACAACGGCGTTCGTATTCCTCGTCATCGAAAGAGGCTATACGCGTCGTCTGCTGCTCAGTCCACGCACGGCGGCATACGAGATCCGACGCGTCCGCCCCGTGGGAACACCGGCCCCAGCTTTGTGGATTTTCGCGCTGGGGATGAGCGTCTTGCTCCCCATCATGCTCGGGTAGTCGGGAATGCGGACAAGCATCCTTCGGGTTTCCCTGCGGTCCGTGAGATACATCCGGAATTTTTGAGCTACGCGAAACCTTAGGTCCGGTCGTTCATCCTACTGGCGACTTGATGTTTCTCCCGGCTACGACGCCGTATAACACGTGGTCGGGAGCGGATTGGCCCGATTTGCGGAAGACCGGGCTGACCGCTTTGGGCATTTCCGGGTCAGCGGTTGCTGAATGCGATTGTCGCGTGAAGAACTGTGGGCCCAGGACTAGCCGCAAAGGAGTGCGTTATGTCGTCAACTCGGAAAATCGATAGTCAAACGAAACCAGAAGAAAGTGGGGAACAGCCCAAAGATGCGAGTCCGTCGTCCGGACACAAACCGACGCAGGTCGAGATCCAGCAACACGCATATCGGATTCACGTGGATCGCGGTGGGCAACACGGCTACGACGTCGATGATTGGCTGCAGGCCGAACAAGAGCTATCGCAGGGACGCCGGACGGAGCCGGGCGGTACGCATTCCGCCGATTAACCTTGGAGCGCGCATCGAGACGCGAGCGCGGAAGGGGAAGGATGCTATGGGGATCATTGAGATCAGTTGTGCCGAAGTCTGGCGGGAAATCTCCAGCTACCTGGATGGGGACATCTCAGTAGAACTGCGCGAGAGGATGCAGGAACATTTCGGAGTATGCCAGCATTGTACGGCAGTGCTCGACGGCACGCGTAATATCGTTCAGCTGGTCGGCGATGGGCGGACGTTTCGCATGCCCGAGGGATTTGGCGAGCGTCTCTATAAGAAAATTGAAGCCCTACGATGGTCTGGTGCCGCTTCGGTGCGAGTTACTGGCGTAAACCGAATCGGAAACGCCTTGGTGGTTGATTCATATCGAGTCCGGTCCTCAGTCTTCGAGGTACTTGGGCCTCGAAGGCGTGAGTCAAGGAAACCGTCCAGCATGGCTGCGGGTCCTAGTGTATTGCTCACAAAGTCAGTATGTTCATAGAGATTCGGGCGTGGGTTTCTGTGCTCACCCCCTTTAGGAGGGTTCCATCGTGGGGAATTTGCCGCCAGCGGAAAGACTGTTGCGAACGGCGGAGCACTATCGGACTCTCCTCGAAATCAACAACGCGGTGATATCGAATCTTACCGAAGAATCGTTGTTCCATTCCATTTGTGCTTCGGTAAGACGCGTTATCCCTCACGACCGAAGCGCAATATTCCTCCATGATTCCGGAAAGGATGCCCTCTGCCTTTTCGCCATCGAGTCGTCGGTAAGTTCTCCACGCTTCGTAATTGGCATGGAGGTGGATTCTCACCGGAGCCATGTCGGTTGGCCCTTCCGCCATCAAGAGGTTCTGCTCCGACGGGATCTTCAGGTGGAGCGCGAATTCGACTCCGAAAATGCGCTTTACGCCGAGGGTTTTCGTTCCGTGGTCAGTGTTCCCCTTGTTGCGAAAGGTCGCAGCATCGGGGCCTACTGCATTTCCAGCCTTGAGACGAACCGCTACTCCGAGGCCGAAGCGGACCTGCTGGGCCAGGTGGCGGGCCAGATCGCTCTGGCGATTGAGAACATGCAGGCTTACAAGGTGATTCATGCCCTCAGTGCGCAGATGCTGCAAGCCGCCGACCAGTCTCGCGCACTCTTGGAGATCAATATTGCCATCATCGGCAAGCTGACCCAGGACGAATTGTTCCGCACCATCTGTGAGGCCCTGGGGCGAATCATGCGCTTTGATCGCGCGGCTCTCACGCTTTACGACCCGGCCGAAGAAAGATTGCGGTTCGTCGCCTTAGAAGGTGAATTCTCGTCCGATTTCTGCCGAATCGGTCAAACGCTAGGCATGGAAGACAGCCACTTCGGATGGGCTTTTGCGAATCAACGACCTTTGTTGCGCCGAGACACGGAGGCGCAACGCGAATCCCAGGCGGAACAACGGGCCTACGCCGAAGGGGTGAGATCTTTTTGTGCGGTTCCGCTGATCGTTCGTGGTGAGAGCATTGGAGTCATCAATGTTCTCAGCTACAAGAAGAATCAGTATTCCGAAGCCGACGCGGAGTTTCTGCAGGAAGTGGCCAATCAAGTAGCACTAGCCGTGAAATGGCACCAGGATATCGCTGCTTCACGGGCCGAGCTCGAGGCCAAAAATGTAAGCCTGCAGAAGGAGAAGGATCGTCTGCGCCTGGCCGTCGATAGGATTCCCGCGTTGGTGGTGGTGCGCGAACCGGACGGCACCGCGGAAATGCTCAGTCAACGGTGGCTTGACTACACGGGACTCTCGCAGGAGGAGGTTCACGGCTGGGATTGGAGAAACATCATCCACCCGGATGATTTAGCGGACTTGGAAAATCATTGGTGCTCGACGGTGGCCTCGCAGCAACCTGGCCAGTGCCAGGCACGCATGCGGCGATTTGACGGCGAATATCGCTGGTTCCAGTTTCGCGGGACTCCTCTGCGCGATCCGCTGGGAAATATTCTCAAGTGGTACGGAACGAGTACCGATATTCACGATCTCAAACTCGCTGAAGAGGGCTTGCGCCGAAGTGAGGCGTACTTGGCGGAAGCGCAGCGGTTGAGCCTCACCGGTAGTGTCGGCTGGACCATTCCGGAGGGAGAGCAGTTCTGGTCCGAGGAAGCCTATCGAATCATCGGGTTGGACAGGGCGACGAGACCTAGCTTGGAACAAGTCATTGAGCGCACACATCCTGACGACCGTGCACAGGTGCGACGAACCGTCGACCTTGCATTGCGCGACGTGACCGATCTGGATTTCGAACATCGACTGCTCTTCCCGGATGGCATTGTGAAGTACGTTCACGTCGTGGCTCGCCCTTTCCGACAGCCATCCGGCAGAGTTGACCTTGTTGGTGCCGTCATGGATGTCAGCGCGGCAAGGTTCGCGTTCCAGGAAATCCAGAGGTTGAAGGAACAACTTCGCGAGGAGAATCTAATTCTGCGGGAAGAAGTGGACAAAGCGTCCATGTTCGAGGAGATCGTAGGCACGTCTCCGCCGCTGCGGGCTGTGATTTCGCGTGTGTCGAAGGTCGCGCCCACCGATTCTACGGTTCTCATTACCGGCGAGACGGGGACCGGAAAGGAACTGATTGCCCGGGCGATCCACAAGCGGTCGAACCGTTCCGGGCGTGCGTTTGTGAGCGTTAACTGTGGCGCAATTTCCGCGGGACTGGTCGAGAGCGAACTCTTTGGGCATGTGAAGGGAGCGTTTACCGGCGCGATCGCCAATCGCGAGGGGCGTTTTAAGGTCGCCGACGGCGGCACAATCTTTCTGGATGAAGTCGGTGATCTGCCGGTCGATACCCAGGTGAAGCTGCTCCGCGTACTGCAGGAGAAAGCATTTGAGCCCATCGGTGGCGACAAAACCGTAACTGTGGACGTGCGGATCATCGCGGCCACCAATCGAAATCTTGACGAGGCTGTGCGCGGCAGGCAGTTCCGGTCCGACCTATTGTACCGTCTGAACGTATTTCCCATCCACGTTCCAGCGCTGCGCGAACGCCGGGGGGACATACCCCTGCTGGTCATGTTTTTGCTACAGATGTTTGCTCAGAAACTCGGCAAGAGCGTGACGCAAGTGCCCGAGGGCACGATGCGCCGCTTGGTCGAATATTCCTGGCCCGGCAACATCCGCGAGTTGCAAAATGTTCTCGAGCGCGCCGTGATCCTGTCGACGAGCAATGTTTTGGTTTTGGATCATGAGTTTTCGCCGGCGGCTTCAGTAACCGAAGCTCCCGCTTTGAATGCGAACAATGTTTCTTCCGCGGCCAACACTTCATTGCGGGAAGCAGAACGGCGGCACATCGAATCCGTGCTGTCACTCGCGAACTGGATGATCGAGGGCGACAAGGGGGCCGCGAAGATTCTGAGCATGAACCCAAGCACTTTGCGCAGTCGCATGAAAAAACTTGGCATCCGCAAGCCAAGTAAAACGGGAAGTTAGCGGAAGGCTTTCCGGGTCTGGGCATTCTGCGGTCGAACAGCAAGAATCCACGAAGAGTTTCTTTCAGTCGATATGTACGCCGCTGTATTTCTCCCTCCCACGGTATTTCAAGGCGGCTCTGCGAATAGTACCGGGGTGCCACGAAATATCGCGGCGAACCGATAAGCCGTATTGAGAATAAGCGCCATTCCGGAGCAGAATTTGCGTTTCCGAGCCGCGACCGTAAGTGGCACCCCAGTTGCACTATTGCCCGCGGGATCGGAGTTCAAAGCGATGCTTCGAATTTCAGGGTTCGAGGCCGCGGCTGACGAAACGAAATTGCGGCTGGACGGCAAGCTGATTGGGCCGTGGGTTTCCGAGTTGCGGGTTCTGTGCGAGCCAATTCTTGCAAAGGGGCAGCAGATCGAAATCGATTGCGGCGGTCTTAGCTCCATCGACATCGACGGGATAGAACTCATGCAGATGTTGCAGGGTGAGGGAGTCCTCTTGGTTAAGTGTTCGCCCTTCCTTGAGCTGCAGTTGCGGCTAGAGCGGTCGAGATCAAAAAAAGCTCGACAAAAGATTGAAGGAGTCCGAGGCGCGTGAACCGAAATTCCGGGAGCTGTTCCCTGGCGGGTTATGGAAGAGATGTGCGATGAATGGGCAAGACTTGGGTACGCGAAACATCCGTAACACGTTCCGTGGGCTGAACCATGCGCCGCGACTACTTTTTTTTAACGCCCGAGTCGCGCAGCGCAGAGCTTCGGTCTGTAAAGCAATCGCAAGAACAACAGTCAACTAAGAGAGGAAATAAAAAATGTCAAGACTACCGGCAATTCAAACTCAAGCAGCTACAGGCAAAGCAAGGGAGCTACTCGATGCGGTTCAGGCCAAACTCAATATCACGCCAAACATGACGCGCGTGATGGCGAATTCTCCCGCCGTGCTCGAGGGTTATCTGTCGTTCAGCGGGGCTCTTGCGTCGGGCGCGCTGCCCCCGAAATTACGCGAAAAATTAGCGCTTGAAGTAGGCGAACTGAATTCTTGCCAGTACTGCGTATCGGCGCATACCGCCATCGGCAAAATGACTGGTCTGACGGATGCGGAAATCGATGGAGCCCGCAGCGCAAGCTCCAGTTCGGCGAAAGAGGCCGCCGCACTGAAGTTCGCACGGGAACTGGTCGCCAAGCAGGGCCGTACAACGGGCGGCGATATAGAAGCCGTACGCGGCGCTGGATTCACGGATGGGGAGATCGCCGAGATCATTGCGCACGTTGCCCTCAACATCTTCACCAACTACTTCAACAACGCTACAGAGGTCGAAGTCGACTTCCCCAAGATCGCGCTTCGCAAGAGCGCCTAACGGTCCGGTATCCTCGGCATTTGCGTTCCATTATTGGCGGATTTGAAGAACGCCATGGACGACGACGAAATTCGGGGAACGTCAGGGAGGTGAGAAACAAATGGCGCAAGTAATTGTTCCGCCGTTTACCGAAGAAAGTGCCCTGGCAAAGGTTCAGGCGGCCCAAGACCTCTGGAATACGCGCGATCCCGAACGCGTCGCGCTCGCCTACACCGAAGACTGCGAGTGGCGAAACCGTGTGGAGTTTCTAAAAGGGCGGGAGCAGATCAAGGCGTTCCTGCGCAGAAAATGGGACAAGGAGCTCGACTACCGGCTCAAAAAGACGCTTTGGGGCTTTCGGGAGAATCGCATGGCCGTCCACTTTGAATACGAATGGCATGACGATTCCGGCCGATGGCATCGGTCGCATGGGATCGAACTCTGGGAGTTCGAGCCTGGCGGACTGATGCGTCGCAGGATAGCGAGCATCAATGATGCGCCCATAGCGGAAAGCGAACGGAGAAACTCGTAACGCAGGCGCCACGAAGCACTGAGCGATCTGATTGCGGAATGGCGTCGAAATCTGCGGGTCACGCCCGTAGTGAGAAGGCAAATAAAATGATGAAGACAAAGGAAAGCGAGACCCAGGAGACCTTGCTCGCGTTAGCGCGCGGAGGTGATCGGAAGGCTTTTCTTCTCCTGGTGCGGCCCTGGCAGCGGGCTGCGTTTCTGGGTGCCAAGGCAATCCTGAACAACACGACAAAGGCCGAAGAAATTGTGCAAGGCGCAATTCTGGAGGCCTTAGCCAGAATCCAAGGGCTTCAATCCGACGAAAAATTTGGCGTGTGGTTAATCCAGATGACAATCAACAAAGCTCGGGAGAGAGTCGTAGAAGACGATGGGCGCACGGAAAACGGCCCGCAACGGCGTTCCGTCGACGATGAGACGGACTATGTCCCAAAGGATCTGTCGTGTTGGCGCGTGATTCCTTCGGAGGCGCTCGAAGAGAGAGAGGTAGATCACGCGCTTCAGCAAGCATTTGCTTGCCTACCGCAGGAATGTCGGGAGGTGCTCATACTTAAAGACGCTGCCCAGCTGAGTCATCACGAAACGGCGGAGGCACTGGGGCTCAGCCTGAGACAAGTCAAGACTCGGCTGCTCAGGGCTAGGCTCCAGATGCGGGACACGCTTTCTCCCGGAATCCGAGGAAATTGGTCGAACAGTCGTTCGGTCGGTTACCAGCAAACGCCCACTGAGGCTACACATTTTTCATCCCAGGCTACTGAGCTTAGAGACGGCCTGCATTTCAGAGCAGATTCCATAGAGGACTGGCCCTGAAGTGCTTTGAACTTCGCGTAGTCGCCATTGAGCCACGTACGGGGTGAATCGCTGTTAGGCGAGGAGGCTTTGATAATGACGGCCAATCATCTGCGGCGTTGGGCTCGCGCGGTCTTGAAGCTCTTAAGGACTGCCTCGGCGGGCGAGAGAATCGGAATCACCTTCGAATTCCCATAGAGCATTCGAATGGAGAAGGCACCATCGATGACGCTAAGTATCGCCCCCGCCGCCGCCCTTTTGTCGATTGCGAAGGGCTTTAGCAGATCGGTTAGATAGTCAAGAATCTTGTTTTGGTGTTGGATCGCCAGGCGATGGTACGGGTGGGCAGTATCCGGGTATTCGGATGCGATACGCAGGAACGGGCAACCAATTATTTCGGGCCAGTTCGCCATTTGTTCGAATTTGGTCAGAGCCTCACGCAGATCCTTTGGGGGAGTGGGATGAGAGAGATAGTGCCAAAGAGCTCGATCGCGGTTTTCGAGGTATGCCAGCACGAGGGCATCTTTGCTTTTGAAATGCCGATAAAACGTCGCCTTTGCGACTTCGGCGATAGACATGATCTTTTCGGTGCCGGTGACGCGGACGCCATCTGCGTAGAAGAGGCGGTCAGCAACTTCCAGAATCCTCGTGCGCGGATCGGTCTTCTGGCTCGCTTTCACAATCTCAATCTTGACAGAGACAGAGATGTCTGTGTACGTTTAATGGCCGAGACAGACGTGTCTGTCTACTATCATCATACCGCAGACAGACATGCCTGTTCTGTAATCGCTTCATGAAAGGGCCCAAATGGCTAAGTTCGCGTTACTTGTTGAGTTGAAGGCGAAACCAGGAAAGGAATCGGAAGTCGAGGCGTTTCTAGAGAAAGAGGCCACGCTGGTAAGAGGAGAGGCTGGGACGCTGTCGTGGCACGCGGCGAAAGTGGAAGGCGAGCCTGGAGTATATAGAATCTTCGACACCTTCAACGATGAAGTTGCCCGCGAGGCCCATTTGAAGGGCGAGGCTGGACAGGAGCTTGCGGCGAATGCAGAGAAGCTATTTTCCGTGGCTCCCAAGGTTTATCGGCTTCAGGTGGTCGCCCAGAAGTAGGGCCTTTGGGCGGCGCTTCGAGCGCTGCCCAAGTTCTTTGATGAACACCATTGATAGAGAAGATCCACGACGTCCCAGTGGTGGTCTTGCTGCTGGGTAATCAGACGATGCTTGCGCCGACCAATTAGCGCGTCGCGCACCGACACAGAGTCACAAGGGAGATTGTTTATGCAACTCGAACATACGCTTGCCGAACTACGGGACAAGTTCGCGAAAATTATTCCGGACGACGCTAGCGCCATTATGGAAGGTCATATCGAATCCCTCCGCAAAAACGGAGCGGTTGACCAGATTCTCAAGCCTGGCGCGAAAGCGCCGGCATTCACGCTGAAGAACCAGCGCGGCGAGGACATATCGTCTGTTGACTTGATCAAGCACGGTCCGCTTGTCGTGAGCTTCACGCGCGGTAGCTGGTGCCCTTTTTGCTCGGCGGAAGTACGCGCTCTCAACGAAGTGTATGACCAGTTTCGGCAGGCTGGCATAGAGCTCGTCGTGCTTTCTCCGCAAAGCCTTGACAGAGCTCGAAAGCAGGCGACGGCCGAGAAGCTGAAATTCAATTTGCTCGTGGACAAGGACAACGAGGTTGGCAAGGCCTTTGGGTTGGTCTACACGTTCCCTGAGGACCTGAAGAACGTGTACCGGAACGCATTCAAGCTGGACATTCAGGCTGTGAATGACGCGAGTGGCTGGCAACTCCCGATCCCAGCCCGTTTCGTCATCGACGGCAGCGGTGTTATTCGCGATGCGAAGGCGAACCCTGATTATCGTTATCGTCCTGAGCCTTCGGAAGTGTTCGACATCGCAAAGAAAATCATTACAGAACATATAGACGTGTCTGTCCGTTAATCAGCTTCATGAACGGGAGCCGGATAATGAGCACACTTAGCGGTTTGCGCGGAAATGATTTCGCGCCGGCGACTCGCGATGAATAACGTCACAATATTCTGGATGCAGCTTCTGACGAGTGTCTTCGTCTTCGGCATCATCGTGGCATGGTACGTTTGGCCGTACCTAACCACACTTACGCGTAATTCTGCTCTTATTCCGCTGCTCTGGGTGCATGTGCCCCGCTTTGTGGGAATGATTTTATTGGTTACGGGTATGGTCGATCCGAAACTACCCAGAGAAGTCCTTTCCAGTGGTGCTTACGGTGATCTGTTAGAAGCGGTGCTGGCCCTCGCTTCCATCTATGCTCTGCGGAGCAATTGGCGTATTGCCGTTCCTCTCGTGTGGGTGGCCAACACGTGGGGATTCTTGGACGCGCTAAACGTATTACGCACCGTCTTGCGGGTGAATTTGCCGAGCTTCAACCTAGGTACCACTTGGTATATCTATACGTTTTACGCTCCCTTGGTAGTCGTTTCACATTTGATGATCTTTTGGATTTTGATCAAGTCCAGGACTTGGAAGAAATAAGGTTTCGGGCTGTGTGGGAGATAGCTGCATCGGCCCCACGTTTCGGTCCGAGCGTTAAACCCTGGATCAGCGCCAATTCCGAAAGATGCCCGTGGGCTGGCGCTGTGAAGTCGAAAATTCCGAAAGTGAGAAAGAAAATGTCCAGCCGCCTAAGCAAGGCCTTATCGCTGTTCCTGGGAGTTCTGACGTTCCTGTTCGGATTCCTCAAATTCTTCCAGCCATTCCATGGTTGGTTTGAGATCCAGATTCAACAGAGTCATCTGCCCCACGCGGCGATTCTCGTGGGCAAACTGACGGAAATGCTTACCGGCGTCCTCTTCTTACTGCCATGGCTTCGGAGATCGCTGACTGCAAAAAGCAAAGATCAAATATTGCTGATCGCATGTTTCATCCTTTGTACTCAGATGGTCGTGGCAATCTATGTGCATCTGCAGCCTGGAGTGCCTGCTAGCGTTCTTCCTCTCGGTATCAAACCACCTGTGATTCCCGCTGTAGTTCTCCTCCTCGGATTGCTCACTGCTTTTGATGTTTGGAAGCAACTGGGAGCAGAGAAGGCTTAGCGAGTTGCCGAATCATTCCTCCGCACAGGTGCGAAGGCAGAGGGCGAAGCAAGGAACGGGTAGTAAGGACAGAAGCCCGAGAGGCGGAGATAGGGACGGGATACCGCTCACAAACCAGGGTCACGCCGCACAGTGGTCCGCAACTGAGTGAAGGGGAATTCAAGAACATGCGAAACGACAAGACATACGCCCAAACGATCCACGAGCAGGATTGATATCGCTCGGCGTTTCTCTTTACCTCGTCGGCTACTACGGTAGGAAGGGGATCGTGGCGGAAACGAAAACCAACGGGTAGGTGGGCTTTCGCGCCTACCTGCCGCAGGGAAACCGCAACGGATCAATACAACGGAGAGCAACTCATCATGGACACTCAAAGACAAATCGAAAATAACGACTCTCCTACCTCGGGGAGTATTCAATCACTCAAGCCCACTATCGTGCTTGTGCACGGGGCCGTCGAAGACTCGTCGCTCTGGACTCATGGAGTGATCCAGGGGCTCCAGCGCGACGGCTACCCGGTCATCTGCTTCTCCAATCCCTTGCGGGGCGTGGCGGTCGACGCTGCCTACCTGCGTAGCGTGCTGGACAGGAGCGAGGGCCCCGTGATCCTCGTTTCCCACGCCTACGGCGGGGCCGTCATCACCCAGGCCGGGGACCACCCCAAGGTTAAGGGCCTTATCTACGCGGGCTCGCCTATGCCCGGGGTAGGGGAATCTACAAACGATTGTCTCGAACGGTTTCCCGGCGGCGACTTCGCCTCGTCCGTCGATCTGATCCCATACACCTTGCCCGACGGAACCAGCGGCACGAACGTCCTCGTCAAAGCCGACAAGTACGGCTACCTCCTCGCCGCCGACGTAGCTGAGAGCGTGCTCGCCCTGATGATCGCCACCCAACGCCCCATCGACTTGGCAGCCCTCAACGAGCGACTGACATCGGCTGCATGGACGAGCAAGCCGAGCTGGCAAATCAGGCCCCTGCTGGATCCCGTCATTCCACAGGAAGAATTTAAGTTCGAAGCCGATCGTGCCCACTCTCACGTCATTGAACTGAACTCTTCGCACGCCATCCCCATCACTTTCCCGGACGTCGTGGTCGATGTGATCGAACAGGCCGCCCGCGCGGTCGCGAAGTAACGGGGGGTGTGTTGAGCGTACGAACCGAGCGGGCGTGTCGAACCTGACAGGGGTCGTTCACCGCCGGCTCATCACAAGCAAGCCCACTGCGTCGTCGAACAACTGGAGGACAAAAATGGCGAATCTCTTCGAACCCGTTCAGCTAGGCTCTTTGGTCCTGGCAAATCGTGTCTTCATGGCGCCCATGACGCGCATCCGCGCACACGCAGATGGCGTGCCGGGCGAACTCGCGGCGACCTATTACGCACAGCGCGCTTCGGCTGGACTCATCGTGACCGAGGCGACGCAAATCTCGCCCATGGGCAAAGGCTACATCAATACTCCAGGGATTCATTCCCCCGAACAGGTGCGAGCGTGGAGCCGAATCGTCGAATCCGTCCATAAGAGTGGAGGCCGAATCTTCCTTCAGTTGTGGCATGTCGGCCGAATTTCTCATTCGTCCTTGTTGCCAAACCACGCGCAACCCGTTGCTCCATCCGCAATCCGTGCCAATAGCCGGACGTTCATTGCCACGGGTTCGGTAGAGGTTTCGGAGCCGGTTGCCTTGACGGCTAGCGGGATCAAAGAGACCTTGGACGATTATCGGCGGGCAGCCAGCAACGCAAAAGAAGCCGGATTCGACGGGGTCGAGATTCATGCGGCGAATGGATACTTGATCGATCAATTTCTCCGAACAGGATCGAATCGGCGAACCGATGAATATGGAGGCGTTGCGTCGAATCGAGTCCGCTTTCTCACGGAAACAGTCGAACGCGTCCTGGAAGTCTGGGACAGCAGGCATGTCGGTGTGCGAATCTCTCCGACGGTTGACTTTAACGATATGACGGACGACAACCCACTCGAAACCTTCTCCGTCACGGTTGCAAGACTCAATGGCTATGGGCTCGGGTACCTCCACGTCGTTGAAAGGGCGCAGGACAGCAAAGGAAGCAGCGAGGAGGATCTCGCCTTGTCGGCTCACCTGAGAACACTTTGGAAAGATCTCTACGTGGTGAATGGCGGATATGACGGGCTCAGGGGAGAGGAAGCATTACGGACCGGGCATGCCGATGCTGTGGCATATGCCCGCGCCTTTCTAGCTAACCCCGATCTACCAAGGCGGCTGCAACTCGGAGCCGCTCTGAATGAGCCGGACCCAACGACTTTCTACGGAGGAGACGCTGCCGGCTACACGAGCTATCCCGCGCTCTCCTGAACCGTGCAGAATCTGGATGCAGTTCGCGGAGAAGCTCGCGAAGCTCGGCTACCGCGAAAGTTCCGGGAAGAGACGAAACCATCATAGGAAATCGCCGGTGGTGCCGGTGCCGGAACCAAAGGCAAAGCAGAAAGGTTAATAGGGTTTGCGGTGTTGTTTTCGGCCGAGCGCGATGCTATCGCATGCCCATAAACAAGCAGACGTGAAGGAGATATTTTTGTGACACAGAATAACGATCAGGCCGCCACGCCCCCATGGGATGCAGCGCTGGTAAACCTCACCTCAAAAGAGCTCGCCCCCGGCGTGTTTGCTGTCTTGCCCGATGACGTGTTCGACAAAGACCACGTAGCCACCACTGCCGGGTTTGTTATCGGTGAGCGCAGCGTCCTTGTTATCGAGTCCATGCTCAATGGCGATCTCGCCTCGCAACTCATCGGGCTCGTCCGTCAAGTGACGACGAAACCGATCCGCTTCCTGGTCAACACCAGCTACCACGGGGATCACGCCTATGGAAACTACGTGTTTCCAGAAAGCACCGTGATTATCCAGCACCCCGCTACCAAGAAGTACTTGGATGAGCATTTCGAAGACGATCGGCGTTTCATGGTCGGCCTCATGGGTAAGGGGAAGGGCATCGAACGCGTACAGGCCCGCAGCGCTGATATTACTGTCCCCGACATGATCGGCGTCGATCTTGGCGGCCGCGCTGTCGAAGTCCGTCACTTCGGTTTCGCGCAGACACCAGGCGACCTCGTCATATGGACGCCAGATGCGAAGGTGCTCTGGGTCGGCAACATGATTCAGGCGCCGTCTCCAGCGCTGCCGTGGCTTCTTGAAGGGCGACACAAGGAGACGATTGCGACTCTCGCCCGCGTACGCAATTTCCTGCCGGAAGACGCAACCATCATTCCCGGTCATGGCCGGCCGATGCGCCCCGCGGACATCGAGTTCCCTCTTCGCTATCTTCGCGAGCTCGATAGCGCCGTAAGCAGGGCGATTGACGAGGGTCGATCGGTCGAGGCCACGCTCGAAGCGGTCGGCATGCCCGACTACGACGGGTACAGCTTGTTCGAGTGGGTGCACAACTCTGTCAACGTGCCCGCCGCCTACCAGGACCTACAAAAGGCGCGCGGCGGGGCGGCATAGGAGGCGCTTGCGATGGATTACCGCACGAGAGCTAGTATCTGCGAGGGTATGCTTGCATGGAGGCCGAGGGGTTGTAATCGGCGAACTGCGGGCTTGAAAGGAACGGTTTGTCGTGGAAATACATCAGCTTCGGTATTTTCGAGCGGTAGCCCAGTGTGGCAGTTTTACCCGCGCAGCCAAGCGGGAACACGTCTCCCAGCCATCGTTGTCGCACCAAGTCATGAAGTTGGAGGACGAACTTGGGGCAAGGCTCTTCAATCGCAAGGGGCACCTGGTAGATTTGACTCCCTTTGGCGAGGCATTTCTTCCCAAAATCGAATCCGTTTTGCAACAGCTTCAAGACGCACAAACCCAAATTCGAGAGATGGCTAAGGTTGAGAAGGGTACCGTGACGTTGGGCGTGATTCCAACGATCACTCCGTTTCTGTTGCCGAACGTTCTAGCTAGCTTTCTTAAACAATACCCAATGATTGAGCTGAAGGTGAGGGAGGAATGTAGCGCGGTGCTGTTGCAGGCGTTGAGGGAAAAGGTGATCGATCTGGCACTCATGCCACTTCCCGTCGAGTCTGATGATGTTTTGTGCGTCGAACTGATGCGGGAAAAGCTTTTTGCAATTGTCGGGGAAAATCACCCACTGCATAAAGAGAAGCAGATAACGCTCCAGCAACTATCCGGCGCGCCTTTTCTCATACTCAAAGACGGTCACTGTTTTCGCGATGATACTTTATCGGCATTCCGCGGGGATAATGTGGAACCCCGAATCGTCTTCGAGAGTGGTTGCTTTCTTACAATACTGAACATGGTCAGGGCTGGCATAGGAGTTTCCGTAATGCCTGAGATGGCATTCGAACCCACGCCAGGTTGTAAGTTTATTCCGATTAAAGCGGAACGTCCGGTCAGGACGATTGGATTGGTTCAGCCGAAACAACAGTACCAAACGCATATACAAAGTCTTCTGGCCAGTTTCTTCAGAACGCACCTGCAAGCATCGGCTGCAACCCCGAAGTTAAGTAAAGCTAAAACTGATCATACGTCGAACTGATCGCCCGCAGTCAGCAACTCGGTTCGCACCCCTGCCACACTTTAATGCTCTCCATAGTTTAAAACTATGTAGGCATAAGCAGATCGTCTAAGTCTTACGTCAACTTCCGGCTTCTTTTCCCAGCACGTATGGTAGCGTCTTTTACGGGCTATTTTATATTCGCGCGCTTCGTCGGCGCCGCTAGGTTGCTAGTCGTCGTAGCAATTTTGATCGTCCCCGGCATCTGCAGATATAGCAGCCGAGGCGAAGATCTAAAAAGCACCGCGGCCTGGCGATAGTTGAAGGCGACGACAATGATCAAGCCAAACGAAAGCGACGGTAACATTGAGGCAACCCTGGCCCGTTCCGTTCGCGAAGGGAATCGAGAGGCGTTCATCCTCCTCGTGCGGCCGTGGGAACGGGCTGCGTTTCTGGCTGCCAATGCGGTCGTGACGAACGCCACAACGGCGGAGGAAATCGTTCAGGGCGCAATTCTCGAGGCGCTGTCGTCGCTCCGCGTGCTTCAACCTGGCACGAAATTTGGCGTGTGGTTGATTCAGATCACGGTCGACAGAGCCCGAAAAAGGATTGCAGAAGGCGACGGGAAGGTCCAAGACTCCGTGCAGAAACCTCCCATCGACGATGAGGTGGACTATGTCCCCCAGGACTTGTCTAGTTGGCGTCTGATCCCTTCTGAGACGCTGGAAAACACAGAGCACCGGCTCGCACTGGAACACGCGTTTGTCTGCTTACCGCAGGAATGCAGAGAAGTGCTCACGCTGCGGGATGCCGCACATGTAAGCCATAACGAGACCGCAGAAGCGCTAGGCCTGAGTCTAAGGCAGGTTAAGACTCGCCTGCGCAGGGCGAGACTGCAACTGCGGGAGGCGCTTGCTCCTGGGAATGGAGGAAGGTGGTCGAACGGGAGTGCCCTTGTTCACGACCAGAAAGCGGCGCGGGCGAGCGGCGGAGCGACAGGTCTCAGTCCCATTTGATTATCAGGGGAAGGGCGCTGGGGCGCCCCAGTTCGAAGTCGACGCGAGCGCGACACGCCTTCAACAGTTTCAGATCGTCCCTTACAACCCCCATCAAGCCATTGAATCTCGCTAATTTCGCTATGGTCGCTTTGAGATCATGGCGCTCCTTCGTCTCATAGTTGCCGATCGCAGTGGGACGGTGGGGCTATTTCCACCTCACCACGATGTCTCAACGAGACGCGAGAGATCGTAAAGACTTTACTGAAGGCGAAACTTTTGGCTCGTTACGGACTCTCATTCTGAGAAAGCTGATAAACCCATGCGGACTCCTTCTTCGAGCTCGGAAATCGCGTATTCACTTTTTCGAATCACTTTCGGGGTAAACATCTTTTTGCATGGGGCAATGAGACTGGTGATAGGCCACGCTGCATTCCTCGCTTACGTAACCGAGCAAATGCAGGGCGCTGCCGTGCCATCTTGGTTTCTTCCGTCATTTTCATACGCTTTGCCTTACATGGAAGGTTCCGTGGGCCTCCTATTGTTGCTCGGACTCTTCACTCGTAGTGGGCTCATTGCGGGGACTCTCATCATATTGTTGCTGCAGATAGGAAGTTGCCTAGCGCAAAATTGGTCCGTGGTCGGTGATCAGCTCGTGTATTCTTTATCTTTTTTTATCTTACTCAGCCTCATCGAGCGCAACCGATGGTCTATTGACGATCTTCGCGGGGTCAAATACGGCGCGCCAGGCTTCAATCCAGCGGCATCCTGAAAAGCCGGAAAGAGGCAGGGCGACTGGACGCCGCAGGCCATCAGCCATCGGGAAAGCGAACAGGTCGCGATAAGAATGATCAGACAGGCAAATCTTTCATCGAGAGACCGTACGCCGAAACACAACATGTGGCGGAGAGGTGTAAACCAAAGGTATTTAGTCCGCGAGGCGGAGAACGCGTGCCATTGAAGTTGTTACAGTGCTTGAAGAGCGTGAATTTTGGCAAACCATGACGAGCGTCATTACTTGGTGTAAAGCGACTCGAGCAATCGACAATGGGAGCTGTTGAGGTTAAGGTGAAATTCACCGAAGAGGAATTCAAGCTGCTTGTCGCCGCAATCAAATTGCCAGCCGAATATCCTGGCGGATGTTCGACACTGTGGAGTAAAGCACGCGCCAAGCAGCCGTAGGGGATCGTAAGATTCAAAGCGGTTGTACGGAGCTCCGTTCACGTCGCGGCGATCAATCGGAACGAGCATGAGAGTTCATGTTTTTCCCTCCCATGATCGTATGGACTTCTTCCATTTGTCTCCCACATAAAACATCAAATCGTCGATTTGCGGAGTCTAAAGCTTGTGCAGGCTCGCGGAAGAGCAAGTTTTCGCGTGTAGCACTCGTCCGTCCAGATCTCTATAACAGCCGATGGAACTGAAAGAATGCTCCTTATCGAGGCGAGACTTGGGCAGGCAGTGACGCCTCGCAACAGAATGGATGACACTGATGCCTTTCAAAGTCCAGGTTGGTCCGGCCCAAATCTCCGTCCACGAGGGCCATACGGTACTAATCTCAGAGCCAGATGCGCAAATTCGTTGGCCGAGCGAAAAAGGGCTGTATTTCTTCGACACGCGCGTTATTAGCAGCTGGACGATTTCTGCGAACGGCGAACCATGGGAACTGCTCAACGGCGGGGCCATCAGTTATTACGCGGCGCGCATCTTCCTGACCAATCGACCCATTCTCGCGGTGGAGGGCACGATCCCTGCGCGAACCCTCGGGCTCACCATCGGCCGTTGGATCGACGGCGGCATGCACGAGGATCTCGACATTGTGAATCACAGCATGCAATCGGTTAAATTCCAATTGGAGATCTCCGTTCGTTGCGACTTTGCCGATATCTTCGAGGTGAAGTCGGGTCACATCTTGCGCCGCGGGCGAATTACCACGGAGTGGACGCCTGCGAGTCAGCAACTTCGCACTACCTATCGCAACGCGGATTTCGGCCGAGCGGTCACCATCGTTCCGTCGCATGCGCCGACGGAGGCGGTGTACGCCAATGGCCGATTGAGCTTTGAGGTCGCGCTTACGCCTGGAGAGGCGTGGCACGCATGTCTTCTGTACGCGCTCGACGACAGCGACAGGCATTTCGACGCACCGCACTATTGCGTTGTGCACAGCCAGAAATCACCCCAGGCCAAAGCGCTAGCGGACTGGGTGCAGACCGTTCTCAAGATCCAAACAAGCAACGAGGAATTCTATCGCTTGTATCGTCAAGCGCTCGAAGATATGGCCGCGCTTCGCCTGCCAAGTGGGGGGACCGACCATATGGTTTTCCTGCCGGCTGCTGGCCTCCCTTGGTTTGTCGCTCCGTTCGGCCGCGACAGTTTGATTGTCTCGTTGCAAAACATCCTCGTATATCCGGAATTCGCCTCCGGAGCGTTGGAAGTTCTCGGTTCGATGCAAGCCAAGGAAGATGATCCCTATCGGGATGCCGAACCCGGCAAGATACTGCACGAACTGCGTTACGGCGAGCTGGCGCACTTCAAACTGATTCCGCACACCCCCTACTATGGCGCCGCGGATGCAACGCCACTCTATCTGATCACACTGCACGCGGCGTGGCGCGCCATTGGCGACCGGGCGCTATTGGAACGCCATCTCGAAACCGCGGAGGGCTGTCTCTCGTGGATCGATAAATACGGCGACCTGGACGGTGATGGTTTCCAAGAGTATCGAACACGCTCTACGGCCGGTTACGAGAATATGGGCTGGAAAGATTCCGGCGACGCTGTCGTCAATCCGGACGGCTCGTTGGTTAAGGGGCCGAAGGCACTGTGTGAGCTGCAGGGTTATGTCTACAGTGCATGGGTGCGCATGGCCGAAGTTTTCGACGCCTTGGGCAGGCCGGACCGCGGGGCGGAATTGCGTGCCAAGGCGGCCACACTGTTTGAGCGATTCAATGAGGCTTTCTGGGACGAAGAATCCGGCTTCTATGCTTATGCACTGGACGGTGAAAAGAAGAAGGTTCTTACCGTCGCCTCCAATCCGGGACACTGCCTATGGTCTGGCATCGTGCCCGCGGAACGCGCGAAAAAAGTGGTGAAGCGCCTGATGGCGCCAGACATGTGGAGCGGGCGTGGGATCCGTACGCTATCCGCACTGCATCCTTCTTTCAATCCGTACAACTATCAGACGGGATCGGTCTGGCCGCATGACAACGCCATAATCGCATGGGGATTCAAGGCTTATGGCTTCGGAGTCGAGGCGGCACAGATCGCCCGCGATATCAGCGAGGCAGGATCCTACTTCCAGCTCAATCAACTGCCAGAACTCTACACGGCGTTGGCTGGGGACATGACGACTTTCCCCGTCCAATATATCGGGGCAAACGTGCCACAGGCTTGGGCGGCCGGGTCCGTCTTCATGCTGATGCAGGCCATGCTGGGGTTTCTTCCGGACGCACCCCGCAACAAGTTATATCTCGATCCATCCCTTCCTAAATGGTTGCCAGACGTGACGGTACGCGACCTTCGCATCGGCAAGCATAAACTGGAGATCCACTTCTCCCGCAAAGACGACCAGACTCAGTTCGAGGTCTTAAAAGGCGATGCCGAGATCGTCGAGCGTTGCGACCTGCCGCAGAAGATCGCGCGCCTCAAGATCGAATCCGAACGGATCTAGTGGCGTGAGAGGTTCTTCAAAATCCGCCTCGCGGCACCGAGGGAAGGGAACGTTGCGAGTAACGACTCAGCCTTCGGTCTGAAGCGATCTGACAACAGGGCGTCTACAAAGAGAGGCTTGAGGTTAGAGAATCGAGACTCCGATCCAGATGGGCATCGTGCAGATCAATATCGGGAAGTCTTAGGGTTGTATCGGAAGCGCGAAGGGCAATGCGCCTGCACGAGCATGGTGTGTTCGCGCTTTCGATACAACGACTTGAAGGAAGCCGCCGCAACCACGGGCGGCCACGTCCAAACGGCTTTACCGGACGCGCGCAGAGATCCTCGCCCCCGTTCACTCCTCACCGAGAACGCGCATCCGGTAAAGCACTAGCGTTTATGAGGACTAATCCAGACTCAATACGCTTTGCTTCGCACCGGCGCTCAACGCATACGTCGGACCATCATCTTCATGATTGCGCTCCATCCGGGCGCACCTACAAGGTTGCGTATGGTGAGGAAGGGAAATGCAAGCGCCGGGTAGCGAAGACGCGCTGATCCGTCGGTGGCGGCGCGATAGATCGCCTGCACCACTTTTTCTGGGCCGGGTAAATTGGCCGATTGCTTCTCCCACATTTTATCGAAGCCGTCGCTTAGAGCTTTATAGGCTGGATGTGGTGTTCGAACCATACTGGTGCTGCTGTCAAAGTTGGTCTTTGACCCGCCCGGCTCGATCAGCTTTACGCGTATCCCATATCCCTCCAGTTCATACTGCAAGGCTTCGGTCAGACCTTCCACCGCGTATTTCGTAGCGTGATATGCCGAGAAAAGCGGAAGAGTCATCCGTCCGCCGAGCGAAGACACATTGACGATCACGCCGCTCCTGGCCTTCCGCATGAAGGGCAGGACTAGTTGAATCATTCCAATAACGCCCATGAGGTTCGTGTCGATCTCACGCCGTAGATCGTCAGGAGATGCGCCTTCGAGCGGCCCTAACAGGCCGAAGCCTGCGTTGTTGATCAGAACGTCGATCCCGCCAAACTTGGCGACGGTTTCATCGATGGCGGCTTGCATGGATACACGATCCGTCACGTCCAGTCGCGGCGTGAACAGACCGGCCGGGCCGGTCCACGATTTGGCTTTTTCAGGGGAACGCATGGTCGCCGCGACGTTCCAACCCTTCTTCTTGAACAACAATGCGGTATCCCTGCCGAAGCCGCTTGACGCGCCGGTGATCAGTACG
>Ga0210391_10000385_pt1 | contig 49085 bp, 36 predicted proteins | sample IncBWC12OmetaG_FD_160573 | JGI IMG/M metagenome (GOLD analysis project Ga0210391, IMG submission 160573) | Forest soil microbial communities from Barre Woods Harvard Forest LTER site, Petersham, Massachusetts, United States - Inc-BW-C-12-O ...
AGCACCCGCGCAACGCTCTGCCCCACGCGGCCATAACCGCACAGGATCACGTGGTCGCGCTGGGCGATGGTGCCGGTGAGTTCATCCTCGCTCGGCCCGATGGCCGCAAGCGCAGGACGTTTCTCGCGCAGCACCAGACGCGCGATGCGCGCATTGTTGGCGAGAATGAACGGACTCAACACCATCGAGAGCACGACGGCGACCAGCAGCGGCTGGGCAATCCGCGCCGGCATGGCCGAGCCTTGCAGCACCAGGGTGAAGAGCGCAATGCCGAACTCCCCGCCGATCGACATCACAATGCCGGTGCGCACCGCCTTGAAGGTCGAGGATTCAAACAGCCGCGTCGCAAGCGTGGCCACCACGGCCTTGATGAGCAGGAAGCCGGCGAGCAGTGCCGTGATCAGCAGGAACTCGGCAGACAGCAGCCGCAGGTCCAGCAGCATGCCGACGCTGATGAAGAACAGGCCGAGCAGAATGTCCCGGAACGGGCGGATGACACTCTCGATCTGATGCCGGTATTCGGTTTCCGCAAGCATCATGCCGGCCAGAAACGCGCCAAGCGCCAGCGACAGGCCCGCCAGGTGCGAGGTCCAGGCCGACGCCAGCACCACCAGCAGCACCGCCAGGGTGAACAGCTCCCGCAGCCGGCTGTGGGCGATCTCATGAAACAGCGGCCGCAGCAGCCAGCGACCGGCGGCCAGCACCGCGGCAACGGCGGCAGTGCCGCCTGCCACAGCCGCGGCCACCGCCCCGGGCGAAAAATCGGCGCGGTGACCATCCGCAAGCGCCGAGGCCAGCGCCAAGAGCGGCACGAACGCCATGTCCTGGAACAGCAGCATGCTGAACGCCAGACGGCCGTGCGTGCGGTTGATCTCGCCGCGGTCGGTCAGGGTGTGCAGGATGATGGCGGTCGAACTCATCGCCAGCGCACCACCCACCAGTGAGCCAATCAGCCACGGCAGTCCGAAGCTGCGCGCGATGATGGCGATCACCGCCATGGTTGCGCCAACCTGCACGGCGCCGAGGCCAAACACCTCGCGGCGCACGGCCATCATTCGCGGCAGCGAGAATTCCAGGCCCAGCGTGAACAGCAGGAACACCACGCCCAGTTCCGCAAGGTTGCGGGTGGTGTCCGCCTGAGTGATGAGCCGCAGCGCATGCGGCCCCAGTGCCATGCCGACGACCAGATAGCCTAAGATCGAGGGCCAGCCGATGCGTCGCGCCAGTGCCACGACGAACACCGACGCGGCCAGCATGATCAGGACCTGGGTAAGGGGCTGCTCGATCAAGAGTACGAACCGACCGCGCGGATCAGTTGTTCATCAGGATGGTGGTATCGAAGCTCTCAAAGCCCTGGATCGCACGCTTGTAGGCATTGAACACCAGCCGCTCGGCAACCTTGTCGGCGCGCGTGGACAGCAGCATGCGCAGCACGATGTCATCGGGTGGCCGGGCGGCATCCTCCGCCATCAGCTGCTCGATGACGCGGGTGAGGCGGTGCACGAGTTCATTCACGAAGCGCAGATGCGCCGTGTCGATCACCTGCTCGCTGCCCGGACCGTAGGTGGTGCGGGCCTCCTCCGCGAGCTCATGCAGGAACATGTTCAGCAGACGCGCCTTGTCGATCAGCCGCAGCTCCGTGAAGTACTCGATTTCGGATTGCAGGTTCATGCGGGCTGCTGCCTCAGGCGGGGAAGAAATCGATCGGCTTCGTCGCCGTCATGGGCTCGACGTCCTTGGGCTCGAAGCGGTAGGACTTCACTCGCGCGATGATCTTGCTCTCCAGCTCCTCGTTGTGCAGTTCCGAGGACACGATCCGGCACATGGTGACTTCTCCGGAAGGGGCAATGGTGAGTTCCAGCACTATCTTACCCTGAAGCTCCGGATGTTCGCGCAGCGCCCGGGCATACAGGGAATCGATCGCCCCCTTGTTGCGGTCGAAGACCAGGGCGATTTCCTCTTGACTGCGGGAGGCCTTGCCGCTGGAACCGGTACGCGTCGGCGCGCGATCATTCAGTCCCGAGTGCGCAATGGCAGAGGTGACGGTCGCGGTTTCATGCCCGGTCAATGAGCCGGCACCGCTGCCGAAGCCACGGCTGCTGCTGGAGGTGATGCCGCTGCTGCCGGCCCCGACCTTGGAGGTGATCATGGAGCGTTCGGCGTGCGAATCGGCGCCCACGGCACCGGTCAGGTTCTTGGTCTGACCTTCATCGATCGGCGTCTTCTCGCGCAGATCCGCCAGCTGGTCCTTGAACTGTTCGATGCCGGATTTTTCGGCCTTGCGCCGCGCCTCGGCGACCCGGTCCACCTGCGGAACAGGCGTCGGTACCGGCTTCACTTGCGGAACCGGCTTGACCTGCGGTGGCGGCGGCGGGGGCGGCGGGGGTTTGGGCTGCTCTTCGATCATGACCCGCGCCAGCTGCGGCGGTATCGCGGCCGCCCCCGGGGGGGTCCTGGGTGCCGGCAACAGCGCGATCAGGATCGCCAGCAGCAAGAGCGCGATGAGGCCGATCCGCAGGATGCGCTTGAACAGCGCCTGCGTTTCCTCCTCGCCCTCCCAGGCGAGTTCATAACTTCGATAAAAAGGTGCCAGCATCATGAGCCCTACGCTGTCGGAGCCCGGCTCAGGGACACCGGCTTCTCTTTTTGCAGCACGGCCAGCGAAATCTTGCCGTAGTCGGCATCCGTGACGGTGGCCATGACCTTCTTCAGCACGTCATACGGCAGCGATTTGTCGGCCATGATGGTGATTTCCCGGGCGGCCAGCGCCGTTTCGGAGACTTCCTTGCCGACCAGCAACGGGCGCTTCAGGGCCGCACTCAACGGCGCCAGAGTCGCGGCCGGGTCGGCCTGCACGGTCTTGATGCTCTCGATCCATTCGCCCTGCACGAACAGGTCGGTCTTGGTCATCATGACGACCACCGAGTGTTCCGGCGCCGTTTGCGAGATGGACTGCGGGATCTCGATGCCCTTGCTGTTCTGGATGACCTCCACCTCCGTGGAGTACACCAGCAGAAACGAGACCATCACGGACAGAATGTCGATGAGCGGAATCAGGTTCAGCTCGAAACCGGCCTGGTGGCGCTGATGATGCACGGCCATACGCCGCGCGCGGTTGGACATCATGGCGGTGCGTCTCCCACGGAGATGGTGGGGAACAGTTCCGCCTGGGTGGTATCGAAGCCATTGGTGGCTTCAAACACCCGCACATGGTCCATCACCTGCACCACGGTGTCATACGGGGTGTCCTTCTCCAGCAGCACGGACGCATCCGTCTTGGTCGGAAATTTCGCCTTCACCTGCTTGAGAAAATCCGTCAGGCCGTCGTAGTCATAACCCTTGGCGGTATTGGGAATGTCCTTCAACGGTCCGGTGTTGCGGTCAGCCACCTCGAGCAGATTGGGTCGCACCAGCACCTCCAGCTGCAGGTCCTTGGGCAGATCCGGCATCTGTGCGCTCGCAGTGGGGAGATTCAGTTGCAGCACCACCGTGCGGGAGAACACGGCGGTCATCAACAGAAACGTCACCATCACGGTGAAGATGTCGATCATCGGGACGAGCAGCAGCTCGGCGGGCCGCCGGTTGCGGCGCGCGAGCTTCTTGGCATCGTATGAACGGCGCATGTGCGTCTGGTCGACTTAGGATCAGGCCGCAGCCGGAGCTGGCGCCTCGGGGCGGCGCTCGGTGACGGCGTTCAGGAACTTCACGGAGGCCATCTCCAGACTGTCGATGAGTTCGGTGGTCTTGGTCTGCAGGAAGGCATGGATGAAGAGCAGCGGTACCGCCGTCATCAGTCCGAATGCCGTGCAGTTCATGGCGACCGAAATACTCGCTGACAGCAGGTTGGCCTTCTCGGCCGGGTTCACCGTCGCCACGGCGTGGAACGCGGCGATCAGGCCCATGACGGTGCCCAGCAGTCCCAGCAGCGTCGCGAGGTTGGCGAAGGTCGCGAGGTAATGGGTGCGCTTCTCGAGGCGCGGCGTCACTTCCATGAGGCTCTCCTCCATGGCCTTCTCAATGTCATCGCGGCGCCGTGCCGCCTGGATGCGCGCGAGCCCGTAGTTGAGGATCTGCGCGATGGCCGAGTCGGACTTGGAGGTGATCTGCACCACCTGCCGGAAATTGCCCTGCGCCAGGAGCGGCACGATTTGATTCCACAGCTGCCGGTTGCGGGTCGAGACGCGCACCAGATAGATGTAGCGTTCGATCGCGATCGACAGCCCGATCACGAGAACGACGGCGATCGGGAACATGAACGTTCCGCCGCCTTGAAAGAATTTGACCAGATTGTCCCAAATATTCATCAGTAACTCCCGAATACAGCAGGCGAACCCTCAGGGGTTCCCCAACTTAATGACATAAGAGCAAAAAACCACGACCTGTTTCTCATCCCGCATGGCCGATCCCAAAGGACCGCCATCAATGCTGCGCCGCCGCCCCCGACTGGGGACTCGCCGGGCTCTTTTCTGGCGCAACTGTGTGGTAGTACCGCTCTTCGCGGTTGAAAACGTCACGATCCACCGGTTGCAGGACCTCATCGACCAGGCTGTTCGCGGGCTTGCCGGTCAGATCGCCCAGGTCCGAATGCTTCCACGGCACCACGTACATGACCTTGGGCAACTCCTTATTACCGGTCACCTGCGTGGCCTCGAGGTCGAGCCGGTCCATCGCCTTGCCGGCGTGGGCCGCTTTGCCGGCCGCGGCGGGCGCGCCGGTCTTGGCCGCAGGCGCGCTGCTCGCGGCGACGGCGGGCGCCACAGCGACGGGTGCCGCGGCAACCGGCGCTGCGTTCGGCGCGGTACGCACGATGGTGCCGCTGGTGGCCTGGCCGAACACGGGCAGGCCAACGACCATGGCGCCCGAGGCGGCACAGGCGGAAAAAATCACGAGTCGCAGTGTGCGCATCTCAGCCTCCAGACTTGTCAGTCACTGCCGGTGCCGATGAGACAGCCGGTGCGGCGTTCTTGGCCGCGCGTTGTTTCAGATCCGCGATCCAACCCGTGACGGCCTTGTCGTCCGTGCCCAGATCCTTGTAGCGCTGCATCGCCGTCAGCGCCGCCCCAGTATCACCCAGGTACAGGTCCAGCACGATCGCAAGGTTGCGATACGCGGGCGCGAAGTTCGGATCGACGCTGATGGCGTGGTTGTAGGCATCCGCCGCGTCGTGGAATTTGCCTTCCTGCCGCAGCGTCACGCCCAGTTCACACCAGGCCTCGGCGTCATTGGCATCACGCTGCACGGCCGCGTGCAGTGATTGATCGGACTTCTCAAGCTCGCCATGCTTGCGGTAAAGAATGCCCAGATTCACCAGCGCTCCGGCATAGGACGGATAGAGGGTGGCGATCTGCTGGAATTCCAGCTCCGCCTCGTCGTCCTTGCCGGATCGCACGAGTCCCACGGCGCGGGTAAAGTCCGCGACCGCACGGGGCGGCGGCGGCGCGACGGGGACGGCGGCGGCAGTGACTGCGGCGGGCGTAGCCGTCGCACCCGCAGCGGCCGGGGTTGCCGGCGCGGGGGCGACCTGCGCGGGCGGTGCGCTCGGCGCGGTCTTTGCCACATGCGAGGTGCTGCAGGCGGCCTCGAGCAGGCCTGCGCCGATCAGCACGCCCCACTTACTGCAGACTCGTGACCACATCCTGTGTGACCTCCGTCTTGCCATAGCGACCGGGCTTCAGTTCGGCGAGTGCGGCAAAGCTCTTCTTCACGCTGTCATCGTAGATGCCATTGCGGGCCAGCGCCGTGTTGATCTCGTGAATCTGGATCGCCTGCTCCTCAAACGGGAACGCCTGATCCTCCAGCAGCGATTCGTACTGTTCCAGCTCATCCTTGTTCAGCTTCTTGGGCCGCTCGGAGTCCAGTACGTCCTTGCCAAGCCTGCGATACAGTTCCGCAGTCTCGTAGGTGGCGGCGGTGGTCACTTCCGCCACGTGGTAATCGGCGGCCGCCTTGTAGGCCGCCAGCGCCGCCTCCATCGACTGGCGTTTGGCGACGAGGCTCTTCTTCAGCGGCGTCACCAGGCGGATGGCGCGGAACGAATCGCGCAGCGGCTGCGCCAGTTTCAGCTGTGCGTTCGCCGCGAGATATTTGGTGCGTTCGGTGCGCGCGGCCCCGGCCTGCGCATCGGCATGGACGATTTCCCGCAGCCACTGTGCTTCGCGGCTGGTGTTGCCGGACTTCCCGGCGAGCTGCGCCAGCTGCTCGCGCACTTCGATGGCATCGGGGACCGGCGTCGGATATTCGCTGACCTCGCGTTCCATCATCGCCACCGTCTGCACGGTATTTCCGGCCTTGCCGTAAAGCTCCGCGGCGCGGCTGAGCGCTTCGCGGCGTACCGCCGGCTCCTCGGTGGCGTTGGTGGAGATGTGCTCGAACTCGACCGCCGCATCCGCCGGCCGGTTGACCTCGGCATAGGCGACCGCAAGCTTGCGCGTCACATCTTCGGCATTCGCGCCGTTCGGATACTGCTTGCGATACGGTTCCAGGACCGCAATGGCCTGGCCCCATTGCTTGAGGTTGATGAGGCCGGCCGCCGCATCGTACTGGGCGGTGCCGACAATCTTGGAGTCGGGCGCAACCTTCGCGACCCGCAGGAAATCCGTCACCGCACCGCTGGCATCGCCGGCCTTCTGGCGCGCCTCGCCCTGGCGGTACACCGATTCGGCGATCCGCTCCGTCAGATCGGCGCGCAGTTTCACATTGGCCGGATCCGCGCCCACCGAGCGGTCACGCGCCTGGATGAAGGCGGCTTCAGCCTGATCATAGACACCCAGTTCGTACTGGGACTGGCCGATGATGTTCCACGCGATACGCTGCTGCGCAATCTCCACCGGCGGAGTGCGCGCCAGCAACAGCTGCGACACCTGGATGGAACGCGGCAGATCGTGCGCAGCAAAGATGTTTTCCGCCGCCCGCGTCAGCACACCGCTGCTCTCGGGATGCTCGGGAAAGGACTGTGCGAACTTGATGTTCGCGTCGATCGCGCGGCTGTGCCAGGCGCTCTTGGCCTCCCCGTTCAGGCCGTCCTCGGCCTTCTGGTACGACACCAGCGCCGCATAGGCCGCAGCCGCGGATTTGGCATCCTTCGGGTAGCCGTAGGCGGTGTGTTCGTACTCATCGGCGGCTTGCGAGTACTGATGGCTTTCAAAAAGCGCATCGGCCAGCAGATAGTTGGTGCCGGCCGAATCGGCTGCGTCCGGGAAGGAAGTGAGGTAACTGCGGTACCAGTGAGCCGCCTGGGCATAGTCCGCCGGCAGCTTGGATTTTTGCGCGGCGGCGTGGAAGTACGTCGCGAGATCGCGCAGATTGGTCTGCAGCTCCTTGACCACTGCCGGATAGTCCGCCCGCGCCCGTCCCTTCCAGAACGGCGCGCTGAAATCGTAGTTCTGCGCATATTCGCGCTTGCCGTCGATCACCAGGTCGGTGAAACCACCCTTGGTGTAAGCCTCGATGGCCTGCATCGCAAGATCCGGCGCATGGACGTTCTGCGCATCGCGCGCCACAAAAGCCCGGTAGGCGCCCGCGGCATCCTGATAGCGCTCCTTGTCCACGTACAGATCGCCGAGCTTCGAGTACAGCAGGTAGGCATAAGCCGGATTGCCGCGACCGGCAAGGAACATGTCCACGCTCGGCGGGCCGTCGAGATACGAGAAGGTGATGCTCATCACCCGCAGCGTGTCGTCGACCTGTTCGCGATTCGCGCGTGACAGCTCATTCAGCGGATGCATCGGGCCGCCCGGCACCCCGCCCAGCAGCTGCTGGTCCAGCACCCCGGCGAAGGACGGCAGGCTTTCCTCGTTCAACGACTGCTTGAACAGCGACCAGCCGTGCTTGTAGAGGGCCTGGGTATAAAACGCGCCGCGGGACCCGAGTTTGATGACGACGGCATAGGCCGTGGTCGCCTGTGGGTATTGCTTGGCCGAGAACAACAGTTCGCCGCGCCGGAACTGCACCTCATCCAGGAGGTGGGTGGCCGGGTAGCGGGCGATCAGCTGATCGAGCGTGGCGAGCGCCTGATCGGGCTTGCTCGTGGCCTCGTAGGCGCGCGCCATCTGGTACAGCACCTGGTCATTGCGCACGTAATCCGGGTACGCCTTCAACAACTGCGTATACAGGCGGATGGCCTCATTGCTGTTCAGGTCCACCTGCGCCAGATCCTTGTCGAGGGTGTCGAGCTGATCGCTCTCCTGGTTCAGATCGCCCAGGCGGCGCATGGCTTCGGCGCGCAGTTTCGGATCGGTGCGCTGCAGCTCGAGGAAGCGCTTGTAGTTTTCCATCGCCTTGGCGGAATCGGCGCTCGCCGCCGTATTCTTCTGCACCACCACCGGTGTCTTCTTGACCAGGTCGCCGATGGTCTGGGCGTTCTGCGTGTTGTCCGCGGCGAACGCAGCACCGCCCGCGCCGGCCGCAAGGCAGGCGCTCACCAGCAGCGCCACGCGACGCTTGCCGGTTGCCGTGTTCACTTTGGCGCTCCGGGCGGGTCGGACGGCGCAGCCGGTGTAACCGGCGCGGCGGTCGCGGGCGCGGATTTGCTTGCATCGGCATTGGCGGCCTTGTCATACATGGTCGCCAGGGCGAAGCGCGCCTGCACCTCGTAGGCGTCAAGGCGGTCTTTTTGATCCGACAATTCCGCCACGGCGATCTGCTGCAGGTAACCCTGCTGCGCCTGTTCCGAATTCGCCAACCGTGTCTGCAGGTCGGTGATGCGCTGCTTCAGTGCCGCCAGCCGCGCCGCAAATTCGCCGGTATTGGTGGGCACGCTGCGGCGGGCCTTATCGACACGGATCCAGCGGCTCTGCGCCTCATGCAGCGCCAGATCCAGGTCCTTGAGAGTGCGCCGTTCCTGCCACTGGCGCGCCTTGAAGGCATCGGTGAGCTGGTAGAACATCACGCCTTTGAGCAGGCGCACCCGCTCACGCAGGGCGTCGTTCGCCTCATCCTTGGGCGCGTTGCTCAAGGCATCCTCGATCTGGCGGATCTGCTCCCAGTGCGCGCGCTCCTCCGGCGAGCCCAGCGCCGCCACATCCTCGCGGGCATCGATGGCGCTCAGGCGCGCCTCAAGATCGTCCCGACGGTGCTGTAGCTGGTCGACCACCCCGGAAGCGAGCAGCTGATCGACCTGCGGCAGGCGCTGCGCGTAGGCGTGCTCGCGCGTATCGATCATGTCGCCGAACGCCTGCGTGCTGTCCGACCAGACATCCAGCGTCGAGCCGAGAAACGTCAGATCGCGGAAATTCTTCAGGCCTTCCTGGAAATCATGTCCGGCCATGATGGCGTACAGGTAGCGCGACTCGGGCTCATCGGGCAGGTTGCGCAGCTGCCAGAACCAGCCGTAGTGCGTCTGCTCATCGCCCGCCAGGAGCTCGTCCAGCATCTTGCCCGAGCGGATGCGGCCGATCGCGCCATCGAGCGCGGTCTGCTCCGAGGCGAACGACGTCAGGGCCGACTCGTAGTCCTGCGCCGCCTGCGCATTCGCTTCAAGCTTGCCGTATGCGTACGGCACTGCCAGATACGACTCCTGGACCGCGGAGTCCAGCAGGCTGCGGTGGCGCAGTTCAGTCCACGGCGCGAGCGCCGCCTGATAATCCCCGAGGGCGGCATCGGCCCACCCCAGTCCCAGCAGTGCCTTGTTTGAATACTCGCCATTCAGACGCACGCGCTCCAGCGGCACGCGCGCCTTGTCGGGCTGGTTTGCCTGCAGATAGGCGAATCCGAGGGCGAGATTGGCGCGGTCGCGCAGCGCCAGCAGTTCCGGTTGCGCCGTCTTCAGCGTCCCGACCGCCGTAAGGTTGGCGTCGGCCTCGTCCATGCGCTGCTGGCGCACCAGCGCCACGCCCATGTTGAACTGCGCAAACGCCAGCCAGTCCGGCGGACCCTTGAACGCCTTGAGCAGCGCGATCGACTCGTCGAAATGCCCCTGGCGCAGCAGCGCATTGGCGAGCAGATGGACTTTCTGGGCTTCCTGCTGCTCGGGCAGCTGCCCCTGGACCTGGCGCAGCGCATCGACCGCCTTGTCCAGATAGCCGCGGGCATACCAGATCTGCCCCAGGTAGAACCAGGCGCGATTGCGCACGCCCTGTGGCACATTCGGGGTCAAGAGCTTCGAGAAGCGCTCGCCGGCCTCGTTGTACAGTCCCAGCGACAGGTACAGGCCGCCCAGCAGCAGCTGCGAATCCAGTTCGTGATGCGGCAGCTGATTCCAGTGCTGATAGGCGAGCAGCCGGGTCAGCGCCTCGAAGTCATCCTGCTGGTAGTAGTGGAACAGCACATCCCCGTACTGCAGATCCTGCACCCGAATCGGCGCAAGCTTCTGCGGATCGTGCTGCGCCGCCTGCACCACGCCCGCAAGCGCAGCCACAAGGACGCAGGACCATTGACGCAGGACTCGCATCGGGAGCGGTTACTCCCAGTCCTTGATCTCAAATTCCGGCTGCATCTTGCGCTGCCGGTCCTCGATCTTCAGCTCGAGGTACTTGGCGCCAATGCTCTTGTCGAATTTGAGCGAGGCGCCGCGCCGATAGTCACGGTTATCCGGACCCTTGCCGGAAAAGAATGCGACCAGCTCGTGGTTGCCCACTTTGAGGTTGCCCAGGTACAGCCGCTGCACGCCGCCTTTGAGCAGCGCGTCCACCTCGCGTGGGGTGTACAGATAGTTGGTGACTTCCTTGTTGTCGATCTTGAGCGTCACGGCGTCGAGTGCGAAGAACTCGCCCACGTCCATCGATATGTACACCGCGACCTGGGTATTGGCCGGGAACAGCAGTTCCTCCTCCAGCACGAACAGGTCGCGGTTCAGATCCACCACGTCCTTCTTCAGCTGCTGCGTATCCTCATCGAGGCTGCGCGTGTCGGCGGCGCCGGGCGCCGCGGTCGGTGCCGATGAGGTGGCCGCAGCGCTCGCCGGGCCGGCGGGCGCCGCCCCCGGGGCACTCGAGCCTTGATCCGCCGCCGCCAGGGCCGCCTCGACCTGGGCCCCCACGGCCGCGGCCTGGGCCGCATTCGGCGCCGAGGAGGCCGCCGGCGCATCGGCCGCCCGGGCCCGCAGCGTCAGTGCGGCAAGACTTAGCCCAAGGAGCAGCCCCATGCAGGCGAAGGTCGTGCTTCGGGCAAGGCAATGGCGGATCCGGCCGGTCTTTTTCATTACTGGCATGGCACTTCCGGTCATTCGTTAAGCAGCTCGCGAAGCTGACTGAGGTAAAGCGCCTCGTCCCGGGGGCCGAAGTCGCGGTAAACGTGGCGCACGATCCCGCCGCGATCGATGAGCACTGTGGTCGGCAGATTGTCGATCTGGTAGAGGCGGGCCACGTCCTTCGCGGGATCCTCGAGCAGCATCAGACCCAGCGGATGGGCCGCCACGAACTGTCGTGCGTGGGCGGCATCATCATCGACGCTGACGCCATACATATGCAGACCGGCGGACCGGTAGGTCGTGAAACTGTGATCCAGCAGGTCGAGCTGCCGGCGGCAGACGCCGCACTGGCTGCCCCAGAATGTCAGGACCACGACATCGCCGCGGTCTTCAGAGAGCCGCACATTCGTGCCACTGAACGACCGCAATGCGAAATCCGGTGCTGACTGGCCCAACAAGGCGAAGCCCTGGGCGCTGGCCGCAAGGCACAGCACAGTCAGCACCGCAGCCGCTAGGCAGCGTCGAGTCAGGTTCCAGCCGCTTAAAGGATTCACACACAGTCATCCATGGGTCCGCCCCGGCGACCGACGGCCCTCGCAGCTGCGAATTTAACATTTGCGCGGGGCGCGGTGTGGACCCAATTCTCAGCTTCTAACTAATCACCCCATTCACGATCGGGTTGAAGGCAATCAGCGAATCGATGTTGCTGCCCAGCCCATTGTTCGCGATGGTCGTGGCGAAATTGGCCTGCTGCCCATGCAGCGCCATGTAGTTGAGAATGACCGTGTTCACCAGCAGATTCACGGCGTTCGCCGCCGGGCTCGAGGCGGTGTTCACCGAGCCGTCCGAGGTATAGGAGCCGATCTGGTTCGGGGTCGTCGCCGCGGGATTCACCACCGGGCGGCCATTGGGGTTGTACACCAGGAAGAACGTGGCGGCCACCGACTGGTTGTCGCCCTGCCAGCCGAACTTGCCCCGGCCTGCGGTCGAGGTATCGATCATGCCGGTGGAACTCAAGGAACCGTCGCTAAACACATACACCATCAGCGGCTTGCCCATGCGCTTGGCGTATTCCAGGCAAGCGCCAATGCACTGGCCCGCGTTGAAGTTGCGGGTCTCCCCGGTCGCGCGGGTACCGTCGTGGTAATCGTATCCGCCCAGCGAGATCGTGCCGGCGCCGGCGAAGCCGTTGACGACCATCTTCATGACCGCGGCGGTCATCTGGAAGTTCTGCTGGCTGTATTCGGCGGTCGTGAAAATGCCTGAAGACCCCACGATCTGCGGGTCGATGTCCGGGTTGAGCGTGGTCGGGTCGCCAAACTGATTCACCAGCACCGTGGACTTCACGTAGCTGCAGCGGGTCTGGGTCTTCAATGACGTGTCCGTGGTCGGATCACCCGGCTGGGTGGTCACCTGGCCCAGCTCGCCGCCGAAGCTCGTGGTGCTGCCGCCGCCGCTCAAGCGGATCGTGGATTCCAGCACCTGCACCGCATCGTTCGGATCGGTGAACATGGTGCCCAGCTGTCCGGTGTTCACGAGGCCCGTGATGTCGCTCGACTGGGTGACCACCGTCGGACTCACGCTCAGGTTGATCAGTGCCGCCGGAGCCATGGAGTTGCCGCCGGAGGTCGTGGCCTCGGTGCCGATCAGCGTCAGCAGCGAGCCGTTGGCGCCGGCGTCGTAGATGCCATACATCGGATTGTGCGGATTGTTCTGCGTGTCGTTCTGCGACATGGCGGCAATGGCCGTGCCATTGGTGCCCGCCTGCGCCGCGACCGAAGCCTTGGACTGGATGCCGCGCAGGATCGCGCCATCGGAGTGCCACGCCGCACCGAGCGAGGTGTCGATGAAATTGCCGCCGGGAGCACCGGCGTTGGGTGAGTTCGGCAGCATATCGCCAGGCAGCCCGAGCTTGCCGTAGCCGGCGGTGGTCAGGAAGTCCAGCTGGCCGCCCGCACCGCCGATCAGGATTTCGGAGCCGTTCAGGTTCGCGCCACCGGCGAGATCAAAACAGATGAACGGAATCTTGCCCGCGCCATTGGTGATGATGCCGCAGGCCTGCTGCAGGGCCTGCACATCGGAGGCCAGCGTCGCCGCGCGCGCCGCGCGCGGGTCGGTGAACGCGGCGACCATCGCCGAGGAACCGATCAGCACGGCGGAGCTTCCCAGGAAGCCGGTGGACAGGAAGTCACGCCGCGTGACGGGCCGCGGATGGCTGCCGTCATGGCGGATGGGCTCGTAGAGCTTGTGGCTGCGCGGCAGTTTCTTGCGAATGATCATACGGTCTCCAGATTTCCTAGGTCGCGCTACTGCACGAGCGTCGAGGCACTGCCCAACAGGGCCGCGCACGCCGCCTTGGTCACGACGCCCGAACGGTTGGGCGTACTGGCATAACTTGCCGGTGTCAGGTTCGTGATCAGCGCATCGAGTTCCGCCTGCACGCTGGCAAAGCTCGGCTGAGTGGCGAGGTTGGCGGTGGTCGTGCCGCCGACCAGATTGGTGTACAGCGCGTTGATCACCGCGTCGCGATTGCTGTTGGTGTTGATGGGGGCGCTGAAGTACGAACCGCCCTGCGTGGGATCAAAGCCCGCGCCGAACACTGCGGTACCGCGTGTGTTGACCATTTCACTGCAGTAGGCGATGGCCAGCTGCGAGATCGCGGTCTGGTTGGCGGCCGAGAAGGCGGTCAGATCCGGTACCGGCGGCAGCGCCGACAGCACGTTGGCGTAGACCGTGGACACATTGGTGTCGATGATCGGCACGCCCGTCACCTTGGACATGGTCTGGGTCAGGCGCTCGAAGGTCCGCACGCCCATATCCGGAGCCTCGGGTCCCGGTACCGGCGCGGGCACGGCGTAGGTCGGATCCGTATAGGCGTGGGTCTGCGTACCGATCTGCGCGAAGGAGAGGAAGAACTGGTCCGATGCCGGTCCATTCTGCAGGGCGATGACCGCACCGACCGCCGACAGCAGTTGCCCGGAGGTGCTGCTGTAATTGGCCGTGGTGACCGTGGTGTTCAGGGGGATGTAGCTCTGTCCCACCGTCGCCTCGGTGCCGTTGATGCCGATGCGCATACCGCTGATGGGAATGCCATTGGGGGTCTGCGTCGGATCCAGGCTGATGAAGGTCGGGTTGGTGAACAGATACGAATAGCTGTCGTTGAGACTGACCGTCAGCATGACGTAGCTCTGCGGCACGCCCGTCAGGGTCGTGACATCGAACAGCAGGAAGTACTTCTGGCCGACACCGGCCGCGTAGTTCTGCTGGATCTGCGCGAGGGTCAAGGCGCGATTGTGAATCGCGACCATGCGCAGCTCGCCCTGGAACTGGTTGAGGGTACCGGAGGTCTCGTTACCGACCACTAGGGCGAAGGTGTTGTCCCAGTTGGCGAGCGTGCCGCCACCGGAGGAGTCCACGTCACCCGAATACACGCCGTCCACGTACAGCTTGCGGCCATTGACCGGATCGTAGGTCAGGACCACGTGCTGCAGGGCCGCCTGCGCGAGCTGGTTGTTGGCGTTCGTGACCAGCGCCGGCAGACCGTTGGTGGAAGTCACGCTGCTGCGCACTTCGGCCGCGTAGGAGAAGGCGTTCTGCGACAGGGTTGCATCGCGCAGCGTCGGACCACCCGAGTAGCTCACGATATCGGCACCCGTCTGGGCCACGTTGGCGGGGGACACCCACGCCTCGATGCTGAACTCACCCGAGGAGGTGATCATGTTGTACAGCTTCTGGCTGGTGGTCGTCGTGCCCTGGGCCTTGGAGCCGGGGGCGAAGATCACGCCCCAACCCGCATCCCAGGTGTAGTTGCCGGTGAGGTTCAGGTCCAGTTCCGGCTCGACACCGCTGGTGTCGTAGGCAATGGTGCCGGTGCCGGTCTTGAACTCATACAGCGCGATCTGGTCGGTGGTGTAGCGGTTCTGGCCCGAAGCCACGGTACCGTCATACATGGTCAGCGCCTTGGAGATCACCAGGCTCGGATCCACGGTCGTGAGCGGAATCGGATCCGCAAAATTTTCGATCGCCGTCAACATGGCCTGGGCGTCGGTCGTGCAATCGCTCCAGCAGTTGTGATGGTCGGTCGCGAGCCGCGCAACGAAGCGCGACAGGCAGGTGGTGGCCGTGGCACTCACGGTGCACGGTACCGGCGGATTGGCGTTGGTCGGATTGGCGTCGGCCAGCACGATCTTGGCCTGCGCGTCCGCATAGGCCTCGTTGACATCGGCGCTGGCAAAGTACGGCTGCTGCGGCGTCAGTGCCGTGGGCGCATGGCAGCGCGAGCAGTACGTGGTCACGATCGGATAAATGGTGGTCTGGAATGCCGCGGGCGAGACCGGGAAAGTCTTGGAACTGCCCACCGTCTCATCGGGCGGCGCGACCAGCTTGATGGTTTGACTGCCGGTGGCGGAGGAGCCGGCCCAGTTCTGGATCCACACCGTCAAGGTGTCACCGCACGCCGAGGGGGACGCCAGCCAGCAGTTATGGCCGCCGGAAACCTTCTGCACCATGGTCGATTGGTCGGGCTGCGTCAGGTTGACCACGGTGTTGGCCGCCTGATACGCCAGATTCACGTCATCGGTGCGCGCGAACTGCGGCGACTGGCCGCCCTGCACGTGGCAACCACCGCAGCGGTTGGTGGCCTTGATGTTGGTCCACAGGTTGACCATGAAGGCCTGCACATCGGCGGTCGCCGGCGGCGGCCCGCTGTAGGTCGGGGCCGCGGCCACCTGGGTATTGGGCAGCGCGGTCGTGGGCGCACCGCCGCTACAGGCGGCGAGCGTCGCGAGCGCCGCGACGGCGGCGAGCTTGAGGATCATCTTGGGGTAGTGATTCATGGCTGTCCCTCAACTGCCCATGCAGTACACGGCGGCGGAGGCAAACAGCGACTTGTACTTATAGCCGCCGGCCTTGAATGCACTTGACATGGTGGACACCTGATTCAGATCGGCCTGACTGCTCGGCGCCCGGTAACACACTGCCTGGAAGACTTTCTGCGCCTGGCACTGGGTGAAGGCCGTGCTGTGGGCCAGCTCCGTCCCCAAGGACTTGGCGCCATTGCCGCTGCCCGGCAGGGTCGGATCCCATCCGAGCGCCTGGTTCGGACCCTGGCGCCAGCGGTTGGACCAGCTGTCATCCGGGGTCACGAAACCTTGCGGGAAGTTGCCGGTGTTGATGTGGTACTTGGCCTGCGTCGTACCCTGCGTATAGGAGAGCGAGCCGGTGTTGGTGCCGTCGCCGACCGCGGTACCGACGAAGTTGTAGTACGCGAATGCCTGCGCCATCGGGTCCATGCCGCTGTGACAGCCGATGCAGCTGTTCAGGAACACCCGGCTGTCGCCACCCGGGGAGCGGCTCACGTCCTGGCGGATGCGATCCGGCGGCCGGGTGATGTCCTCCACCGTCTCCAGGTCGTTGCACAGATGCGCGATCAGCGTGAAGCGGAACATGGCGCGATTGGTGCCGTTGATGAAGAACGATGAGGTCGAGGCGCGCGTCGTCATCAGGCCCGCGGTCGCGGCGGTCGGTATGCCATACACGCCGGACTGGGTCGTCGCGACCAGTGTCGACATCATGTCCACGCCCTGGGCTTCCGCCGTGGCGTAATGATTGTCGTCGCTCGTCGAGGGCGCCGGCAGGCCGGCCGCATTGCTCACGTAGAGAATGTCGGCGGACAGTGCCGTGCTGAAATCCACATCGTCGCGCACCATGCCGATGAAGGTCGCGACGTAGTCATTGAGCGGCGCGAACACCGTCTGGTCACGGTTGGTCCACGGCATCGCGAAATTCTTCAGCGTGGTGTTGTAGAACTGTGGCTGCTGCATCGCGTAGTTGGCGATGCTGGTGAAATCACTGTTGGCCAGATAGGTCGCAATGTTCGCGTAGTCGGTTGCGCTTGGCGGCACACCGGCAATGCGATCAAAGATGCGCTTGGCCTGTTCATTGGGTCCGGCTCCGGCCGGCAGCGCGCACAATACAGCGACCAGTGTCACCAGCGCTCGCGTGCCAGCGGATCGGCGTAAGGATCGGTAGCTCTGTTTCGTGCTCATGGGACGCCCTGTCTCCAACTAAACAACCTGGTGCGAGGCGGACTATACGCACTGAAATCCATGGTCTTGAATGTCTCAAGAGGCCGACGTCGCGTCGCGCAGACATCCCATTGATCGCCCCTCTGCGGCTATGCTGCGCATCGCCAGCCCTACTTATAGCGGGCCGGAGGGATGGCGCACCGTGCACCCGTTGGCAGACCGCGCGAAGCTGTGACGGAATCGACACAACTGTCAATGCTCCGGAGCGGATTACGTAAATATGTGGCCTGTGTCTGAACGCTTATGTCCACAAGCGCGTCAAGCTGTACCAGTGGAGCGAATTTGAAAGTGTCACGATCATCTCTGCGACTCAAACTCTCATACGGCAGTGCCATACGGGTGCTGCAGAGTGCGCTCGTGTGCGTCGCAGTCGGCATCCTGGCGGCGTGCAGCAGCGGCGCCGGCAGCATCGAGACCGCCAGCGGCCAGACCGCGGATCCGGCGACCATCGACTTCCCGATTTTCTACGTGAAGCGCTACGCCGACCCGACGCCGGCGCAGGCGCCGGCCATGGACCTGCGCATGCTGCGCTTCGCCATCCCGTCGGCGGACCTGTTCATGCGCAGTCGCGCCGCGCCGAGCGGCACTGAAACGAACATCACGGCGCGCATCACCGGCACGGGCACCAAGACTGCCGGCAACTACGACATCAAGGATGTGAGTGCATCGCCCGATGGCACCACCATTCTGTTCGCCATGCGCGGGCCGCTCACCGTCAACATGAAGCAGAACAAGGCGCCCTCCTGGCGCATCTGGCAGTACGTGATCGCAACCGACACGCTGAGCCTGGTGGTCGACCCGAGCACCGATCCGGATCCGGCGACGGTCAACGATGTGTCGCCGCAGTTCCTGCCCGACGGCCGGGTGGTATTCACCTCGACCCGTCAGCGCCAGTCCCAGGCCATTCTGCTCGATGAGGGCAAACCGCAGTTCATCGCCCAGGATGAGGCCAACACCGAGCCGGCCTTCGTCCTGCATGTGATGAACGGCGATGGCACCAACATCCACCAGATCTCCTTCAACCAGAGTGACGATCGCGATCCGACGGTGCTCGCCAACGGCCGGGTCATGTGGAGCCGCTGGGATGACGCGCCGGGCAAGGACGGCATGCATCTGTACAGCTCGAATCCGGACGGCACGGATCTGCAGCTGCTGTACGGCGCCAACAGTCACGCCACCGGCACCACTGCCGACGGCCTCAACAACAGCGTCATAGAATTCGTGAAGACCCACGAGATGCAGGACGGTCGCATCCTCGCGCTGGTGCGGCCCTACGCCTACGCCAATGTCAACGACACCGGCGGCAACCTGATCATCATCGATACCAAGGATTACGTGGAGAATACCCAGCCGGCGCAGGCGGGCTCATCTCTCACGGGTCCCGCGCAGAGTCTCGCGACCAGCAATCCGGTACTCACCGTACCCGGCCCCTCACCGGGCGGGCGCTTCTACTCAGGCTTCCCGCTGTGGGACGGCACCGGACGCATCCTCGTGAGCTGGACGCAGTGCCGGTTACTGACCAGCGCGACTTCCAGCGCGCCCACGGCCTGCACTGCCGCAACCCTCGCGGATGCGGGCGCCGTCTCCGCCCCGCCGGTCTACAGCGTCTGGATGTTTGATCCCACTGCCAACACTCTGCAGCCGGTCATGCAGCCGGTCGACGGCGTCATGATCACCGACCTCGTCGCCGCCCAGCCGCGCACCCTGCCGGCGGAAATCGTCGATCAGCAGCCCGGCGTGACCCTGGACCAGGACATGGCCAATGCGGGCGTCGGGGAGATCGACATCCGCGATGTCTACGACTTCGACGGCGTCGATACCGCCGTGCCCAGCACCGCCGGCGTGGCAAATTCGGCCGTGACTCCACCGAATCTGCGCCTGGCGCGCTTCATCCGCCTGGAGAAGCCGGTGGGCATTCCCGATCCGCAGACCCTGAAGCTGGACCCCGCGGCCTTCGGTATCACCAACTACATGCGCGAGATCCTGGGCTACGCACCGGTGCAGCCGGATGGCTCGGTCGTCATCCAGGTCCCCGCCTACGTCGCCTTCCAGCTGAGCATTCTTGATGCCACGGGCAAGCGTATTACTCCCGTTCACGACGCCTGGCTGCAGCTCATCCCGGGAGAGACGGTGCATTGCAATGGCTGTCACACCCCAGCCTCGCAACAGCAGCCGCTGCCCGGACAGACCGCGATCTCGCATGGTCGGGCCGGGACCTTCAATTCGGCCTATGCGGGCGGCAATGCGTCGATTCCCTTCACCAACTCGCTGACCAGCTACACGACCATCACCGGGACCACCGAACCGCTGGTGCCGACGACGGCCGGGGAGACGATGGCGGAGACGCTCAGTGCCGCCAGCTGCGCCGGGGACACCCCGCACTGCCTGCAGAACATGCCCAGTGTGAATGTCGTCTACACCGACCTGTGGACCAATACCGCCGCAGGACTCACGGCCGGTACGCCGATCGCCCTTGCCTATGATTCGACCCTGACCAGCAACGTCAACTGGCAGATCCCCGTTGGCCAGAACTGCCTGCTGGCCTGGTCCGCGACCTGCCGCATCATCCTTAACTACAACGAACAGATTCAGCCGCTGTGGACCGTTTCGCGAACCTACACCGGCGGTGTGGCCGCCGGCCAAACCGGTGCGTGCACCCTGTGCCACAGTCCGGCCAACGCGGCGGGCGCCGTGCAGGTCCCCGCGGGTGTCACCCAGCTCGATCTCACCGCTACCGCCTCCAACGAAGAGCCGCTGCAGCCGGTCTCCTATCGCAGATTGCTGTTTGCACATAATGAACAGGCTATTATTGGGGGAGCGCTGGAAGACGTGGAGGTGCCCGGTCCGCCGGATGCAACGGGGGCACCGACGCAGGTGACGGTCAGCATCGGACCGCCGATGAATGCCGGCAATGCACGGGGGTCGACTCAGTTTTTCAATGAATTCGCGACCGGCGGAACGCACGCGGGATATCTCAGCCCGGCGGAGCTGCGGGTGATTTCCGAGTGGTTGGACATAGGGGCTCAGTATTTCAACAATCCATTCGATCCGGCCGCGCCACTGGATTGACCTGCTGCGCAACGTGCGCCGTGCGTCCGCCGTGGCAGGCCTGCTGGTCGTCCTGTGGCTGGCGGTTGGCCCGCGCCCGGCCCAGGCGGCGGCGAGCCCGCTGCAGGTGTTCGTCAGCGCGCCCTACCTGGAGCTGCACACGGGTCCCGGCCGCGGCTATCCGGTGTTCAATGTCGTGGATCGGGATGCCAGCGTCGATGTGCTCAAGCGCTACACGGACTGGTTCAAGGTGCGCACCACGAGCGGCATCGAAGGGTGGGCCTCGGCGCATGACATGGAACAGACGCTGCTCGCCGACGGCACTCATTTCCACTACGACGTCGGGGACCTGAACGCCTTCACCGCGCACCGGTTCGAAGCCGGCGCATTCTTTTATGGGGACTATGGCGGTGCCTCAGCGGTGTCGGTGTACGGGGCCGTGTTCGCGAACCCCAACCTCGCCGCGGAGGTATCGATCGGGGAGTTCCTGGGCAAGGCCTCCGATGGCACCACCGCCGATCTGGGACTGGTACACATCTTCTATCCGCAGGCCCGGCTGGCCCCTTTCGTGATGCTCGGCACCGGCGTCGTGCGCATAGAGCCCAAGGCCACCCTGGTGCAGCCCGATGATCGCACCGAGCAGTCCGCCTATGTGGGCGGCGGTCTGCGCTACTACCTCACGCGGCGCTTCTTTTTGCGCGGCGAATACAAAGAACACATCATCTTCACCAACCGTAACGAAAACCAGCAGGTGGACGAATGGAAATTCGGCTTCGCATTCTTCTTCTGACCATGCTGCTGGGGCTTGCGGGCAGCCTGTCGGGGTGCGCGACGCTGCGTCATCTGTTCGGCCATGACGCGCCGGCGGCCCCGGCGGATGAAGGTGCCAGCACCGATCGCACGGCGACCGCAGACGACAGCACCCCGCCGCGGGTCATCGAACCGGAAGTCGAGCGTCGCACGGTCAAGGTGCCCCGCATCAAGTCCCAGGACATCGAATTGGGGGGGTACCTGGGAACCTTGAATATCGAGGATTTCGGCGCCCACCGGGTCTTCGGCATTCAGGCCGCCTACCACGTCACGGAGGACTTTTTCCTCCAGGCCGAGTACGGGCGCTCCAAGGCGGGGCGTACCAGCTTCGAAACCCTGAGCAATATCTCGCTGCTTACCGACAATGAGAGATGGTTCAAGTACTACGACATGTCAGTAGGCTACAACTTCCTTCCTGGCGAGGTTTTTATCGGTCGCAGCCACGCCATGACGAGCTCTTTTTACATCCTGGCCGGAGTCGGTGCCACGGACTTTGGCGGTGACTCCAAGTTCACCGGCAATTTCGGCGCCGGCTACAAGGTCCTGCCGATGGACTGGATCGCGGTCCATGTCGCGGTCGAGGACCGGGTGTTCAACTCGGACCTGTTGGGTGTGAACAAGCTCGCCAGCAATCTTGAGGCCCACCTGGGTCTGACCGTCTTCTTTTAGGAGCGCAGTCACATGCTCACGCGATGGACAAGATTGGGCCTCATGGCCCTGACGACGGTGATTCTTGCCACGGCCAACGCCGCCGGGGATCCGCCCGCCCCGGGCTTCAGCCTGCCGGCCCGCGGCGGCTCGACCATTGATCTGTCCCAGTACAAGGGGCAGGTGGTCATGATCAACTTCTGGGCCAGCTGGTGTGTGCCGTGCCGGCAGGAGATGCCGCTGCTGGACAGCATCTACAAGAAGTACAAGCCCCTGGGCTTCACCCTGCTCAGCGTCAACGTCGAGCCGGATCAGAAGGACGCGGAAAGCTTCCTCAAGCAGACCCCGGTCACCTTCCCGGTAGTATTCGATGCCAAGAGCAAGGTCAGCGGTCTTTATAATGTGCAGGGCATGCCTACCACGGTGTTCGTCGACCGCAAGGGCAATGTCCGGCTGATGCACGTCAGCTACAAGCCGGGCGACGAGAACCTCTACATGGACCAGATCCGCACCCTGCTTCGGGAGTGATCATGAGCATCGCGCGCCGTATCTTTGGCCTGACCGCAGCAGTGGGCCTGCTGTCGCAGCTGTGGGCCTGCTCGCCGATCGAGCCTTGGGTGAAACCCTACGAGCGCGAGCGGTTGGCCGATCCGATCATGGCGTTCGACCGCAATCCGGTCTCCTCGGCCTACATGGACCATGTGATTGAAGTCCGCAGTGCATCGCGCGGTGGCAGTGGCGCTGCGGGTGGCGGCTGCGGATGCAATTGATGCCCCGATCCTGGCGTGGCGGGAGGTGGCTGGTCGCGGTCGCCGCCGGCGCGCTGTGCATCCTGTACGGCGCGCCTAGCCGTACCGACGTGCTGCCGGAGGATCGGGCCGATGTATTGGGAACGTACTACAGCGGCGGTGGCCAGGACATCACCGGGATGTCGGTGCTGGTGCGCAAGAAGGTCGGCGATCACGTCTCCCTGTCCTATAACCATCTCGAAGATATCGTGTCGGGCGCCTCGATCGACGTGCGCACCTCGGGGGCGAGCCCGTACCGCGAGAAGCGCACCCAGGATGGGCTGAACGGCGAATTCCTGTATGGCAAGACCACCTACACCCTGGGCGTCACCCATAGCTACGAGCCTGACTATCGCTCCAACACCGCCAGTTTTGGCATCAGCCAGAGCATGTTCGGGGATCTGACCACGGTCAGCATGACCTACCATCGCACCTGGAACGATGTCTTCAAGATGGTGTGCCTCGTCGAGGATCCAGCCCTCGACTATCATTGCGTCGAGAAAGTCCACGACCCGTCGGCATTCAATGGTAAACCTGAAGCGGACATGGATGAGCGCTCATACGGGGTGGGACTCACGCAGATCCTGACCCGGAATTCCATCATTTCGGCAAACTTCGAGGTGATCACCGATCAGGGTTGGCTGAGCAATCCCTACCGCGAGATCGTATACGCAAGTCCGAGTAACAGCAGCGGCTTCGCACTGGCTCCGGAAGTGGATCCGAGCACTCGCACCAGCAATGCGCTGGGCCTGGACTACAAATACTTCCTGCCCTGGCACGCCGCGTTGGACCTGCAGTACCGCTACTTCGAAGACACCTGGCACATCCGCGCACAGACCGCTCAGATCGGCTATACCCAGCCCTGGCACAACTTCACCTTCGACGGTGATTTCCGCTTCTATACCCAGACCCATGCGGATTTCTACAGCGACCTGTTCTCCGCCGCCGATGCGCAGAACTTCGAGTCGCGCAATCGTGAACTGTCGAGCTTCAACAGCTTCACCGTCGGAACGGGCGTGTCCTACGAGTTCCATATTCCACATGCGACATTTCTGTCCCGCAGCACCGCGAACTTCCGCATCGATCACTTCCTGTTCGACTACAAGGACTTTCGTGACTTGGAGTTGGTCGACCCAAGCAAGGGCATCGTAGTCGGCAGTGAGCCCCTGTACACCGTGCAGCTCAATGTGATGCAGCTGTTCTTTTCGGTCTGGTACTGAAGCTCACTTCACCGCCGCTTCGGGGTTCTCCAAGCCCTTCGAATACCACAGCTTCCGATCCGGCGTCACGGCCACGACATCGACGTCCGGCAGGGTATTGATGAAAGCGATGCCCTCCTTCACCCCCATCACGAACACGCTCTTGGTCAGCGCATCGGTGCGCGTGGCGTACGGTGCGATGATGGTGACGCTGCGTACGACATGCGGAGACCTGCCGGTCCTGGGATCAAGGATGTGGTGGTAGCGCACGCCGCCCTCATCAAAAAAGCGCTCGTAGTCCCCGGAGGTGGAAAACGCGGTGTCGCTGAGCGGTATCTTGAGGATGGTGCGGTTACGGTCATCCGGATCGCGGATGCCGATGATCCAGGGCTTACCGAAACGATCGCCGATGATCCGTGAATCCCCGCCCGCGTTGACCATGGCGCGCGTGACGCCCAGGCCCTGCAGGACGGCAATCCCGCGGTCCACAGCGTAACCCTTGCCGATGCCGCCAAAGTCGATGCGCACGCCGGCATGGTCGAAATAGACCGTATGGGCGGCCGGATCCAGGTGGATGTGCCGGTAGTTGCTTTCCGGCAGCGCCGCCGCGATCTGCGCATCGTTGGGACGGATATGCTCCGGATAGTTGTACATGTAGCCGACGCTGGCGTAGGTGATGTCGAACGTGCCGCGCGTGAGCTTTGAATAGTCGATCGAGGTCTGGATCAGGTCAAACAGCTCCTTGGTAATCGGCATCGGCGCCTTCGAGGCCTCGGCGTTGACGCGGGATACCTCGCTGTCGGGCTTGAAGGTACTGAACTCGTTGTCGATGCGGCGCATTTCCTCGAAAACCGCGGCAATCGCCGCCTCGCCCTTGAGCCGGTCCTCGGTCCACAGCTCCACATCGCAGCGCGTGCCCATGATCGGCGCATCGCGATACAGCCACTCGGCGTGGGCGGGCGCCCACACGGGCAACAGCAGCGCCAGCGCCAGCACGCCGGCGATACGTGTAGGAGCGCGAGAGAATTTGGACTGTGCGGGCGTTGGTAGGTTCACTGCGGATGACTCCGATTGGCAGCATTGAGCCGGTACCACGTATATCCAAACGGATATCCAACTGCATGCCCGGCTGGAGTAAGCTTGGCACAGTTCAACTCAAGGATCCTCCGCATGCGAAACCGCATCCGCCGCTTCGGCAGTCTGGCTGGTCTGCTGGCCAGTGTCGCGCTGGTGTTCACCAGCGTGGCAGTACACGCACAGGGACGCGAAGAGGCCCGCCTGCTGACCGCGAGCCAGGTCCTGAACGATGCGATGGGATCGCCAGACCAGTTCGTTCCCAGCCGCCTGCTGGAACGTGCCTATGGCATCGCCGTGGTTCCGGATGTCACCAAGATCGCCTTCATCTTCGGCGGCCGTCGCGGCAACGGTGTGCTGGTGGCCCGCGACCCCAACGGTCGCTTCAGCGATCCGATCTTCGTCAATCTGACCGGCGGCAGCTTCGGCTTCCAGTGGGGCGTCACTTCCACCGACGTGATCCTGGTATTCACCACGAAGCGCAGCATCGATCGCATCGCCAGTGGCCAGTTGACCCTGGGCGCGGACGCCTCGGTGGCGGCCGGTCCCGTTGGGCGCAGCGCCTCAGCCGGCACCGATCCGACGCTCTCGGCCGAGGTGTATTCCTACTCGCGCAGCCGCGGCCTGTTTGCCGGTGTCGCCCTCGACGGCAGCGCGCTGACCATCGACAACAATGCGGACGCACGCTTCTATGACAAGGGAGTGGTCAACGCGTACGACATCATCGGCGGCACGGTGCGCTCCAACAGCGACATCGCCAGGCGCTATCTCGACTCCATCGCGCGCGCCACCGGCGCGACCGTGGCAGCCCCGCCGGCCCCGGTGCCGGTCATGACCGCGCCGCCGCCCGCGGCGCCCCCGCCGGCGAGCAGCGGCGCCCAGACCTTCCCGATGTCTGATCCCAAGCCAGGCCAGGAACCGCAGGCGCACTGAGGCCTTAACGCCGTGGCGCGGGTCGGTGCGCTGATCCGCCGGCAGCTGCGCGAGCTGCGCGGACAGCTGCGTTACCGGCTGGGTCTGGTGCTGCAACGGCTGATCGGCCGCCAGCCCCCCGCGACCCGGCTTGATCCGGCGCAGATCCACTCCGTCCTGATCGGTCGCATCAATGGGCGCCTGGGGAACACCTTGTTCCTGACCCCGATGATCGAGCGCCTGCACGCGCTGCTGCCCGCCGCGCGCATCGATCTGGCGTTGTCCTATCCGAACGCACCCGCACTGCTGGCCGGCATGCCCGGTGTGCGGCAGGTGATTCTTTTCCCGCACAAGGGTCGCGGCATCATTCCAGGCTATCTGCGCGCCCTGCGCCAGCTGCGCGCCACGCAGTACGATCTCGCAATCGACCCGACCCCCTACTCCACCAGCGGCCGCCTGCTGCTGTCGCTGACGCGTGCCCGGTTCCGTCTGGGCTTCAGCCTCCCCTCGCAATGGGCGGCGCTCACCCACGCCGTGCCGCTGCCCGGCGCGACCCTGCATCAGGGCCGCCAACCGGCCTATCTGATCGCGACCGCGCTGGGCGCCGACTGGCAGCCCGCCGCCCAACGGCTGTGGTTGCCGCTGCGACCGGATGAGACCGCCGCCGGTCACGCCGCGATCCGCGTTGCCGTCGAGGCCGCTACCCCCGGCCTTGCATCCGATCGACCCATCGTCGGCTATTTCGGCCACGCCACGGGGCTGAAGGCCTTGGGCCCAGCCTGGTGGGGGAGCTTCTGGTGCGCCTTTCTGGCGCTGCACCCGGAGGTGGTTCCGCTCGAATTCCTGCCGGCCGCGGCGGCGGCGCCCACCGTGACAGGCTTTGCGACCGTGCATCTGGCCTCGCAACGGCAGCTGACAGCCGCGATCGCAACCTTGAGAATGTTCATCTCGGCCGATGCCGGCCCCATGCACCTGGCCAGCACCACCGAGACGCCCACCATCGGCTTGTTCAAGGTCACGGATCCGACTTTGTATGGCCCCATGAAAGCGCAGGATCACAGTATCGATGTGGCCCGATTGGCGCCCGATGAAGTCGCCGCACGGGTGAGCGCGGCATGGTGAGGCCGGGACGGCGGGCGCTGCTGAAGACGGCCGGATCGCTGCTGGTGCTGTCCGCGTTGTCGCGCCGTCTGCGTGCGGACGCGGCATCGTCCACGCTCCATCGGCTGCGGCGAGCCGACCCGGCGTGGCCTTCACAGGCGGCGTGGCAGCGACTCAACGCCCAAGTCGGCGGCAGCCTGCTCCCGGTGCCTTTTGCGCTGCACGATCTTAGGTCTGCTCCGGATAACGCCGCCGGCGCGCAACTGCTGAAGAATCTGCGCAACCCCTATTGGATCGCCGACCAGCCCGGATTGACGCAGACACTCGGGTGGGTCGATGCGTGGGCGACCCAACCGAGTATCTATGCCGTTGCCGCGCGCAACGCCGGCGACATCGCTGCCGCCGTGAATTTCGCGCGGGAAAACAATCTGCGCCTGGTCGTCAAGGGCCGCGGGCACAGCTACCTGGGCGGCTCGAATGCGCCCGACTCGCTGATGATCTGGACGCGCCACATGACCGATATCCAGATGCATGCCGCGTTCGTGCCGCAGGGATGCCAGGGTAGGATCGCGCCACTACCCGCCGTCACACTGGGCGCCGGCACGCACTGGATGCAGGCGTACCAGGCGGTGACCACCCAGGGCGGCCGCTATGTCCAGGGCGGCGGCTGCGTGACGGTAGGCGTCGCGGGTCTCATTCAGGGCGGCGGTTTCGGCAGCCATTCCAAGCGCTTCGGCACGGCGGCCGCGAGCCTGCTGGAAGCCGAAGTCGTCACGGCGGATGGCAAGATCCAGATCGCGAACGCCTGCATGAATCCCGATCTGTTCTGGGCGATCAAGGGCGGCGGCGGCGGCACGTTCGGCGTGGTCAGCAAGCTCACGGTGCGGACCCACGATCTTCCGGAAAATTTCGGCGACGCAAACTTCGACATCAAAGCGCCCTCGGACGAGGCATTCCACAGTCTGATTCGCGCCTTTGTCGGTTTCTACGCCGAGCATCTCTTCAACGAGCATTGGGGAGAACAGGTGAAGGTGCGCCGCGAAAACGTGCTCGAGATCCGCATGGTTTCGCAGGGGCTGACGCGAGAGCAAACGCAGCAGCTGTGGCAGCCCTTCCTGGATTGGATCAGGAACTCTGCCAACGGCTATTCGATCCCGCGGCCGGGACCGATCCTCTCCAGCATTCCGGCGCGCCGCAATTGGGACGTCGACTGGCGCGTCGCGCATTGGCCAGAAGATGTATTTCCCCGCAATGGCAGTGCGTTCAACGCGATCATGGACGATATCCTCGTGCACGTCATGCACGAGCCGGTTTTCCGGCACGACGAGCGGCCCGGTTCGGCGCGGTCGAACACCTGGTGGGGAGGCGATGCCGGGCAGGTCGGAGAGTACCTGTGGGGATACGAATCATTGTGGATGCCCGCCTCGCTCCTGGCGAGCCCGTCTCAGGGCCGCCTTGCCGACGCGTTGTTCGCCGGCTCGCGCCACGGGGATATTGAACTGCATTTCAACAAGGGGCTCGCCGGTGCTCCGCCCGAGGCGCTCGCCGCGGCGAGGGACACGGCGATGAATCCGGCGGTCCTGAGCGCCTTCGCGCTCGCCATTGTGGCCGCCGGCCAGGGGCCCGCCTATCCGGGAATTGCGGGCCATGAGCCGGACGTCATCAAGGGACGTGCCGTCGCGAAAATAATCGATCAATGCGTGGCGCAGCTTCGCGCGGTTGCCGGACCGAGCGGCTCGTACGTGAACGAGACCAACTACTTCCAGGCCGACTGGCAGCGCGCTTTTTGGGGCGACAACTACGCGCGGCTCAGTGAGATCAAGAAGCGATACGATCCGGACGGCCTGTTCTACGTACACCATGGCGTCGGCAGCGAGGCATGGAGCGCCGACGGCTTCACGCGTCTTTAGGATCCATCGGCGAACAGCGGCAGCGTGCTGCTCCCCTCCTGGGACTGCTGCATCGGACGGCGGGCATTGCCGGGCAAGGCGGGGAAGTAAGCCTGGGCAATGCTGGCATGAACCCCATTGAGATAAACCTGCAGATGATCGATCAGCTGATGCAGGCCGGCCTGGTCGATGTCCGCGAAATTCACCTGCGCGAGGAAGCGATGGGCGCCGGCAAGGGTGTCCAGAACTCCGGAGCTGCGCGAGAGGGTGCGCAGACCGAGTTCGGTCTGGCGCAGGCAGAACAGGCAGGAGCGCGGAAACTGCGCATCACGCAAGGCGAAATCCAGGGACTCGACCCGGGTGACGCGGGCGCGGCGGGTCTGCCGGTACATGTGCTGCCCCGACAATGAGCGCAGCACGCTGATCCACTGGATGGTGTGGAAGGGACCCAGGTCCGAGGCATCCGCCGGCAGGATCTGCGCCGAGCGCACATCGACGATACGGCTGGTCATGTCCGCGCGTTCGAGGTTGCGGCCCAGCATCAGGAACGTGTAGGCGTCGGTGCGGCTCATGGTCCCATCGAGCACCCCCGCCAGGGTCTGGGAGGCGAGCACGATGCGTTTGAGAAAATTGTAGCGGGTGCGCCGGTTCAAGCCGCTCGGCAGCTCCGCGGTGAACTCCTGGAAGAACTCGTTGAGGATTTCCCAGGCCTCATCCGGCAGGATGTCGCGCAAGGTGCGCGCGTTTTCGCGCGCCGCATTCAGCGAGGCGCTGATCGATCCCGGATTCTCAGGCTCCGCGAGCAGGAACTGCACGATCTCGCGCTCATCATTGCGGCGCTTCTGCGATTCAAATACGAGCCGGCTGCCGGTGATCTCAATGAGCGGCAGCCAACCCAGCTCATAGCCGCGCTGCAGGTCGAGCAGCAGATTGGCGTTGACGCTGATCAGGCGCGCGGTGTTCTCCGCCCGCTCCAGATAGCGCGCCAGCCAGTAGATGTTTTCAGCGACTCGGGCCAGCATGGCGCCCTCTAAACTTCCGTATCCACGATCCAGGTGTCCTTGCTGCCGCCACCCTGGGAGGAATTCACCACCAGCGATCCCTTGCGCAGCGCGACGCGCGTCAGGCCCCCGGTGGTCACATAGGTGGAGGGGCCACTCAATATGAAGGGGCGCAGATCGACGTGCCGCGGTTCCAGCCGATCGCCCACGAACGTGGGCACCGTCGAGAGGGTGATGACGGGCTGGGCGATGAAATTGCGCGGCGCGGCTTTCAGCTGGGCCGCGAACTGCGCGCGCTCGCGCTGCGTGGACATCGGTCCCATGAGCATGCCATAGCCTCCGGAGCCGTCCACCGGCTTCACCACCAGCGACTCGAGGTTTGCCAGCACATGCTCGAGTTCCTTGGGCTCACCGCAGCGCCATGAGGGCACGTTGGGCAGAATCGGCGCCTCATCCAGGTAATAGCGGATCATATCCGGAACATACGTGTACACCAGCTTGTCGTCGGCGACGCCGGCTCCGGGCGCATTGGCCAGCGCCACTTTGCCATTGGCCCAGGCGCGCATCAGACCGGGCACACCCAGGGTTGAGTCCGCGCGGAAGGCGTCCGGATCCAGGAAGTCATCGTCGATGCGCCGATAGATGACGTCCACGCGCTGCGCGCCGCGGGTGGTCTGCATGTACACGCAGTCATCATCGGCCACCGCAAGGTCCCGGCCCTCCACCAGCTCGCAGCCCATCTGGCGCGCGAGGTACGCATGCTCAAAGTAGGCGGAGTTGTAGATGCCGGGCGTCAGCACGACCACCTCGGGCCGATCCTGGGGGCGCGGCGACAGCGCCGCGAGCATGTCGTACAGGTGCCCGGGGTAATCGTCGACGGGGAGGATGACGGCGCTGTCGAACAGTTCCGGGAAAACCCGTTTCACCACCTGCCGGTTTTCAATCATGTACGAGACGCCGGACGGCACCCGCAGATTGTCCTCCAGCACAAAGACCGTGCCGTCCGCGCCACGAATCAGGTCCGAGCCGCAGATGTGCGCCCAGCAGCTGGAGGGCGGCGACACGCCCATGCAGTTGGGGCGGAAATTTCGCGACGAGGCGATGATGCTGATTGGCAGAATGCCGTCCGCGATGATGCGTTGGTCGTGATAGATGTCATCGATGAAATGATTGATCGCGATGACGCGCTGCCGTAGCCCGGCATCGATGCGGTTCCATTCCTTGCGCGCGATGGTGCGCGGAATGATGTCGAGCGGCCATGAGCGGTCGATCGAGCCGCCCTGCTCGTGATACACCGTGAAGGTGATCCCCATGGCCTTGATGGCCAGTTCCGCGGCCTGCTGCCGCACGCCGATCTCCTCGCCGCCGAGCTCCGTCAGGTAGCGCGCCAGCGCCCGGCCGGCGACACGCGCACCGCCGCCTGGGCCGATCAGCTCATCATGGAGTCCGGGCGCGGAATACGAGGTCCAGTCAATGCGCATGTCATCTCGACGGGCATGTGTGCGGGCAACATACCAGTGCGGCTGCACGCGATTCAAACAATACGACGCAGTCGCTACCCATTGGTGCGCTATGTGCCAAATTGGTGCGAACGGGGTGGTGTCCCAGGCCCGTATAATGGGCACGAAATGTGGCCTCGACCTGCGCCGGAGACCGTACGTGTCCATTCATATCGCCCTGAACCATGTCACTCACTATCGCTACGATCGGCCGGTGGCACTCGGGCCTCAGGTGGTGCGGCTGCGCCCCGCCCCTCATTGCCGCACGCGCATCCTGTCCTACTCGCTGAAAGTCACGCCCGCCGAGCACTTCGTCAATTGGCAGCAGGATCCGGAGGCGAACTACCTGGCGCGACTGACCTTCCCGAGCCCGACCCGGGAATTTCGCATCGAAGTGGACCTGGTCGCCGAGATGGCGGTATTCAACCCCTTCGATTTCTTCCTCGAACCCTACGCGCAGAGCTTCCCGTTCGAGTATGAAGCCGGCGAGAAGCGCGACCTCGCGCCGTACCTCACGTGCCTGCCCGCGACCCCGCTGTTGAAGAAGTATCTGGCGGCCATCCCGCGCAGGCCGGTCGTCACCACCGATTTCCTGGTGGAACTGAACCAGTCACTGTCACGCGACATCCGCTACCTGATCCGGATGGAGCCGGGCGTACAGAGTCCGGAGGAGACGCTGGCGAATGCCTCCGGTTCCTGCCGCGACTCCTCGTGGCTGCTGGTGCAGCTGCTGCGTCACCTGGGGCTCGCGGCACGCTTCGCCTCCGGCTACCTGATACAGCTGGTCGCCGATGTGAAATCACTGGATGGCCCCTCGGGCACGGACCATGACTTCACCGACCTGCACGCCTGGTGCGAGGTCTATCTGCCCGGTGCCGGCTGGATTGGGCTGGATCCCACTTCGGGGCTGTTGGCCGGCGAGGGCCATATTCCGCTGGCCTGCACGCCGGAGCCCTCTTCGGCGGCGCCGGTCACAGGCCTGGTCGAGGACTCCAAGGTCGAATTCGAACACGTCATGCGGGTGGACCGCATCTGGCAGGCGCCGCGCGTCACCCTTCCCTACAGCGAGGCGCAATGGGCGCAGATCGACTCCCTGGGGCATGAGATCGACGGCGAACTGGCGGCCCTCGACGTGCGTCTCACCATGGGCGGTGAGCCCACCTTTGTATCCGTCGATGATCCGGATGGTGCGGAATGGAATGTCGCGGCGCTGGGTGAGGACAAACGGCAACTCGCCGCCGACCTCTATCACCGGCTGCGCAGCCGTTATGCACCGCAGGGGCTGGCGCATTTTGGCCAGGGCAAGTGGTATCCCGGTGAACCGCTGCCGCGCTGGTCCCTGAACTGCTTCTGGCGCACGGACGGCAAGCCCATCTGGGCGAATCCGGAGCTGCTCGCCGATGAGTCAGTCGACTACCACGTCTCGGCGGCCACGGCCCAGCGCTTTCTGGCGCTGGTTGCGGCGCGCCTGGGTCTGCCGCCCACGCACATGCTGCCGGCCTACGAGGACGTCTTCTATTATCTATGGCGCGAACGCCGTCTGCCCGGCAACGTCGACCCGTTTGCTTCCAACCTCGAGGATGCGCAGGAGCGCGCCCGCCTGGCGCGGGTGCTCGAACAAGGCCTGGAACGCGCCGTGGGCTATGTGCTGCCCGTCGGCCGCAACGCCCTCGGCACTGCCTGGCAGACGGGGTCATGGTCACTGCGCGATGAGCGCTGCTTTCTGATTCCGGGCGACTCGCCACTGGGATATCGGCTGCCGCTCGATTCGCTTCCCTGGGTGAAGCCGGGCGATTATCCTTTCGTCCATCAGCCCGATCCGATGCAGGAATTCCCGCCGCTCGCCGCGCGGCCGGAGCCCACTACCGAATTGCGCGAGGCGCCGCGTGCCGAACGTGCGGCGAGCGCCGGCAACCCGAACCGCGCGCCGGCGCCGCAGGAATCCGCAGACTGGGTCATTCGTACTGCGATGTGCGTCGAACCGCGCGATGGCGTGCTGTATGTCTTCATGCCGCCCACCGAGCACCTGGAGGATTATCTCGAACTGGTCGCCGCGGTCCAAAGCGCGGCTGAAACGCTGGCGCAACCGCTGATCATCGAGGGCTACGAACCGCCGAAGGATCCGCGACTGCAACGATTCAGCATCACACCGGATCCGGGCGTCATAGAGGTCAACATCCACCCTTCCGCGAACTGGGACGAACTGGTGGAGCGCACCACGTATCTGTACGAACAGGCGCATCAGTCACGCCTGTCCACCGAGAAGTTCATGCTCGACGGTCGCCACACCGGCACCGGTGGCGGCAATCATTTCGTATTGGGCGGCGCCACCGCGCCGGATTCACCGTTTCTGCGCCGTCCGGACCTGCTGCGCAGCCTGGTGTCGTACTGGCACAATCATCCCTCGCTGTCGTACCTGTTCTCGGGGCTGTTCCTCGGGCCCACCTCCCAGGCGCCGCGCACCGATGAGGCACGCAACGACTCCCTGTACGAACTTGAAATCGCGTTCCAGCAGTTGCCGGAACCCGGCGCCGAGTGCCCGCCGTGGCTGGTGGACCGGCTGTTCCGCAATCTTCTCACCGATGTCACCGGCAATACCCACCGCGCCGAATTCTGCATCGACAAGTTGTACTCGCCCGATGGACCCGCTGGTCGCAATGGTCTTTTGGAATTGCGCGCCTTTGAAATGCCGCCGCATGCCCAGATGAGCCTCGCGCAGCAGCTGCTGCTGCGCTCACTGGTGGCGCGATTCTGGCAGACCCCGTATGCGCCGGCGCGGCTGGCGCGCTGGGGCACCGAGCTGCACGACCGCTTCATGCTGCCCCACTTCATCGACGGTGATTTTGCCGATGTCATCGCCGAGCAGAATGCCGCCGGATATGCCCTGCAGAGGGACTGGTTCGCGCCGCACTTTGAGTTCCGCTTCCCCAAGTACGGTGATTTCGCGGCCGGTGGCGCCGAGGTGGAACTGCGTCAGGCGCTCGAGCCCTGGCACGTGATGGGTGAACAGGGCGCCGCCGGGGGCGCCGTGCGGTACGTGGACTCCTCGGTCGAGCGCCTGCAGGTGAAGGCGACGGGGCTCGCGCCCGATCGTTACGCCATCACCTGCAACGGCCGACGCGTGCCGCTGCGGCCGACGGGTCGCGCCGGTGAGTTCGTCGCCGGCGTTCGCTATCGCGCCTGGCAACCACCGAACGCCCTGCATCCGACCATCGGCGTACACGCTCCCTTGACGTTCGATCTCGTGGATCTGTGGATGGAAAGGTCGATGGGAGGCTGTCAGTATCACGTCATGCATCCTGGCGGCCGCAGTTACGAAACTTTCCCCATCAACGCCTTCGAATCCGAAAGCCGGCGTCGGGGCCGCTTCTTTCGCATGGGTCACACGCCGGGCTCGGTTGCGGTGGCGCCCGAGGAGCCCTCCATCGAACTGCCGTTCACACTCGATATGCGCCGCAGCTGACGTTTTCACCGATGAGAAGCACCATCCGTCCCGCCTCCTTCCCGGGAGCCGCCTATCTAGGCGGCTACTCGGCTGATGCGCGACGCTACGATGAGCTGCTGGACAGCACCGGGGCAATCCGCCCGCACTGGAAGGCGTTGTTTGAACGCTTGGGGAATGAATCCGGCAGCGATGTGACGCGACGGGGCATCGAGCTGACCCGCCGGCTGATCACCGAGAATGGCGTCACCTATAATGTGTACGCGGATCCCAAGGGCGCCGATCGGCCCTGGGTGCTCGATCCGCTGCCGCTGATGATCTCCGCCGCCGAGTGGCGGCAGATCGAACAGGGTGTGGCGCAGCGCGCGCGCGTGCTCGATGCGCTGCTCGCCGACCTGTACGGCCCCCAGCGGCTGATCTCCGAAGGCGTGGTGCCGCCCGAACTGCCATTCGGTCATCCCAATTTTCTGTGGCCCGCGCACGGTATCGCGCCGGCCGACTCAACCTGGCTGCACATCTACGCCGTGGATCTGGCGCGCGCGCCCGATGGCCGCTGGTGGGTGCTGGCGGATCGCACCCAGGCGCCCTCCGGTGCCGGCTATGCGCTGGAGAATCGCGAGATCATCGAGCAGGTGCTGCCCGATCCGATCCGTGATCTGGATATCCGCAAGCTGCGCGGGTTCTTCGCCGCGCTGCGCGCCAAACTCCTGGAAAATGTCGATGTCGGGGAGAGCCCGCTGGCCGTGGTGCTGACGCCCGGGCCGCTGAATGAAACCTATTTTGAACACGCGTACCTCGCGCGGCAGCTGGGAGTCGCGCTCTCCGAAGGCAGCGATCTCACGGTGCGCAATGACACCGTCTATCTGAAGACGCTCGCCGGCCTCAAACGGGTTCACGCCATCCTGCGGCGACTCGATGATGATTTCTGTGATCCGCTGGAATTTCGCAGTGACTCAGCGCTCGGCGTGCCGGGTCTGCTGGGCGCGGTGCGCGCCGGTCGGGTGGTGGTGGCCAATGCGCTGGGCACCGGGGTGCTGGAGTCGGCCGCGTGGCTGGGCTTCCATCCGGGCGTGTCGGAGCGACTGCTGGGTGAGTCGCTGATTCTGCCCTCGGTCGCCACCTGGTGGTGCGGGGAGGAGCCGGCGCTAGAGTACGTGCTGACGCATCTGAATGACCTGGTGATCAAGCCGACCTATCCCAACCAGCATTTCGAACCGGTATTCGGCCGCGCACTGGTGGGGCCCGCACGCGAGGCCATGATCGCGCGCCTGCGCACCCGCCCCTACGCCTATGTGGCCCAGGAGCACCTCGCGCTGTCACAGGCGCCGGTGCTGCGCGGCACCGGGGTTTCCGGTTTCGCGGCCAAGGCGGTGACCATCCGCGTTTATGCCTTTGCCACCGGCGCGGGCCGCATCGTCATGCCCGGCGGCCTCGCCCGCGTCGCCACCGACGCTTCGATCAATGCCGTCACCACGCAGCGCGGTGGCGCGAGCAAGGACATCTGGGTGCTGCCGGATCCGCAGCACCCGCCACAGATTCCGGAAGTCACCTACGGTTCGGCGCGCAGCACCGCGCGCCAGGAATTGACGCCCTCGCGGCTGGTCGAGAACCTCTACTGGATGGGACGCTACACCGTGCGCTGCGAGGACAAGGCGGGACTGCTGCGAGCCACGCTCGCGGTGCGCGTGGATGCGCGGGTCTGGCGCACCGCCGTGCGCATGTGTCAGGAGCTGGAGGTGATCGCGGCCGACACCGATCCGCAGACCTGCCTGAATGATGAGGGCAATCCGTATGGTCCGCTGGCCGATATCCGCCGCCTCAACTGGTGTGCCTCGCAGGTGCGTGGCCGGTTGTCTGCCGGCTGCTGGCACGCGGTGTCGAGTCTGCAGCAGCAGCTGCACGAAGGGGTGGTCGCGCGCGAGGCGCCGCGCCAGACGCTCGACCGGTTGTTGCTGGCGCTCGCGGCGCTCGCCGGATTCTCGCTGGATGACATGACCCAGGATGCCGGCTGGCGCCTGCTGCGCATCGGTCGCAGGCTTGAGCGCCTGCAGTTCGTGGCGCGGCTGCTGTGGCGGCATCTGTCAGCGGATACCGCCAATCAGCAAGGTCATGTGGAGTGGCTGCTGAACGCGTGCGACAGCCTGCGGATCTATCGTCCGCGCTATGTCGCGCCGCCGCGGCTGGGTCCGACACTGGATCTTCTGATCCGCGATGTCGAACATCCGCGGGCGCTCGCCTTTCAATGGCAGGCGATCACGCGCGACATGCAGATCCTCGCCGAGACCCTGCAGCTTGAGGCCGCCGATGCCGTGACCGAGCCCATTCCGGCACTGACGGACTCGCAGCTCATGGTGCTGGAGGGCGATGGTCCGGCGGCCGCCGCGGCCCGGCTGCATCTGGCCGCACGGCTGCAACAACTGGCGATCGCCGCCGGGCAGTTCTCGGATCGGTTGTCGGAGCGGCATTTCTCGCACACCAGTCTGGATTCGCAGGCGCTGGCCACATGAGTGTGCGCCAGCAGTACCACATCACCCACGAAACGCGGTACCGGTACGCGGGCAAGGTCGTGCATTCGCACCAGCTGCTGCACCTGGTGCCCAGGCCCGCCCCCTATCAGCAGTGCCTGGAATACGAACTGCAGATCTCCCCGGCTCCCACCCACCGGCGCGATGAAATCGATGCCTTCGGCAATCCGGTCACGCGCGTGGAATTTCAGCATCCGCACCGCGAACTCACGGTGACGACCGATATGCAGATCGCCGTGCATCCGCGCCCGGCGGTACCCGCCGCGGACACCCATCCCTGGGAGCGCGTCGTCGACAGCCTCGCCTACAACGGCCACTGGCCGGCGCGCGCGAACCTGGACATCTGCCGCTTCCGCCACGAGTCCCCGTATGTGCGGGTCAAGCGCGCCTTCACCGATTTCGGAGCCGAGTGTTTTGCCCCGGGCAAGCCCGTCCTGAGCTGCGCCAGCGATCTGATGCACACCCTGCATCGTGAGCTGCGCTACGCGCCCGGCAAAACCGATGTGGGCACCCCGCTCATGGAAGTGTTGGAAAAACGTCATGGCGTGTGCCAGGACTTCGCACACCTGATGATCGCCTGCCTGCGCTCGCGCGGCCTTGCGGCGCGCTACGTCAGCGGCTACATCCGGGTCTACCCCATCAAGTCGGACTCCACGCCGGAGGTCACCGATGTCGCCCTGATCGGCGGCGGCGCATCCCACGCCTGGGTCGCGGTGTATAGTCCACCGTTCGGCTGGATCGAGCTCGATCCCACCAACAACACCTGGGTGGGCGTCGAGCATGTGGCCGTCGCATGGGGACGCGATTTCGGGGACGTCTCGCCATTGCGCGGAATCATCCTCGGAGGCGGCCGCCACAAGCTGTCCGTCAATGTCACGGTGCGGCCTGTAAACGCGATGGCCTGAAGCGTTTCGGGCACACCCCTAAGGTGCCTGAATTGAACGCCACGCCAGAACTCGTCTCGCCCGCCCAGGCGGTGCACCGGACCGCCATGTCGATACTGCTGGCGATCAGCTTCAGCCATCTGCTCAATGACATGATGCAGTCGCTGATCCCGGCGATGTATCCGATGCTCAAGAGCTCCTACCAGCTGTCCTTCGCGCAGATCGGCCTGCTCACCTTCACTTACCAGATCACCGCATCGCTGCTGCAGCCCGTCATCGGCTGGTTCACCGATCGCAAACCCAAGCCGTACTCCCTGGCGGTGGGCATGGGCTTCACCCTGTGTGGCCTGCTGCTGCTCGCGGCCGCGCACAGTTTCGAACTGCTGCTCATCGCCGCGGCCCTGGTGGGCACCGGCTCCAGCGTCTTTCACCCGGAATCCTCGCGCGTGGCGCGCATGGCCTCCGGCGGTGCGCACGGGCTGGCGCAATCCATCTTCCAGGTCGGCGGCAACGTCGGTTCTGCGATCGGTCCGCTGCTCGCGGCGTTCATCGTGCTGCCGCTGGGACAAAAAAGTGTCGCCTGGTTTGGCCTCTCGGCCCTGCTGGGCATCGTGGTACTGACACGGGTGGGGCGCTGGGCGCATGAGCACGGGCTTGCCCGCCTGGGTCCGCGCCTGCGCAAGGCCGGCGCGGCCGCGGCCGCCAGCCCCACGCGCGTGCGCAGGGCGATCGCCGTGCTGCTGGCGCTGATTTTCAGCAAGTACTTCTACCTGGCGAGCCTGACCAGTTACTACACGTTCTATCTGATCGAGCATTTCCGCGTCGATGTGCGCACCGCGCAGATCATGCTGTTCACCTTTCTCGGTGCAGTGGCCTTGGGCACGATCTTCGGCGGACCTCTGGGGGATCGCTTCGGTCGCAAGATCGTCATCTGGGTGTCGATCCTCGGCGTGCTGCCATTCACTCTGCTGCTGCCCCACGCCAATCTGTACTGGACGGTCGTGCTCACCATACCGATCGGCTTCATCCTGGCCTCGGCCTTTCCGGCCATTGTGGTCTACGCCCAGGAGCTGCTGCCGGGCAAGACCGGCACGGTTGCCGGATTGTTCTTTGGCTTTGCCTTTGGCATGGGTGCCATCGGCGCGGCGGTGCTGGGCAAGCTTGCGGATGCGACCAGCATCGAGTTCGTCTACCGGGTCTGCGCCTGGCTACCCGTCGTCGGCTTACTTGCGGTGCTGCTGCCTGATGTTGAGCAGGAACAACGCCTTAGGCACTGATTAACAGACTTTAACAATGCGGCCAGCGTGGCGGAACTCACACCCTTTCAGAATGGCGCTGGCGTAACCTCGGGCAGCCTTGTTCGGGGAGCCTTGCTTCGCCCCACAGCATCACGATGGCACTGAATGACTGACTCGACCGCCTCTCTCGGCCTTCGCCCATTGCCACTGGCCGGAATGCTGTTGCTCGCGGCAACGTTGCTGCTGGCGGCCTGCAATCTGGGCCCGCACTACGTGCACCCGGATATTCCCGGACCTGCGACCTGGACGCCGCTCGTGGCCGAGTCGGCACCCTCCTCCCAGCCCACGCCGCCGGCTAACAATGGCTGGCCGGATGCGCAATGGTGGCGCGCCTTCGGCTCACCGGAGCTCGACCGTCTCATCGACCAGGCGCAATTGGCCAACGATGATTTGAAGGCTGCCGTGGCGCGGGTGGAGCAGTCGGATGCGCAGGTGCGCATCGCCGGCGCACCGCTTTTTCCCTCGCTGAGCGCCGGCTTCACGCCCACCCGCAGCCGCCAGATTCTGCCCATGGGCGCCGGCACCGCGCTTACGTCCAACACTTTCACCGCCTCGCTGAATGCCGCCTATGAGCTGGACTTCTGGGGGCGCAACGCCGCGTTGCGTGCGGCGGCGGTGGCGCAGGCCACCGGCAGCCGTTACGACCGCGAGACCGTGCAGCTGTCGCTGCTCGTCTCGGTGGCCACCACTTACTTTACGGCGCTGTCGTTGCGCGATCGCATCGCCGTCGCCATCAACAATCTCGCCAATGCGCGCAATACCCTGAGCGGCCTGGAACTCGAACAGCGCGTCGGCACTGCGACGGCGCTGGATGTGGCGCAGCAGCAGTCATTGGTCGACAGCGAGGACGCCACCATTCCCGCGCTGCGCTCCCAGCTGTCCCATAACGTGGCGGCGTTGGCCATTCTCCTGGGGACCACCACCGAGAAACTGCAGCTGAGCGATGGCACGCTCGAACAGGTGGCGGCCCCGCCGGTGACCACCGGGCTGCCGGCGGGCCTGCTGGCGCGACGCCCCGATGTGGCCTCAGCCGAAGCGCAACTGGTGGCCGCGAATGCGGATGTCCGGGCCGCGCGGGCCGCATTCTTCCCCACCATCCAGCTCACGGCCGGCGGCGGCGTGGAAAGCCTGGCCCTCTCGACCCTGCTGGAGCCGGGGAGTCGCATTTTCGATTTGAGCGCCGGCCTCACGCAGCCGATTTTCCAAGGCGGCCAGATCTCCGGCGCGTATGCCCAGAGCAAGGGACGCTATCGCGAACTGCTGGCCGACTATCATAAGGCGGTGATCTCGGCGTTCGACAACACTCAGGACGCGCTGACCCAGGTGCACGAGATTGCCGAGCAGCTGGTGCGCCAGGAGCGGGCCACGGAAACGGCGCGCCGCGCCTACGACTTCTCGCAGCGGCAATTTCATGCCGGCACCATCAACATCCTCACCGTCCTGACCACCGAGACCACCTTGTTGACCGCACAGGACACGCAGGCGCAGGTGCGACTTGCCCTGCTTTCCGCGCTGGTCAACCTCTATCAGGCGCTCGGCGGCGGCTGGGATACCCAACAGGAGCAAGCACTCATGAGCGGCACACGATGAACCATCCCCTGAGGTGGCTGGGACGGCCCCGCGTGGCGCTCGCCGTACTCGCCGTCCTGGTGGTGGTGGCCCTGGTCTGGTCCTATTCGCGCCACGGCGCCCAGGCGGCCGACACTCGCGCGGCACCGAGCGCGGTCCCGGTCGATGCCGCCATGGTGGAACGCCGGGATGTTCCGGGATACCTGGAAGGCCTCGGAACCGTGCAGGCCTTCTATACCGTCAAGGTCACCGCGCGCGTGGACGGTCAGCTCGACACGGTTGCCTTCACCGAGGGCGAGACCCTCAAGAAGGGTCAACTGTTGGCGCAGATCGATCCGCGGCCTTTCAAGTCGGCGCTCGACCAGGCGCTCGCGCAGCGCGCCAAGGATGAGGCGCTGGTGGCGAATGCGCAGCGCGACATGGACCGCTACCTGGAACTGGCACCGCAGGACCTCGCCAGCAAGCAGACCGTCGACACGCAGCGTTCCACGCTGGCGCAGGCCCAGGCGCAGCTCAAAGGGGATGACGCGACCATCGAGAATGCCCGCACCCAGTTGAGCTACACGACCATCACCGCGCCCATCAATGGCCGCACCGGCATCCGTCAGGTGGACCCGGGCAACATCGTGCATGCCACGGATACCGCCGGCATCGTCGTCATGACGCAGATCCAGCCGATCTCGGTGATGTTCACGCTGCCGGAGGACGAGGTGCCGAAGATGACCGAAGCGCTGTCGCGTGGAACGACCACCGTGGTCGCGCTGGCGCGCGATGATGGCACCGTGCTGGATTCGGGCACCGTGGCACTGCTCGACAATCAGATCGACCAGACCACCGGCACGATCCGCGCCAAGGCCACCTTCCCGAACCTGCACCAGCGGCTGTGGCCGGGCGAGTTCGTGACCGCCCGCGTGCTGGTCAACGTGCACAAGCAGGCGCTGACCATTCCGGCGGCGGCTCTGCAGCGTGGCCCGGATGGCATGTTTGCCTATGTGGTGCAGGCCGATTCGACGGTGGGGGTGCGCCCGCTCAAGGTCACCCTGCTGGATGAAAACACCGTGATCGTCGACAGCGGACTCAATGCCGGTGAGCGCGTGGTGACCACCAACGTCTATCGCCTGGAGCCGGGAACGACGGTGCGCGTCAACGGCGCCGCCTTGGCCCGCAAGCCCACATGAGCGTCTCGGCACCCTTCATCAACCGGCCCATCGCCACATCGCTGCTGATGGCGGGTGTGCTCCTGGTCGGTATGGTTGCCTTTCCGCTGCTGCCCGTGGCGCCGCTGCCGCAGGTGGACTTCCCCACCATCCAGGTGACCGGACAGCTGCCCGGCGCAAGCCCCGAAACCATGGCGGCCACCGTGGCAACGCCGCTGGAAACTCAGTTCGCGGCCATCCCCAGTGTGTCGCAGATGACCTCGACCAGTGTCCTGGGCACCTCGACGATCGTGGTGCAGTTCGACCTGAACCGCAACATCGATGCCGCCGCGCAGGACATCCAGTCGGCCATCACCGCCGCCGGTGGCCAGTTGCCGAAGAACCTGCCGGCACCGCCCAGCTATAAAAAGGTCAATCCCTCCGATACGCCCATCCTCATGTACTCGGTGAGTTCCTTGGTGCTGCCGGTCACCACCGTGGATGATTTCGCCGAGACGGTCCTGGCGCAGCAGATCTCGCGCATCCCCGGCGTCGCGCAGGTTGCCATCGGCGGTCAGCAGAAACCCGCGGTGCGCATCCAGGTGGACCCGGCCAAGATCGCCTCGATGGGCATCCAGCTGGAGGACATCGCGGGTGTCATCGCCAATGCCACGGTCAATGCCCCCAAGGGTTCGTTCAACGGCGCCCTCCACAACTTCGCGATCTATGACAACGACCAGCTCATGGACGCGAAGCCCTGGAACGACATCATCATCGCCTATGTGAACGGCGCCCCGGTGCGCATCCGCGACATCGGTGTAGCGGTGGATGGGCCGGAAAACAATCAGATGGTGGCCTGGCAGAACGGCCACCCCGGCATCCTGCTGCAGATCTTCAAGCAGCCGGGCGCCAACGTCATCGACACGGTGAACCGCATCAAGGCCCTGCTGCCGCATGCGATGCTGTCAGTGCCCGCCTCCGTCAAGGTCACCCTGGTGATGGACCGGACGGTGACCATCAATGCCTCCGTGCATGATGTGGAACTCACGCTGCTCTTGACGTTCAGCCTGGTCATCCTGGTGATCTTCCTGTTCCTGCGCAACGCCTGGGCCACGATCATCCCGGCCGTCACCGTGCCGCTGTCGCTGTTCGGCACCTGTGCCGGAATGTTCCTGCTGGGCTACAGCCTCGACAACCTGTCGCTGATGGCCCTGACCATCGCCGTCGGCTTCGTGGTCGATGATGCCATCGTCATGCTGGAAAACATCTACCGGCACATCGAGGCGGGCCTGTCGCCGCGTGAAGCGGCGCTCAAGGGCGCAGGCGAAATCGGCTTCACCATCATCAGCATCAGTATCTCGCTGATCGCGGTGTTCATCCCGCTGCTGCTGATGAGCGGCATCATCGGCCGGCTGTTCCGCGAGTTCGCCATCGTGGTGACGCTGACCATCGTGGTCTCGGCCATCGTCTCCCTGACGCTCTCGCCGATGATGTGCTCGCTGTTCCTGCGCGATGAAAAGCACGTGCGCCATGGGCGCCTGTACACGATCATCGAGGGCTACTTCGATAAGCTGCTGGCCGGATATACCCGCGGGCTGGACTGGGTGCTGGCGCACCAGCGCACCACGCTGATCGTATTCCTGGTCACCCTGTGCAGCACGGTGGCGCTGTACATCATCGTGCCGAAGGGCTTCTTCCCGCAGCAGGACACCGGCCTGATCTCGGGACTGTCGGAGGCGGCTCAGGACATCTCCTTCAGCCAGATGGTCAAGGTGCAGCATCGCCTGACCGACATCATCGCCAAGGATCCGGACGTGGCCTCCTACGCCGCCTCCGTCGGCGGCTCGCGTCCGATCAACCAGGGCTTCCTCATCATGAGCCTGAAATCAAAGGATGAGCGCAAATCGAGCGCCGATGAGGTGATCCGCCGGCTGCGTCGCAAGTTCAATGCCGTCAACGGCGGCACCGGCCATCTGCAGGCGGCGCAGGACATCAACATGGGCGGTCGCACGACCGCGACCCAGTACCAGTACACGCTGCAGGATGCGAATCTGGACGAACTGAATGCCTGGGGGCCGAAGCTGCTGGCCGCCCTGCAGCAGCTGCCGCAATTGCAGGACGTGGCGACCGATCAGCTGACCAACAGCACCAAGGTGTCCCTGGTCATCGACCGCGACCAGGCGGCGCGCTTCGGCATTCAGCCTGAACTCATCGACGCAACGCTGTACGACGCCTATGGCCAGCGGCAGGTGACGCAGTACTTCACCCAGTTGAACGCCTACCATGTGATCCTGGAGGTGCCGCCGGCCCTGCAGGGCGATCCCGGATCACTCTCCAAGCTGTACATCAAGTCCCCGCTCAACAACCAGATGGTGCCGCTGTCGAGCCTGGCGCACTACGACACCTCGCACGTGACGGCGCTGTCGATCAACCACCAGGGACAGTTTCCCTCGGTGACGCTGTCATTCAATCTCGCACCGGGCGTGGCACTGGGCCAGGCCGTCGATGCCATCAACCGTACCGCCGCCGCGATCCATCTGCCGGAAGCCGTGGTCGGCTCCTTCCAGGGCTCCGCGCAGGCGTTCCAGGATTCGCTGCGGACCGAGCCACTGCTGATACTCGCGGCGCTCATCGTCGTATACATCATCTTAGGGATGCTCTATGAGAGCTATATCCATCCGCTGACCATTCTCTCGACGCTGCCGTCGGCGGGCGTCGGTGCGCTCCTGATGCTGTTGATCTTTCACTTCGATCTTTCGGTGATCGCGCTCATCGGCATCATCCTGCTGATCGGCATCGTCAAGAAGAACGGCATCATGATGGTCGACTTTGCGCTGCAGGCCGAGCGCGATCGCCATCTGGCGCCCGAGGATTCCATTCGCGAAGCCTGCCTGATGCGCTTCCGTCCCATCATGATGACCACCATGGCGGCGATATTGGGCGCGCTGCCGCTGATGCTCGGGCGCGGCACCGGTTCTGAGATGCGCGTGCCGCTGGGTTACACCATGGTGGGCGGTCTGGTGCTGAGCCAGGCGCTGACCCTGTTCACGACCCCGGTGATCTACCTGTATCTGGATCGCCTGCGGTTGCGGTTCAGCGGTCGGCACGCGGATGCGGCGGCTGAACTGCATCCGGCGACGACCCGATTGGGGGAAGTGCGCGCATGAAGATGCTGCTGGTCGAGGACAACGAGCGCGTCACGCGCTTCGTAACCAAGGGTCTGCAGGAAGCCGGACACACCGCCGATCATGCCGACAATGGTCGCGATGGATTGTTCCTGGCCGCCAGTGAGCGCTATGACGTCATCATCATGGACCGGATGTTGCCGGGGAATATCGACGGCCTGTCGTTGATCAGCGCGCTGCGCCAGTCGGGCAACCAGACCCCCATCCTGGTCCTGAGCGCGCTGGCCGATGTCGATGAACGCATCAAGGGGCTGCGCGCCGGCGGGGATGATTACCTGACCAAGCCGTTCGCCTTCGGTGAACTCCTGGCGCGCCTGGATGCCCTCGGCAGGCGCACCCGCCAGGACGGCACCATCACTACTTTGGAAGTGGCGGACCTGAAAATGGACCTGCTGTCACGCAAGGTACTGCGCGGTGCGCGCCAGATCCTGCTGCAGCCGCGCGAATTCAAGCTGCTGGAATACCTGATGCGGCATGCGGGGCAGGTGGTCACGCGGACCATGCTGCTGGAGAATGTCTGGGACTATCATTTTGATCCCCAGACCAATGTGGTGGACGTGCATATCAGCAAGCTGCGCCAGAAGATCGAGCCGGAGCCCGAGCGTTCGCTGCTGCGCACGGTGCGAAATGCCGGCTACATGCTGAGTGCCGAGTAGGCGCCATGGCGCTCTTCATGCGCTCCTCCGCCACCACCCTCGCCACCGGCTACGTGCTGTTGGGCATCCTTGCCCTGGTGCTGTTCGCGTTGCCGTTGGGTTACGCGTGGCGCGCCGCCGATAACGACGTACGCCTGCAGATCCTCGGCGAGGACTCCCAGCGACTGGCGGAAGTCTTCAACCGCAAGGGTCCTGCGGGCCTTGCGGACTTCATCAACGAACGTGTCGGATTGCAGATCGCGGGTGAACGTATCCTGCTGCTGACCGATGCCGCACTGCGGCCCTTGGCCGGCAACGTGCCGGCGTGGCCCGCCGGTGTCCCGGCGAAAGCCGGCAGCTACACCACTCCCATCGATCTGGATCACCACCCGACCATGGTGACACTGGTGCGCACCGAGCTGCCCGGAGGCTATAACCTGCTGGTGGGGCGGGATGTGGCGCGCCTGGTGCCGGTGATGACTCGCTTCTGGTACGGACTTGCCGCCGCGATTGGCGTGCTGCTGGTCTCCGGCGTGCTCGGCGGTATTCTGATCCGGCGCGCCCTGCTGTCCCGCGTCCACAGTATCGGCCAGACCGTCACGGCCATCATGCACGGCGAATTGAGTCATCGGCTGCCCACCGGCACCGGCAGCGATGAACTCAATACCCTGAGCGTGACCATCAATCGCATGCTCGAACAGATCGAGCAGCTCGTGCACGGCGTCGCCAATGTCTCCAATGCCATCGCGCACGACCTGCGCACGCCGCTCACGGAACTGAGGTCGCGGCTCGAGGAGCTGTCCTTGACGCGGCCGCCACCGGCGGAGGCGTTCGCGGAAGTGGAGGCTGCCGTGGCCGATGTCGACCGGGTCATCAGCATCTTCAATGCCCTGCTGAGGATGGCCGAGATCGATACCGGCATGCGCCGCTCCGGCTTCGTGGATGTAAACCTGGGCGAGCTGTGCGCCCACGCGGTTGAATTCTACGTCCCGGCCGCCGAGGTCAAGGACATCACGCTCAGCTACAAGGATGAAGCCGGATCCCTGCACGCGCTCGGCGACCAGCTGCTGCTCGCGCAGGCGGTCAACAACCTCATCGACAACGCGCTCAAATACACGCCGGCCGGCGGCAGAGTGACGGTGACCACGGTGCGTCCGGGCGCTGATGCGGCCGCCATGGTGGTCACCGATAGTGGCCCCGGCATGACCACGGCGCAGCAGGAGCGCGCCACCGAGCGGTTTTTCCGCGGCGATGCCAGTCGCGGCACGCCGGGCGTGGGGCTTGGGCTGAGCCTGGTACAGGCCGTCGCGCGCCTGCACGGGGGCACGCTCGAATTCGCGGATCTGCATCCGGGGCTGGCTGCGACCATCAGTTTTCCGAGCAAGGCTTAGTTAGATGCTGACCATCTATCCGCCGATCCCGGCCGAATCGGCGGCGGTGCCGCACAAGCCCATCTGGATTGATCTCTTGCGCCCGACCGCCGACGAGGAAGCACTGGTCGAGAGCGAACACGGCCTGCGTATTCCGAGCAACGCCCAGCTGCAGGAGATCGAGAGCTCCAGTCGCCTGCGCAGTGAAGGTGCAACGCTGGTGATGTCGATGCCGCTCGGCCTGCAGGATAATCGTTTTGCGACGGGTCCCCTGCCGCTGGGGTTTGTGCTGACGCCGGACGTGCTGGTTACGGTGCGCTACTGCGACATTCATGCCTTCCCGGACGTCCAGGCGAGCCTCCTGAGCGGGCATGCGGATGCCACCAGCGCCTCGGTATTCGCCAAGCTGCTGGAAGCCATGGTGGATTTCGCCGCTGACCGCCTGGAGCAGATCAGCGCGGACCTGGGCGCGGTATCGCAGCGCATCTTCGGCTCACCGGCGCAGCCGTTGCCCGCGCGGCAGCGCTACAACAGCGCCATGCAGCAGAACCTGATCAGTGTCGGTCAGACCGGAGAGCTGCTGTCGCGGATCCGCGAAAGCCTGCTCGGGCTCGGACGGATCGCGACTTTTGCCACGGAGAGTGCCGGCTGGCTGCCTGCGGATGTGCGTACGCGACTGAAGACCGTGCGCCACGATCTGATCTCGCTCTCCGACTATGAAATCCATCTTTCCGGCAAAACACAGTTTCTGCAGGATGCCGTCCTGGGATTCATCAATACCCAGCAGAATGACATCTTCAAGGTCCTGACCATCGTCTCAGTGGTCGGCGTGCCGCCGACACTGATTGCCAGCATCTACGGCATGAATTTCCACAACATCCCCGAATACCAGTGGAAGTACGGCTACCAGTGGGGCCTGGGCCTCATCGCGTTGAGCATCGTGCTGCCGATACTCTGGTTCAAATGGCGCAAGTGGTGGTGAAGGACCGGCGCCGGCGGTAGACTTCACAACTCGCGAACTGGGGGATAACGATCATGAATTCAAAGATCCGTGCGGGCCTGATGGCCGCGCTCAGTGTGGGCTTCATCGCAACGGCGACGGCGACGGCGGCGGCGCCCGACCCGTGCAATCGGGCCTGCCTCAAGGACTTGGCCAAATCCTACGTTGCGGCGCTCGTGGCGCACGATCCATCCAAAGTGCCGCTGGCGGCCGATGTGAAGTTCGTCGAAAACGTGACGCCCATGAAGCCCGGCGAGGGGCTGTGGAAGACGGCCGGTGAAGTGCCGAAGAGTTTCGCCATCTATGTACCGGACCCGGTGTCCGAACAGGTCGGTTTCATCGGCGTGATGAAGGCCGACGGCAAGACCATCGAACTCGCCTTGCGCTTGAAAGTTCGCCACGGTGAAATCGTCGAAGCCGAGCATCTGGTTGCCGTGATCACGCGCGACAACATGCTCGCGAATCTGCACACACCGCGCCCGGGCCTCCTGGCACCTGTGCCCAAGGACGAACGCAGCACGCATGCGCAGCTGCTCAAGATCGGCGCGACCTATTATGAGGCACTGGTCAAGGGTGATGGCTCACTGGCACCGTTTGCCGATGACTGCGAACGGCATGAGAACGGCATGATCACCACCGGATCGAAGCTCATGGGTTCACCGGACGGCTCCCCCAAACTCGGCTGCAAAACCCAGCTCGACACCAAAGTGATGAGCTATATCAAGCGCATCGAGCCCAGGCGGGTGTGGATCGCCGACACCGAGACCGGTCTGGTATTCGGTCTGTCGCAGTTCCGCCATCCCATGAAGGAGGACCACGTGGACATCGTGGGCTATCCCGGCGTGACCAGCGTGCCGATGA
>Ga0210391_10000386_pt1 | contig 48959 bp, 44 predicted proteins | sample IncBWC12OmetaG_FD_160573 | JGI IMG/M metagenome (GOLD analysis project Ga0210391, IMG submission 160573) | Forest soil microbial communities from Barre Woods Harvard Forest LTER site, Petersham, Massachusetts, United States - Inc-BW-C-12-O ...
GCAGAACACGGCCTACTCGGTGAACATCAAGGAGCGGCTGGATTTCAGCTGTGCCTTGTTCGATGCCGAAGGGTCGCTGATCGCCAATGCACCCCATATGCCGGTGCACCTGGGCTCCATGAGCGAGTCGATCCGCACCGTCATCGCGCGCAATCCTTACATGCAAGGCGGCGATGTGTACGTTCTCAACGATCCCTACCACGGCGGCACCCATCTGCCGGATGTGACGGTGGTGACGCCGGTCTATCTCGGCGAGGGCGACTCCCGGCCGAGCTTTTTCGTGGCATCGCGCGGCCATCATGCGGACATCGGCGGCACCACCCCCGGTTCCATGCCGCCGTTTTCGACAAGTATTGCCGACGAAGGGGTGCTGATCGACAACTTCAAGCTGGTCGAGCGTGGCACGCTGCGCGAGGATGCCTTGTGCGGCCTGCTGAAATCGGGACCCTGTCCTTCGCGCAATCCGGCCCAGAACCTCGCGGACTTGCGCGCGCAAATCGCCGCGAACGAGCAGGGGGTTTGGGAACTCAAATCCACAGTGGCACAACACGGGCGTGATACGGTAATCGCGTACATGCGCCACGTGCAGGACAACGCCGAGGAGTCGGTTCGCCGAGTCATCACTGCGCTCAAGGACGGTGAGTTCACCCTGCCGCTCGACAACGGGGCCGAAATACGCGTGAGCGTGCGCGTCGACACGCGGCAGCGCAGCGCCTGCATCGACTTCAGCGGCACGAGCCCCGAGCAGCGCAACAACTTCAATGCACCGCGGGCGATTACCACGGCCGCGGTTCTGTACGTGTTTCGCACCCTGGTGAACGATGATATTCCGCTGAACGCGGGGTGCCTCAAGCCGCTGAACATCCTTGTGCCCGAGGGCTGCATGCTGAATCCGCGCTTCCCGGCGGCCGTGGTGGCCGGGAATGTGGAGACATCGACTTGCATCACCAATGCCCTGTACGGCGCTTTGGGAGTGATGGCGGCGGGCCAGTGCACCATGAACAACTTCACCTTCGGCAATGCGCGCTATCAATACTACGAGACCATCTCCGGCGGCTCAGGCGCGGGCCCCGAATTTGCGGGCACCAGCGTGGTCCAAATCCACATGACCAATTCCCGCCTGACCGACCCGGAGGTCCTGGAGTTTCGATTCCCCGTGCGTCTCGAGTCCTATTGCATTCGAGCGGGGTCCGGAGGCGCCGGACGCTGGCGCGGCGGCGACGGCGGCGTGCGTCGCATTCGCTTCCTGGAAGCCATGACGGCCTCCATCTTGAGCAACGGCAGGCGCTACGGCGCCTTCGGTCTGATGGGCGGCCAGAGCGGCGCGACGGGCGAGAACTGGGTGGAGCGCACCGACGGGCGAGTAGAACGCCTCGGGGCGCTGGCGGAGGTCGGTATGGAGCCCGGCGACACGTTCGTAGTTGCGACGCCGGGCGGTGGTGGCTATGGGCCCAGAGATGCTAATTAGCATTATGTTTCATGCATATGTGTGTGAAATAGAAAGGATTAAATATGCAAAATATTGAAATTGTCGAGGTCGGCCCCCGCGATGGGCTGCAGAACGAATCGGTGCTGTTCACGACGACGCAGAAGCTCGAGTTGATCCGCCATTCGCTCGACGCCGGGGTGCGCCGAATCGAAGCCGTCAGCTTCGTGAATCCCAAACTGGTCCCGCAGATGGCTGATGCCGAAGCGGTGGCCGCCGAACTGCCGCGGCGCGAGGGCGTCATTTTCATCGGATTGGTATTGAACAAGCGCGGCGCGCTTCGCGCCATTGAAGCGGGCATGGATGAATTGGGCGCGGTGTGCGCGGCCTCCGATGGTTTCGCGGCCCGCAATCAAGGCATGTCATCCGATGCCTCGCTCGCCATGTGCTGCGACGTCGTGCGCCTGGCGCGCGAACACTCCCGGCGCGCGCAAATCATCATATCAACGGCATTTGGCTGTCCCTTCGACGGCGAGGTCGATCCCTTGAGGGTGGTGGAAATGGCGCGCACGGCCGCGGCCTCGGGTCCGGTGGAGATTGCGCTGGCCGACACCATCGGCGTCGCGACCCCGGGAGAAGTCACCTCCCTGGTCGAGAAAGTGAGCGCGGCGATCAAACCGATCGGCGTACGCGTGCACTTTCACAACACGCGAAATACCGGTCTCGCCAATGTGTGGGCGGCGGTGCAGGCCGGCGTAAAAACCGTGGACGCCTCCTTGGGCGGCATCGGCGGCTGTCCGTTCGCGCCGCGCGCCACGGGCAATGTCCCCACCGAAGACGTGGCCTACATGCTGCATCGATCGGGCTACCAAACCGGATTGGACATCGACCGCCTGATCGCCTCCGCACGCTGGCTTGCCGGCGCCATGGGGCGCGATGTTCCGGGCATGCTGAGCAGGGCCGGCGCCTTCCCCAAGACGCAGGGCCCCTAGCGAGGGCGCTGTTGCAAATTCGCTCAAGGAGGGCGACGGATTCGGGCATTCTTTTCGGCGCACCGGTTCACTAAAATGGGGGAATCAGCCCGTCACCCGGGCAACGGCACAGAGCACCCCATGAGCGCTGTTTCCATCGCCGCCAAGCCGACTCCCTACCGGGCCGCCAACAAGGTTCGGTTCGTGACCGCCACCTCGTTGTTCGACGGCCACGACGCCTCGGTCAACATCATGCGCCGGGTGCTGCAGGCCTCGGGCGCCGAGGTCATCCACCTCGGTCACAACCGCTCGGTGCAGGAGATCGTCAACGCCGCTCTGCAGGAAGACGTGCAGGGCGTCGCGATCACCTCTTACCAGGGCGGGCACGTCGAGTTCTTCAAGTACATGATGGACCTGCTGCGCGAGAAGGGTGGCGACAACATCAAGGTGTTCGGCGGCGGCGGCGGCGTCATCGTGCCCGCCGAGATTCGCGAACTCGTGGCCTACGGCGTGACCCGCCTGTATTCCCCCGATGACGGTGCGAAGTTGGGTCTGCAGGGCATGATCGACGACGTCATTCGCTCCGCCGACTACGACCTCTCCGCGCTTGCTCCCGCGGAGACCGAAGCGCTGGACGCGCTACGCTCGGGTAATCGGCGGCAGCTCGCGCGAATCATCACGGCGGTCGAGAACCGGACCTACTCCATGCGAGTCCGCCAGGCCCTGCTGCAGGCGGCCGCCGGCATCAAAACCCCGGTACTCGGAATCACCGGAACCGGCGGCGCCGGCAAGTCCTCGTTGACCGACGAGCTCATACTGCGCCTGCGGCTCGACCAGGAAGACGGGCTGCGCGTCGCCGTCATCTCGATCGACCCGTCCCGCAAGCGCACCGGCGGTGCGCTGCTCGGCGATCGCATTCGAATGAATGCGATCGATTCCGACCAGATCTTCATGCGCTCGCTGGCCACGCGGGACACCGGCACCGAGATCTCTGCCGCGCTGCCGGAAGTGCTGGCCGCGTGCAAGATCTGCGGCTTCGACTTGATCGTGGTCGAGACCTCCGGCATCGGCCAGGGCGAATCCGCGATCGTTCCGCTGGTCGATGCTTCGCTCTACGTCATGACCCCCGAATTCGGCGCGGCTTCGCAGTTGGAGAAAATCGACATGCTCGATTTTGCCGACTTCGTCGCCATCAACAAGTTCGACCGCAAGGGCTCCGAGGATGCGCTGCGCGACGTGCGCAAGCAGTACCAGCGCAATCACGAGCTGTTCGCCCAATCTCCGGACAGCATGCCGGTCTTCGGCACCATGGCCTCGCGTTTCAACGACGACGGGGTCACGGCGCTGTACCAGGCGATTCTGCCGCGCCTGACCGAGAAGGGTTTGAAGCTGGGCCCGCCTCGGTTGCCCAAGGTTTCGGTGAAGGTGTCTTCGCGCGGCCGCGCCATCGTGCCGCCCGAGCGGGTGCGCTACCTGGCGGAGATTTCCGAGACGCTGCGCGAGTTCCACCGCGAGGTCGGGCGCCAGACGCGACTGGCGCGCGAGCGCCAGGCACTGCAAACGTCCAAGGCCTTGTTTGCGGGGTCCGGGCGGACGGTTGCAGGCTTCGACGAGCTGATTGCGTCGAAGGGCGCCGAGTTCGACCCCGCCGCGGCCCGACTGCTTGCGCAATGGCCGAAGACCCAGGAGCTGTACGCGCAGCCTGAGTACGTGGTGAAGATCCGCGACAAGGAGATTCGCACCCAACTCACGCACGATTCCCTGTCGGGCACGAAAATCCGCAAGGTGGCGCTGCCGCGCTTCGAAGACGACGGTGAGATCCTGCGCTTCCTGCTCAAGGAGAACGTGCCGGGCTCCTACCCCTATACCGCGGGCGTGTTCGCCTTCAAGCGCGAGGGCGAGGATCCCACACGCATGTTCGCGGGCGAGGGTGATGCCTTCCGCACCAATCAGCGCTTCAAGCGGCTGTCCGAAGGCATGCCGGCGCACCGCCTGTCCACCGCATTCGATTCGGTGACGCTGTACGGCTGGGATCCGGATTTGCGCCCGGACATCTACGGCAAGGTGGGCAACGCCGGCGTGTCGATCGCGACGCTGGACGATATGAAGGTGTTGTACTCGGGCTTTGATCTGTGCGCGCCCACGACCTCGGTGTCCATGACCATCAACGGACCCGCGCCGATGATTCTGGCCATGTTCATGAATACCGCCATCGACAGCCAGGTGGACAAGTTCCAGCGGGAAAACGGCCGCGAACCGACCGCAGGGGAATATCAGAAGATCCGGGCCTGGACTCTGTCGACGGTGCGCGGCACGGTGCAGGCGGACATATTGAAGGAAGATCAGGGGCAGAACACCTGCATATTCTCGACCGAATTCGCCCTGAAGATGATGGGCGACATGCAGGAATACTTCGTGCATCACCAGGTGCAGAACTTCTACTCGGTCTCGATTTCCGGCTATCACATCGCCGAAGCCGGCGCGAATCCCATCTCGCAGCTCGCTTTCACTCTCGCCAACGGCTTCACCTACGTCGAGTCCTACCTCGCGCGCGGCATGCACGTGGACGACTTCGCCCCGAACCTGTCGTTTTTCTTCTCCAATGGCATGGATCCGGAATACTCCGTGATCGGCCGCGTCGCGCGCCGCGTTTGGGCCGTGGCAATGAAGAACAGATACGGGGCCAACGAACGCAGCCAGAAACTCAAGTACCACGTGCAGACGTCGGGACGTTCGCTGCACGCCCAAGAGATGGCCTTCAACGACATACGCACCACTCTGCAGGCGCTGTGCGCCATCTACGACAATTGCAATAGCCTGCATACCAACGCGTACGATGAGGCCGTCACCACGCCCACCGAGGAGAGCGTGCGCCGCGCGATGGCCATTCAGCTCATCATCAACCGCGAATGGGGCCTGGCCAAGAACGAGAACCCCAATCAGGGCAGCTTCATCATCGAGGAGCTGACCGATCTCGTCGAAGAGGCGGTGCTCAAGGAATTCGACGCCATCGCCGAGCGCGGCGGCGTGCTCGGTGCCATGGAGACCGGCTATCAGCGCGGTAAGATCCAGGAAGAGTCCCTGTACTACGAACGCCGCAAGCACGACGGCAGCTACCCCATCGTCGGCGTCAACACCTTTCAAAACCCGCATGGCCAGGCCGCGCCGGAGACCATCGAATTGGCGCGCTCCACCGATGCCGAGAAACGCTCGCAGCTCGAGCGGCTCGGGCGATTCCGGCAGGCGCATGCCGCGCGCGCGCCGGAACTGCTCGAGCGTCTGCGGCGCACGGTCATCGACAACGGCAACACCTTCGAAGTGCTGATGGACGCCGTGCGGGGCTGTTCCCTCGGCCAGATCACTCATACTTTGTACGACGTCGGCGGGCGCTACCGCCGCAACATGTAAGGACGCCCGAAGCGTTATGAACGAGTATCAGGCGCCGCTTGCGGACATGAAATTCGTGCTGCGCGAATTGGTGGATCACGAGCTGCTCGCGCAACTGCCGGGGTTCGGCGACGTCACAGCGGACGTGGCTGTCGCGGTGCTGGAGGAGGCGGCCAAGTTCGCGGGCGGGGTTCTGTCGCCACTCAATCGCAGCGGCGATTTGGAAGGCGCGCGCTGGGAGGATGGCCGGGTGCTGACCGCCGCAGGCTGGAAGCAAGCCTATGCACGGTTCGCCGCCGACGGCTGGAACGCCCTGTCCTGTCCCACCGAGTTCGGCGGACAAAACCTGCCCAGGGTTCTGTCGGCGCTGGTCGAGGAGATGTGGAACGGCGCCAACGTGGCCTTCGCGCTGTGCCCGATGTTGACGCGCGGCGCCATCGACGCCATCGAGCTGCGCGGCTCGCCAACGCAGAAAGATAAGTACCTGCCGAAAATGATCGCCGGAGAATGGACCGGCAGCATGAATCTCACGGAGCCGCAGGCCGGCTCCGATCTGTCGGCCGTGCGTACACGGGCCGTGCCGACCGGCGATGGCCGCTATCGAGTCACCGGCCAGAAAATCTTCATCACCTACGGCGAGCACGACCTGACGGGTAACATCGTGCACATGGTGCTGGGGCGAAAGTCCGGTGCGCCGGAAGGCGTCAAGGGCATTTCCCTGTTCCTGGTGCCGAAGTTTCTGGTCAATGACGACGGCTCTTTGGGTGCGCGCAATGACGTGCACTGCGTTTCCATCGAGCACAAACTCGGAATCCACGCGAGCCCCACCTGCGTGCTGGCCTTCGGGCAGAACGGCGGCGCCCTCGGGGAACTGGTCGGCGAGGAGAATCGCGGGCTGGAGTATATGTTCATCATGATGAACGCGGCGCGCTATTCGGTGGGACTTGAAGGAGTGGGCATTTCCGAACGCGCATTCCAGACCGCGCTCGCCTATGCGCGCGAACGAATTCAAGGCAGCGAGGCCGGTGTGCGCAGCGGCGTGCGCGTGCCCATCGTCAGGCATCCCGATGTGCGCCGGATGCTGTTGCTCATGAAGTCGCAGACCGAAGCCATGCGGGCCCTCGCCGCGGTGGTTGCGGTCTCGCTGGATGCCGCGCGCCTGCACCCCTCGGCGGAGCAGCGAGAGCGCCACCAGAGTTTCGCCGATTTGATGATTCCAGTGATCAAAGGCTGGTGCACCGAAAATTCGGTCGAGATCGCCTCGCTGGGGATCCAGGTGCACGGCGGCGTCGGGTTCGTCGAGGAGACCGGCGCCGCGCAATTTCTGCGGGATGCGCGCATAACGCCGATTTACGAGGGCACCACGGGCATCCAGGCAAACGATCTGGTCGGGCGCAAGCTCGGGCGCGACGGCGGCCGTGCGGCGCGGGCGGCCGTCGCGGAGATGAGATCGCTCACGGCGGGGCTCGCCGCCCGGCCGAATCTGTCCGGGCTCGCGGCGGGATATTCCGCCGCCGTCGATGCATTGGAGCGCGCGATCGCCTACGTCGTGGAGAATTATGCCACGAACTTATCCTCGGTATCGGTGGGCGCCGTGCCTCTGCTCAAGCTGTTCGGCATCGTGGCGGGAGGATGGCAGCTGCTGCGCTCGGCGCTGATCGCGCAACAGCGGCTCGACACACTCCCGGGCGACGGGGACGAGACCGATGCCGGCTTCTACGAAGCGAAGATCATGACCGCGAGATTCTATGCGGATTACCTGCTGCCGCAGGCCGCGGGGCTGGCGCACAGCATCGTGCACGGCGCAGCCGGCGTGCTCGCTGAGGGTGTGCTCTAGGTGCCTGATTGAGCTCACGCATGGACGGTCGATATCCGAGCCGCATCATTTGCTTGACCGAGGAACCCACGGAGGTTCTGTACGCGCTCGGGCAAGAAGACCGGATCGTCGGCATCTCCGGCTTCACGGTGCGCCCGGAGCGCGCGCGCCGGGAAAAACCCAGGGTCTCGGCGTTCACCAGCGCCAAGGTTGATCGCATTCTCGAGTTGAAGCCTGATTTCGTCATCGGCTTCTCTGATATCCAGGCCGACATCGCGCAGGCGCTGATCAAGCGCGGGGTCGAAGTCTGGATCAGCAATCATCGCTCCATCGATGGAATCCTGGGGTATGTACGCCGGCTCGGCGCCCTGGTCGGGGCCGCCACCCAAGCAGAGCGCTACGCGCAGGAGCTCGAGGCGCACATCGACCGGGTGCGCGAAGCCGCCGCGCTTCTGCCGCGGCGTCCACGGGTGTATTTCGAGGAATGGGATGAGCCGCTGATCACCGGCATACGCTGGGTCAGCGAGCTGATTACCGTCGCCGGCGGCGATGATGTGTTCCCGGAGCGGGCACTTTGCCCATTGGCCAAGGACCGCATCCTGGGCGACGCCGCCGAGGTCGTGAACCGCGCCCCGGATGTCATTTTGGGATCCTGGTGCGGCAAACGATTCCGCCCGAGTCGAGTGGCTGCCCGGGCCGGCTGGGCCGCGGTGCCCGCGGTGCGCGACGGGGAACTGCACGAGATCAAATCCCCGCTCATCCTGCAGCCCGGGCCGGCGGCGCTGACCGACGGGCTCGACGCCATTCACCGAGTGCTCAAGCAATGGTCGACGCAGCACTGAGCGGGGCGGCGGGGGTACCGTCGCCCTGTATCAACGTCTGTCGATTGGACAGCCAAGGAATTTGCATCGGCTGCCGCCGCACCATCGACGAGATCGCCGAATGGTCGCGCGCGAGCGAGGCGCGCCGACGCGAAATTCTGCGCGAGGTGGAGCTGCGGACGATGGGCGCGATGGCCGGCTATCAAGGCTTAGAGCCTATCGATTGAAGTCCACCTGCCCATTGGCCCGCACTTAAGTCCGCCTTCACGAGTTCAATCACAAGGGCGCTGGTTACACCCGTCATCGGCTCGATTACTCCCGGTGACTTCATCGTCAGTTTGTTGCCCTCGACTTTCATGAAGTAGATCCGGTCTGTGCCGGGGAGCGCCGGACTCGATGCAGTGTCGACCCGCGCCGTTGCCTTGAGGCCGTCCGGGCTCTGTTCGCCGATCGTGTATTCACCAGTCCAGGCGACGCTCGTCTTCATCGCAGCGATGGCTTCCGGATCGGTCAGCGCCGCCGAGGTTGGCGCTGACCGCCTCGACAAAGCCGGCGCGGGCCGAGTATGTTGCGCCGGCGAGGGTCTGCACAAAAGGGATTGCAGTCGTGACGAAAATTATCCTGGTGCGGCACGGTCATGTTCCTGGAATTTCACCGGAGAGATTTCGGGGCCGCGCCGACATCGAATTGACCGAACGCGGTGTCGCCGAGGCCCGCAAGACGGCTGATTGGATCGCACGGTTTTGGCAGCCGACGATCGTCTATACCAGCCCGATGAAGCGCTGCCGCGATACGGGAGCGCCAATTGCGACACGGTGCGGTGTCGATGCCCAGGTTATCGATGATCTCAATGATATCGATTACGGGGACTGGCAATGGCAGACGCATGAGGCGGTCGCTGCAGAGTCACCCGCGCTCTATCGCCGCTGGCGTACGAACCCCCAGTGGATGAGGTTTCCGCACGGCGAGTCGTTTCAGGATCTCGTAGCACGTGCCGCCGATGCGCTGCGTCTTGCGATCGACAGGCATCCCGCGGATACGATCGTCATGGTGGGTCACGAAAGTATCAATCGCGCCATTCTGCTGCAGGTCTTGGATCAACCGTTGTCGGCGTATTGGAAACTCGTGCAAGATCCTTGCGCAATCAACGAGATTGCCGGCGTGGACGAGTCGGTTAAGGTGGTAGGCCTCAACGAGGCGACCCACTTGCGCCTATAGCAGTGTTTGGCGGCCGAACATTCGGCCGGCGAAGCCCCTTGAGTCCAGGCGGCGGCCGCGCTGTTGTGCGATGTAGATTTCTCTGAAAGAATATGGGCTGAGGAGATGGCATACCTCCCCGAACCGCCGCACTCGCGGCTGATGATGCCTACGCTGAACCGCACGGTTGGCGTAGTTGTGCCGCACCGTGTCCGACTTGCTTATCGGAGGACAGGTGCCGAATGAGATCCATCATCGCATTCCTTGCTAACACACAGACTAAATGAGGATGGCACCACTATGAACGGTTCATTCCTACGATTCTATGTGCACGAGGGCCATCGCCATCACCATCACCTCGTATGGGAATGGTTGATGCAGCAAGCCAATAAACTCGGCATCCGCGGGGGCTCGGCGTTCAAGGCCATGGCAGGATTCGGCCGTCATCACGTGCTGCACGAGGCCACCTTCTTTGAGCTTGCCGGCACCCTCGCGGTGGAGGTCGAGTTCATCGTCACCGATGAGGAAGCGCAGCGGCTGCTGGAGCTGATTGACAAAGAAAAGATCCGTCTTTTCTATGCCCACATCCCGGCGCGTTTCGGCGTGATCAACCCCGACTCCGACGATGCCACGGCGCCGGCGCCATGACTGAGACCTGGCTCCTTGCGGCCCTTTGGTTGGGTCTCGCTCTGGTGGCAACCCTGTTGTCGATCTGGCTGCGCGTGGCCACCGCATTGTCCGAGATCGTTGTCGGAACCGTTGCGCAGCTGATCATCGGCGCGACTCTGGGGACCGCACTCCTGCATACGGACGATTCCTGGGTCAAGTTTCTCTCCGGCACAGGCGCCATTGTCCTGACGTTTCTTGCCGGCGCGGAATTGGATCCCGCGGTGTTCCGGACCAAGTGGAAAGAGGCGAGCCTTATCGGGCTGGTGGGTTTTGTCGCGCCCTTTTTTGGATGCACCGCCGTGGCCTATTGGGTGCTGCACTGGGATGTCAGGGCGAGCTGGCTGGCGGGTGTCGCTATGTCCACCACCTCGGTCGCGGTCGTCTACGCGGTCATGCTCGAATTCGGGCTCAACGTTACAACCTATGGCAAGACCATACTGGCGGCCTGCTTCATCAATGATCTGCTGACCGTGCTGGCCTTGGGGTTCATCTTCAGTCCCTTCACTTGGAAAACGGGGGCATTCTTCGGCGGCGCCAGTGTCGTGTTTGCCGTGCTGCCCTTCATCACGCCGCGGTTCTTCAAGCGATACGGCGGTAGACCGTCCGAACTCGAAGCCAAGTTCCTTTTGCTCGTGCTCTTCGGCCTCGGGGGTCTTGCGACCTGGTCGGGCAGCGAAGCTGTGTTGCCCGCCTACCTGGTCGGGATGGTACTGGCCGGCACCGTGGGTAAGGATCACGCGCTGATCCGTCGGTTGCGCACGCTCACATTCGGGCTGCTCACACCGTTTTACTTCATTAGAGCGGGCTCGCTGGTGTCGCTGCCTGCGCTCGTCGCAGCACCCTTGGGCTTCGTCGCGCTATTGCTCGGCAAGATGCTCAGCAAGTGCATCGGCGTCTATCCCGCTACCAAGGTCTTCCGGGCACCCACGCAAGAGGCCATTTATACAACACTGCTGATGTCCACGGGACTCACGTTCGGTACGATCTCCGCGCTGTTTGGGTTGTCGCACGACGTAATCACCAGGGCGCAGTATTCTGCCGTGGTCGCGGCGGTGGTGGCGAGCGCAGTCGTCCCCACGCTGATAGCCAATGCTTTTTTTCTACCGCGGCATCTGCTGGCCCCGAGCGTCGAATTGGAGGCAGCAGCTTCGGCGACGCCACGCGAGACTTCTATTGTTGCTGTGAGACCCGAATCGCCTTAGCCTTAGCCACCGCCGATTGATAGTCAATTTCCGCTTGGTCCTTACACGGCTGTTGCGCCGGCGGCTCCAACGTCATGCACTTTTCAATTGCCACCTTGTGATCTCCATCGGCATGCGCCATCGCGATGTCGAATGCACCGGTGACCCTGGCCCTGGCGACGTCCTTCGAATCCACGCCCATGACCTTGGCGGCACTCTTGACGTCCTTTTTTGCCTCGGCCTTCGCTTGCTCGACTTCGTGCTGCGCCTCCTGCTGTGCGGCCGCGATGTCCGCAGGCGTTACCACGGGAGGTGCCTTTTTGTGGCAGCCGCCGCAGATTGCCATCATGACAAACACCGCCGCCGTTGGCGCCAGCCGAATCCATTCTTGTGGTTGCACATCTGCCTCCCAATATGAGCAGATGCCAGCATACCCTTATATTGAGGTTGGTTATTTGATCGCAGTGCTCGAAGATCGCTTCTTCGGCGTGTACTGGCGGTGTGAGGTCTTTCCGTGGTGCAGAATGGGTGGCTGAATGGGCGACCCATAGACGTGGTGACTCGTGTGAGCGTGCGGGACAAAGGAACTCGTCTTGTTGTCACAGTCGCTCGGCTTATCCGCAGCAACTGACAGGGCTGCTTGCGCTAGCGTGACGGCGGCGAGCAGAGTAAGTGCGTATTTGGTCATGTTCCCATCCTCCCTGCCGAATAGTAGTGTCAATATGGCGCTTCGGCGTTCTGCATGCGCTGAAACGTGATGTGAGTCTCGCGCTATGCGCACTGCAGGACTCCCTCCCTGGGCCGCCAATCAACTTATTGATTTCATTCCCCCTAGTGCCACACTTCCCTCAATACGGTAGTCTTGGGCGATGGTCGCACCCTCCAAAGGATTAGGTCGGGGGCTGCAGTCGCTGCTGGGCGCGCAGCTCACCGTCAGTCCCAGCCGCGGCGGCGGGACGCTGCCAATTTCGCTCATGCAAACCGGCGGCTTTCAGCCGCGCCGCGAGATACACCGGCAGCCACTCGAGGAACTCGCGGCCTCGATCAAGGCCAATGGCGTGATTCAGGCGATCGTGGTGCGCCCGCTGCCGGCAGGATCGGGCGGCGCTGCCAAGTATGAAATTGTGGCCGGCGAGCGCCGCTGGCAGGCCGCGAAAATGGCGGGCCTTACGGACATACCGGTCATCGTTCGTCCGCTATCGGACAAGGAAGCGGTGGCGGTTGCGCTCATCGAGAATATTCAACGCGAGGATCTGACGTCCGCTGAAGAGGCCAGGGCACTCAAGCGCTTGATCGACGAGTTCGCGCTCACCCACACCGAAGTTGCGGAATCCGTAGGCCGCTCGCGCGCCGCCGTTTCCAATCTGATTCGGCTGTTGGATTTGCCGGCGTCCGTCGTGGACCTGATCGATTCCAAAGCCATCAGCATGGGCCATGCGCGGGCACTGTTGGGGCTGGAGGGTGACGAGGGACGGGTGCGATTGGCGCAGGTGGTGGCGGAGCGCGGTTTGTCGGTGCGGGAGACGGAGAATCTGGTCCGAAAATCCTTGAAAGAGGAGGAGGATGGCCAGCCTGCCAAAAGATCATCGGCGATCACCGAGGTCTTGAAGACGAAATCCGTGCACGTGCGGCTGCATCAGAAGCCGAGCGGTGCCGCGCGCATCGTCATCGATGTGGCGGATGCGAAGTCGCGCGAAGCGATTGTCGAGGCGATCAAAGCGGCGGTGAAGTAGCGGCGTTCGGGAGCGCACCGATGCTGCAGCGCACGGTGATCGAGCACTTGCTGCCGCGCAGGGCTGCGCGCATATTGCCGCATCCGAGTTCGGGCCAACCGGACCGGATTGCCCTACACAAGCAAAACTTCAAAGGGAGACGGGCCATGGTAAAAATATTGGCGATCACTCTGCTCAGTATGCTGTTCCTCGGCACCACCGCCTTCGCGGCAGATGCGGTTGACGGCACCTGGAAGCTCAATGTTGCAAAGTCGAAGTTCAGTGGCATGGCGCCGAAGAGTGGAACACGCGTGTACACAGAAAGTGCCGACGGCACGACCCTCGATCAGAAGTTGGTCGGCGCCGACGGCAAAGAAGCGTCCATGCACGTGACCCTCACGTACGACGGTAAGGACCGTCCAATCACCGGCAATCCCGACGCCGATAGCGGCGCAGGAAAGACAATCGACTCCCACACCACCGACTTCACACTCAAGAGGGGCGGCAAAGCGGTCGGCAGCGTGCACCGCGTCGTGTCGGCAGATGGCAAGACACTCACGGTCAACAACAAAGGCACGCACACCGACGGCAAAACGTACGACGATACGTTGGTCTTCGACAAGCAATAAGCCCGCGCACATTGGGGGCGTGAGGGAGGCTCACGCTCCGTTGCCCTGTTCAGGGGACGGCGGGCGCTGTGTGCCCGCCTTTTGCGGCATCGGGCTATTTTATGGCAGGTTCCGGTGTCGGCTGACAACGTCTCGTGATCGTAGAACCCATGAAGGGCCCCGGTGCCGCTGGCTAACGCCGCCGCGGTTCGCCGCTGCGGCTACTCTCAGACCCCAAGGCGTCATTGATCAGTGTCGGCTTTGCGGCATCAGACCGGCGATTCGCTGCAACCAATTGCTAGCGTACATCACTCATGGCTCGCGCCCGCTCTGTGGAAAACGCGCTGACGAGTGCAGCGTATCGACTTTTGTGCCGCGACGATGATCCGGTCTGCACATCGCACCAACCACTTGTCAAAGCAGTCTCAACCGGAGAAGAGTAGCTAGTCTGTCCGGTGGATTCTTCGAGAGTCCATACATCAGCTGCGATCGGTTGATCTGTGCTGTCTGCCAAGGGAACCACGAGAACAGCCGTCTCCGGATTGATTATGCGCCGGGATAGGTACTCAAGCCCCGTAGCTGAACAGGTTACGCCGTCGAGATGAAATCTCCGGCCATCGGCAAGTTCCACTATCGCCGGCGCCAACACGCGCACCGCCTTCGATGGCAGGACTCCTTTGGGAATCTCGGGGCGGGGATAGCGCCGGTCTATTTCGGCGATTTTGGCTTCGACCGTTTTGAGCCCTGAGAGCTCCGCTGAGGTCGGTTGGCGGATCCGCACATTGCCGTTTTGGTCCAGCTCGGCGGTGGAGGAGGCGGTGGGAACTTCAGAATGTTGGGCAGAAATGTGCCGATCGCACCCGCTCAAGAGCGTTAGTAGTATGGGGAGTGGGTGAGCGAAGCGGCGAAGCACGGTGTTCTCGAAAAATGTACGCTAGCGATGAGGTTGGGCGACGCGGGACTTCGCCAGCGTCGAACGGCAGTTTATCCACATCATCCATCCCCTCTCTGGTTTACCGAAGACGCGACCCGCGATCGCTCCAACCGATTGTTAGAGGGCCAAGTCTGGAAGACCCACACTTCAAGAGGCAATGCAACGAACAGGACCGCTGCCCCGAAGAGCCAGATGCTCTGTAAAATCGGACCCACCGCGCGGAAATCTTCGGATATCGTCGGGATCTCGATAAAGGCGCAGATTGCCGTGGTGATGGCAAATGCGAGTGGCACTCGAAGGCGCCCGTACACCCGACCGATTATCCAAGCGAATGGAAGCGAGACCAACGAGATCGCAACTGCGTGAGTTAGTGCCAACCATATCAGCGCCGATGTGGCGGATTTCGAAAACATCCCGAGCCACCACGTGGGTGTTACCTGCACCGCCGCGATGCCGGCGGCAAACGTAAATGCGAGGAGATAAATCCACCCAAGTGCGACAGCAGCGATGAGCAACAAGAGACGATGGCGCACTAGTGGCCCTCTAAATATTCATTAGGGGACAGAGCCGCTTGGGTGAAATGCGAAACATGGGCGTTAGCTTACCGCAGGCCGCGAACGGCCGCTTAGTGGCGATCATTTCAGAATGCCCATCGGCCGGAGTTGGCCGTGAGTCGCCTCACGGTAACAGGGGAACTCGGCTGGAGAGAAGACTTAAGGCTACACTCGCCGTCAACCTCAGACCCTTTGCTACGTTTCCCTTAATTGAATGATCAAAAAGAGACTGTTCGTTGTTATTTTAGCCGCCTGCGCCACCATTGCTTCGGCGCAGGACTTTCCCCTGTGGGAACGTATCCTAAAGCACTACAGCCGTAACAGTGACGAGACACCGGTCCCATCGATGAAGATGGGGCATATGCAGATGTCGCTGAAGGCTGAACCGGCGCAGGGCGATACAGAACGCGCCAACGAGATCCTCGCCGCCGCGGCTCGTGTGTTGTCCGAGTACCGCGATGATAAGACAGCGGTGCATGACGGATATAAACCTTTCTTTCCGACCGGCCGAGTCGGCGAGGAAATCCACTACACCAACTACCGCCGTCGGCGACTCGAGCAGCAACATATCGATTACAGCAGACCCGGCTCGATTCTCTATAGGCGAACGTCCGACGGACTGAAAGCCGTCGGCGTGATGTACACCGCGCCAACCGACGCTACACCCGAGCAGCTGAACGCGATAGCACCCTTAAGTGTCGCGACCTGGCATCGACATGTCGATTTCTGCGGCGGTCCGAAAACTTTACCGAAGAGCGAGCAGTTTGGACCGAATGCCCGTTTCGGGCCGCAAGGCAGTATCCACACCGAAGAAGAATGCGCTGCGGCACAGGGGCTATGGATCCCCGTGGTCTTGGAGTGGATGACTCATGTCTATCCAAATGAGCAGCAGCAATGGGCTGGCATGCATATGGAGGTGGAGGCAGGCGAATAATCTTGATCTAGACGGCTGTTCGAGCGGATGTAGAGTCAGCACCACTGGACGGCACGGAAGTGGCCGCGGCAGCCGCCGCCTTTAGTCGTTCTCCCATTTCTAGAGAGGCTTTGTAGCGACGTCTGGCCGGTCGACTTGATTTATCCGGATTAGGGGAACCCCTTGATCAGTCATCCGAGGCCGGCGATTGAGACCTGATTCGCGGTCGGCGGCCGACGAGCCGAGCAGAATGGAGGCGCTTAGAAACCCAAGGATCCGGTTCGATGGCGCACAAGGTTTCCCTAGTCGACGGCTTGCTGCATGTTGCATCGACCTCAAGGGCCAGGTCGGTGCTGACGGTCGCAGCCGTTTCGTTTGCGGTTTGTCACATCGTCGTCCTCGCCACCGCCCCGGTTTCAGTTGTCTTTAGCGGCAATCTTGATAACGATATTCCACGCGAGCTCGTGTACATGGCGGCGGTGCTGTGCCGGTTCGCTGTGCCCTTGAGTGTCATGATCGTAGGATTTGCGCACGGGCGATCGAAGTCGAGGCAGACACTGCGCTAACGCGCCTGCATCCTGATCGCGCCGTCCAGGCGAATGGTCTCACCGTTGAGCATGGTGTTTTCGAGGATCTGACCCACCAGCGCCGCAAACTCATCGGGTTCGCCCAGCCGCGGCGGAAACGGAGTCTGCTTGCCTAGGGAGTCCTGCGCCTCCTGCGGCATCGCCTTCATCATGGGGGTCGCGAACAGGCCGGGCGCGACGGTGACCACGCGGATTCCCGAAGAAGCCAGCTCGCGCGCCATGGGCAGCGTCATCGCGACGATGCCTCCCTTGGAGGCCGCATAGGCCACCTGTCCGATTTGACCGTCGAAGGCGGCCACCGATGCCGTCATGACGATCACGCCGCGCTCGCCCGCGGTGTTGGGAGCATTCTGCTGCATCGCTACGGCGGCGGCCTTTGAGATTAGAACGGTGCCGACCAGATTGATCTCGATCATTTTGCGAAAAAATGCGCCCGGCATCGCGCCCTGTCTTCCGACCAGGCGGGCTGGGGTGCCGATGCCCGCGCAATTCACCGCCACGTTGACTCCGCCCATTCGCTCCCGTGCCCTGCCGATCGCGCCGTCGGCCGCGGCCTCGTCGGTCACGTCGGTCTCGAAGAAGCTTGCGCGCTCGCCGAGCGATGCGGCTGCCGCGGCGCCTTGCCCGGCGTTCACGTCGAGGATGGTAACGTGCCCACCGGCGGCCACGATGCGGTTCGCCACCGCAAGACCCAGTCCGGAAGCTCCGCCGGTGACGACGGCGCGCGAGTCTTTTAGCTGCATGACACGTTCTCTCTACCGATGACTGAAGAAAGCATCGACCATGGCATCGCTGACGTCTTCGATGCCGCTCGGAGTCCAGCGCGGAGACTTGTCCTTGTCGATGATCAGCGCGCGCACTCCCTCGATGAAGTCGCCCTGCTCGAAGCACTGCTGAGCCATGGCAAGCTCCATGCGAAAGCACGCGGCGAGGCTCATGTCCTTGCCGCGCTGCAGTTGGCGCAGCGTGACGCAGAGCATGGTGGGCGAGCGGTTGCGCAACAGTGCGGCGGACACCTTCGCCCAATCAGCATATTCGGCGCGAGTCTCCGCGTCGAGGGACGCCAGAATGTCGCGTACCGTGGGAAGCGAGAAATGGGCGTCGATGGCGGGGCGCAGCAGGCTCAAGCTCGGTGCGGGCAGTCCCAACGCCGCGCGTTCGCGGACGAAGGTTCGTAGGCCGGCCGCCCGATCGTCTCCCCAGACCATGGCCGCCAGGTCGTCCGCGAGCGATCCCATGGCGGCGGGCGGCAGGTACACGTCGGCGAGCTGGCTGTACAGGGCATCGGCGCCCCGTATCTGGACTCCGGTCAACGCGAGGTAGATTCCGAGCGCGCCCGGAAGACGCGAAAGAAAGTAGCTGGCACCCACGTCGGGAAAGAATCCAATGGCCACCTCCGGCATCGCAATGCGCGTACGGTCGCCGACGATGCGCAGGGTGCAAGCCTGCGCGATTCCCATTCCGCCGCCCATGGCGATGCCGTCCATCACGGCCAGGAAAGGCTTGGGATAGGAGTACAGGGAGTGTTCGAGTGCATATTCGGCAGCGAAAAATTCTCGATGCAGCGACCCCTTGTCCTTGAAGCTCTGGTACAGGGCGCGAAGATCTCCGCCGGCGCAGAATGCCTTGTCGCCCGAGCCTCGGATCAGCACGGCGTACACCTGTGGATCGGCCGAATGCTCGTCGAGCAGCGCGCGCAGGCGAACGATCATGTCGAGCGACAATGCGTTGAGCGCGGCGGGGCGATTCAGGGTCAGAAACGCAATGTGATTGCGAATTTCGCTCAATACTTCCATGCAGCGGCCGCCCTCCCGCGTGGCCCGGGCCGATTCGACTTCACTTGAGGCTGATGGTGGTGTTCACCCCGCCGGACGTGCCGCCATCTTCGAACCAGCGCGTGGTGACAGTCTTGGTCTGCGTGTAGAACTGCACCGCCTGTTTACCGTAGGGCCCGAGATCGCCGAGTTTGGAGCCGCGCGATCCGGTGAAGCTGAAAATCGGCACGGGCACCGGAATCGGCACATTGATCCCCACCTGGCCCACGTCGATCTCGTTCTGAAATTTGCGCGCGACCGCGCCGCTTTGCGTGAAGATGCCGGTACCGTTGCCGAATGGGTTGTCGTTGACGAGGGCGATCGCCTCGTCCAGCGTATCCACGCCGACGATGACCATCACTGGCCCGAAGATCTCAGTGGTGTAGATTTTCATCTTCGGCGTCACGCCGGAGAAAATCGTGGGTCCGATGAAGTTGCCCTTGTCGTAGCCCGGCACTTTGATGGCGCGTCCGTCCAGCTCGAGCTTGGCGCCTTCCCTGATGCCGTCCTCCACCAGCCCCAAGATCCGTTGTTTCGCGTTCTTGGAGACCACCGGCCCGAGATCCGCGCCTTTCTCCACTCCCGCGCTGACTTTGAGCGTCTTAGCCTTGGTCACGATGTCCGGTATCCATTTCTGCGCCTCGCCCACCAGCACGGTGACCGAGGTGGCCATGCAGCGCTGTCCGGCGGCGCCGAAGGTGGCTCCCACCAGCGAATTGAGCGACTGTTCCTTGTTGGCATCCGGCATCACGACGGCGTGATTCTTGGCTCCCATCATGCATTGCACGCGCTTACCGTGCTGCGACGCCAAACCGTAGACATGCGTGCCGACGGCGGTGGAGCCCACGAAGGAGACGGCGGCGATGTCGGGGTGAGTGCAAAGCGCATCGACGGCGCGCTTGCCGCCGTGGATGATGTTCAGCACGCCCGGCGGCAAGCCGGCCTCGAGCGCAAGCTCGGCCAGCAACATGGGTGTCATCGGGTCCTGCTCGGAGGGCTTGAGCACGAAGGTGTTGCCGCAGACGATGGCCATGGGGAACATCCACAACGGGATCATGGCGGGAAAATTGAAAGGCGTGATGCCTGCGCACACGCCGATGGGCTGGTGCAGGGTATAGGTATCCACTCCGCCGGCCACATTTTCGGCGAACTCGCCCAATTGCAGGCTGCCGATCGAACATGCGTGCTCGACCACTTCGAGGCCGCGGAACACGTCGCCCTCGGCATCCGCCAAAGTCTTGCCCTGTTCCGCGCTCAAGGTCAGCGCGACACGGGGCATGTGTTCGCGCACGAGCGCCTGAAGCTTCAGCATGATCCGCGCACGAGCGGCCAGCGGCGTGTTCTTCCAAGTCCTGAAGGCCCGCTTGGCCGAGGCTACGGCGGCGTTGATTTCCTCATCGGTGGCGAAGGGTACTTGTGCAAGCACCTCCTGAGTCGCCGGGTTGACGACGTCATGCCATTCGCCGGTATGCGAATCGATGAATTTGCCGTCGAGCAGCATTTTGACCGCGGGTATTCGATGGGGGAGGGCAGCGGGTTGAGTGGTCATGATTGCCTCGTTCGTTGGCATAGCGGCCAAACCTTGGGTTCCATAGTTTACGTGATCCCACGCAGAGCGTATCGCGTAAACTACTGCAACATTTATGGGCAGGCGAAATGTCAATACCGACTCGAGGCTGGTGAGTCCGGCGGCCACCTCGAGCCGGGCGGCGGCAGCCACGGCCACGCGGCCTGCGGAACCGGGAACCATCTCGATCTGTTTCGTCGCCGCCGCGCTGCAAAGTGTCCGTGACCGCGGCTTGAACGCGGACGAGTTGCTGACGAACGTCGGATTGTCCCCGAGCCTGCTGGACGTGCCGCAGGCACGTGTCTCCGCGAAGCATTACGGCGCCTTGTGGCGCAGCGTCGCGCTGTTGCTCGACGATGAGTTCTTCGGCCAAGATTCGCGGCGGATGAAAAGCGGCAGTTTCGCCATGCTGTGCCACTCGGTGGTGGCGTGCAAAACTTTGGCCCAGGCGCTCGACCGCAGCCTGCGCTTCTATTCCCTGATTCTGGACGACATTTCGGGCACCCTGGTTCGGGACGCCGGCGAGGCGCGAATAGTTCTGCACGAGCGGGCCGCGGGCGCCAATCCGCGGGTCTTCGCCCACGAGCTTCTATTGCTGCTGCTCTATGGCGTGTCCTGCTGGCTGGTGGGCCGGCGAATACCCATCCTGCATACCGAGTTCAGCTATGAGGAGCCGGCGCACAGCGCGGAATACCGTCTGATGTACTGCGCGGACCTACGCTTCGGCCGGCCCAATACCGCCATTGCGTTCGAGTCCAGCCACCTCGATCTGCCGGTGGTGCAGAACGAACGGTCCATCAAGGAATTCCTGCGCACGGCGCCGGAGAGCATCTTGCTGAAATACAAGAACGGCAGCAGCCTCACCGCCAGGGTCAGGCGGCGGCTGCGTCAGTTCGCACCGGGGGAGGCGCCGGATTTCGAGAGTCTGGCCAACGAGCTGAATCTGACCCCCGCCACGATGCGCCGCCGGCTGCACGAGGAGGGCGCGTCGTACCAATCGATCAAGGATCAGTTGCGGCGGGATTTGGCCATCGGCTACCTGAGCCACTCCAGCCGCAGCGTCATGGACATTGCCCTGGAGCTGGGATTTTCCGAGCGCAGTGCATTTCATCGAGCCTTCAGAAAGTGGACGGGTGCCTCTCCGGGCGAGTTTCGCCGCGCCCTGCACTCTTGAGAGTAAGTTCGAGGTGCGCGACCATGTGTTGCAATTCCGCTCAGCCGTTTTGAGCGGTTTGGTCACCGAGTCGCCCCGGCCGGATCGAGGATAATTCCAGCGTGAACTTATCGGGCAAGGTTCTGGCGATTACCGGAAGTGACGGCGTTCTGGGCCGGGCCGCGGCCGCCACGTTGAGCGGCTATGGCGCGAGGGTGGCGCTGATCGCTCACGAGAATTCGCCGGCGCCGGCGCAGCCGCCGGGCGCACTTCACTATGGCGGTATCGATTTGACGCGGGAGGACGCCGCCCGCTCGGTCATGGCGCGGATCGTCGACGAGGCGGGACACCTGGACGGGCTGATCAATATTGCCGGGGGGTTCACTTGGGAGAAACTCTCGGGCGGTACCCTGCACGCTTGGGAGTCGATGTACAAACTCAATCTCGTGACCGCCGTTGCATCGTGCCAGGCGGCGCTGCCTCATCTGCTCAAGGCGGGCGCCGCACGTATCGTGAACGTGGGCGCGATGGGGGCCGCCAAGGCCGCGGCCGGGATGGGCGCCTACGCGGCGTCCAAGGCGGGAGTCGCAAGATTGACCGAGGCTCTCGCCGATGAGTTGAAGGACAGCGGCATCACGGTCAATGCCATACTGCCCAGCACCCTCGATACACCCAGGAATCGGCTCGATATGCCGCAGGCGGATTTCACGCGCTGGGTGAGCCCCGCTGCTGCCGCCGAAGTCATCGCCTTCTTGGTATCCGACGAGGCCCGTGCCGTGACCGGTGCGTTGATACCGGTGGCGGGGCGGGTATGAGCGCGGCACCCTGCGCATCGCCGGGGGCCGCACTGCGCGCCGCAGTCGAGGCCGAGCGTCCCTTACAGGTGGTTGGGACCATCAACGCCTATGCGGCCCGTATGGCGGCCGCCTGCGGCTTCAAGGCCCTGTATCTGTCGGGCGGAGGCGTGGCCGCCAATTCACTGGGGGTTCCCGACCTAGGCATCAGCACCATGGACGACGTGCTGATCGACATACGCCGCATCACGGACGCCTGCTCCCTGCCGCTGCTGGTGGATGCCGACACCGGATGGGGAGGGGCCTTCAATATCGCCCGCACCGTCAAATCCTTCATCAAGCAGGGCGCTGCCGGGCTGCACATCGAAGATCAGGTGGGGGCCAAGCGCTGCGGCCACCGGCCGGGCAAGGAAGTCGTCTCGAAGGAAGAAATGGTGGATCGAGTCAAGGCGGCCGTCGATGCTCGCACCGATGCCGCGTTCGTCATCATGGCGCGCACCGACGCGCTGGCCGTGGAGGGCATCGAGAGTGCCATCGAACGCGCGATCGCCTGCGTCGAGGCGGGCGCCGACATGATATTTCCGGAGGCGATGATCGAACTCGCCATGTATCGGCGCTTCAAGGACGCGGTGAAGGTGCCGGTTCTCGCCAACATCACCGAGTTCGGCCAGACGCCCCTGTACACGCGCGAGGAGCTGGGCTCGGTGGGCGTCGATATTGTGCTGCATTGCTGCTCTGCCTATCGGGCGATGAACGCGGCGGCGCTCGCCACGTACGAGGCGATTCGCCGCGACGGCACGCAGAAAAACGTGCTGCATCTGATGCAGACTCGCGCGGACTTGTACAAGTACCTCGACTATTACTCGTACGAGGCCAAGCTGGACGAGCTTTTCGCCGCCGGAAAGGAAAAGTGACGAAGGTCAGGAGATGAACATGCCCGATACCCAGACTCAAGCTCAGACCGCCGCATTCAAACCCAAGAAATCGGTGGCCTTGTCGGGAGTGACGGCGGGCAACACCGCGCTCTGCACTGTCGGCAGAACCGGCAACGATCTGCACTACCGCGGCTACGACATTCTCGACATCGCCACCGAATGCGAGTTCGAAGAGATCGCCCATCTGCTGGTCCACGAGAAGCTGCCGAATCGCGCGGAGCTCGCCGCCTACAAGGCCAAGCTCAAGGCGCTGCGGGTACTGCCCGCCGCCGTCTCGACCGTTCTCGAACAGCTGCCGGCCGCAAGTCACCCCATGGACGTTCTGCGCACCGGCGTCTCCGCTCTCGGCTGCTGCATTCCCGAGCCCGCAGATCACCGCAGCGCGGGCGCTCGCGATATCGCCGATCGGCTGCTCGCGTCCTTGGGTTCGATGCTGTGCTACTGGCATCATTATGCGCGGGATGGCCGGCGCATCGACGTGCAGACGGACGATGACTCGATCGGCGCGCATTTCCTGCATCTGTTGCATGGCCGCGCGCCTTCCCCCTCCTGGGTGCGCGCCATGCACACCTCGCTCAATCTCTACGCCGAGCATGAGTTCAACGCCTCGACTTTCACGGCCAGGGTGATCGCGGGGACGGGTTCCGATCTCTACTCCTGCATCACCGGCGCCATCGGCGCGCTGCGTGGCCCGAAGCACGGCGGCGCCAATGAAGTTGCGTTCGAGATTCAGAGCCGGTATGCCACGCCGGATGCCGCCGAGGCGGACATCCGCCGCCGGGTTGCCGACAAGGAAGTCATCATCGGATTCGGGCACCCGGTTTACACCATATCGGATCCCCGCAATCAGGTCATCAAGCAAGTCTCGCTCAAGCTCGCGCGCGAGGCGAACGACATGCGCGGATTCGCCGTCGCCGAGCGGATCGAATCGGTGATGCACGACATCAAGAAAATGTTCCCGAATCTCGACTGGTTCTCCGCCGTGTCGTACCACCTGATGGGCGTCCCCACCGCCATGTTCACCCCGCTGTTCGTCATCAGCCGCACCTCCGGTTGGGCGGCGCACATCATCGAGCAGCGCGAGGACGGCAAGATCATTCGGCCCAGCGCCAATTACACGGGTCCGGAAAATCTTCCCTTCGTGCCGCTGGCGCAGCGCCCTTAAGTCATGTCCCACGATATCAAGTCCGCCGAGCGCCCCGCGCCCGATTCCATACTGACCGCGATCGCCGACTATGCGTTGAGCGTGGAGATCAAGAGCGCACTCGCCTACGAGACCGCCGGCTACTGCCTCATGGACACGCTGGCCTGCGGCTTTCAGGCGCTGAAGTACCCGGCCTGCACGAAGTTGCTGGGACCGGTGGTCCCGGGCGCCACCCTCACCAACGGCGCGCGGGTTCCCGGCACGGCTTACGAACTCGATCCCATCAACGCAGCCTTCAACATCGGCGCCATGATTCGCTGGCTCGATTTCAACGACACCTGGCTGGCGGCGGAATGGGGCCATCCTTCGGACAATCTCGGCGCCATTCTCGCCGTCGCCGATTATCTCTCGCGATCGGGTGCGGCTATTTCGGTGCGCGACGTACTCACCGGCATGATCAAGGCGCATGAGATCCAGGGTGTGCTCGCGCTGGAGAACAGCTTCAACCGCGTCGGACTCGATCACGTACTTCTGGTCCGCGTCGCCTCGACCGCGGTGGCCACCGCGATGCTGGGGGGCTCGCGCGAGCAGGTCATCAACGCCGTGTCGAACGCCTGGATCGACGGCGGCGCACTGCGCACCTACCGCCACGCACCGAATACCGGTTCGCGCAAGAGCTGGGCGGCCGGGGATGCGACCAGCCGTGCCGTGCGCCACGCATTGTTCGCCCTCAAGGGTGAGATGGGATATCCCTCGGCGCTCACCGCCAAGACCTGGGGCTTTCAGGATGTGCTGTTCAAGGGGAAACCGCTGTCGCTGCCGCAGCCCTTGGGCAGCTACGTGATGGAGAACGTGCTGTTCAAGATATCGTATCCGGCGGAGTTTCACGCGCAGACCGCGGTCGAAGCGGCAATGACCCTGCACCCCGAGATCGCAACCCGGATAGGCGAGATCGAGCGCATCGAGATCGAGACGCAGGAACCCGGCGTGCGCATCATCGACAAGACCGGGCCGCTCGCGAATCCCGCGGATCGCGACCACTGCATTCAGTACATGGTCGCGATTCCGCTGCTGTTCGGCAGACTCAAGGCCGAGGATTACGAGGACCGGATCGCCGATGATCCGCGAGTCGATGCGCTGCGCGCGAAGATGCAGGTCCGGGAGAACGCGACGTTCACGCAGGAGTACTACGACCCGGGCAAGCGCTACATCGGCAACGCGGTGCAAGTGTTCTTCAAGGACGGGTCGGCCAGCCGGCGCGTACAGGTGGACTTTCCCATCGGCCACCGCAAGCGTCGCGAGGAGGGCATGCCGGTGCTGGTCAGGAAGTTCGAGGCCAGCGTCGCGGCGCATTTCAGCCCGAAACAGACCGAATCGATCCAGGCCATGTTTGCGGACCGAAGCGCACTGGGGGCGATGGCGGTAAGCGAGTTCGTCGCCCGCCTCGTGACCGCGTCCTAGGAAATATAACTCGCGCAGCGGTGCATTATGACGCATCGAGCTTGCCGACCGCCCCGGCGAATCGCGATAGTACGTTGGATGCACCACACCCACCCTTCCGGGCCCGGATTGAACCGCGAGCGGCGCGATCGCGAGCGGCGCCGGCGAGTCTGGTGGTCCGTCTGTTACGGCAGCTTCAACCCCCGCCGGCGCTCGCCGCCGCGGCGCCGCGGCGACAGCGGCGTTCATTTTCTCGATTGGCATTCGGCACATTTGCTCGCCGTGTCGATCGGCATTCTGCTCTTGTGCGTCATGGACGCATTCTTGACGTTGATCCTGCTGCAAAGGGGCGCGGTCGAGGTGAATCCCTTCATGGCGGGGCTCATCTACCGCAATGTGGCGATGTTCGCGGGGCTGAAAATGGCCATGACCAGCGCCGGCATCATCCTGATGGTGTACCTCGCGCGCTACCGATTCATGCGGCTGCTGCAAGTCGAGTGGGCGCTCTACGGGGTCCTGATCGCGTACGCAAGTCTCATCCTGTACGAGATTTCCCTCATCAAAGGCAGCGTCGGCGAGTCGATCTTGTAATTCTGCCGGGCGCCGTCACATTCCATATTGTGGCGCCTTCGGCTAAACTAGGAACCGGTTCCTAATCCCGCTCCCGCCTCTCATCATGTTGATGTACTTGAGGTTTTTCACCGTTCCAAGCCTATGAGTCAATCACTCGCCGATCAATTAGCCACCACGGCGCTTTCCGGCGGCAATGCCGATTTCATCGAGGATCTCTACGAGCAGTTCCTGAAGGATCCGAGCGCCGTCGACCCGACCTGGGCCGCCTACTTCGGTCAATTCAAGGGAGCCGCCGAAGTTGCCCATGGCCCGATCCGCGAGCGCTTGTCGGCGAGTCTGAAGTTGCCGCCCGCGCGCGGCGGGGCTCCCGGCGGCGAGTCGGACGGGGCCAGCGCCAAGCAGGGCGCCGTGTCCCGCCTCATTCAGATCTATGCGAATCGCGGTCACCTCATCGCCAACTTGGATCCGCTGGGTTTGGAGGTACGCGCCAAGCCCTATGTGCTCGATCCGGAATACCTCGGCCTGTCGGACGCCGACCTCGACACGGAATTCTTCACCGGCAGCCGCAATCACGCGATTCCGGAGCGCGCCAAGCTCAGGAACATACTCGCCGACCTGAAATTCATCTACACCGATACGATCGGCGCGGAGTTCGCCCACGTTTCGAACTCGGATGAGCGCCTGTGGCTGCAGGATAACTTCCAAGTGGCGCGCATGCAGCGCCGCTTCAGCACCGACGAGAAGAAAAACATTCTCTGGCAATTGACCGCCGCGGAAGGCTTGGAGCGCTATCTGCACACCAAGTACGTGGGGCAGAAGCGATTTTCCCTCGAGGGCGGCGACAGCCTGATCCCCTTGCTCGACGATCTGGTGCAGCAGGGCGGAAGGCTGGGTGTGGAGGAGACCATCATCGGCATGGCGCATCGGGGCCGCCTCAACGTGCTGGTGAATCTGCTCGGCAAGTCGCCGAAGGATTTGTTCGGCGAATTCGAAGGCCAGTACGATCTGGCCAAGCTGCGCGGCTCGGGCGACGTCAAGTACCACAAGGGATTCTCCTCCGACTTGAAGACCGCGTGGGGCAACGTGCACGTCGCGCTGGCGTTCAATCCTTCGCACCTGGAGGTCGTCAACGCGGTGGTCGAGGGCTCGGTGCGCGCGCGCCAGGAGCGGCGCGTCGATGCGCCGGGCGACAAGGTGTTGCCGGTGCAGATTCACGGCGACGCCGCATTCGCCGGACAAGGCGTCATCATGGAGACGCTGCAGCTTTCGCAAGCCCGCGGCTTCTACACCGGCGGCTCGGTGCACGTCATCATCAACAATCAGGTGGGATTCACCACCAGCGATCCGCACGACGCGCGCTCCACGCTGTACTGCTCCGATGTCGCGAAGATGGTCGAAGCGCCGATCTTCCACGTCAACGCCGATGATCCCGAGGCGGTGTGTTTCGTCACGCGGTTCGCACTCGAGTACCGGATGAAATTTCACAAGGACGTGGTGATCGACCTGGTGTGCTACCGGCGCCACGGCCACAACGAGGCCGACGAACCCGCGGCCACCCAGCCGCTCATGTACCAGGTCATTCGCAAGAAGCCGACTGCGCGCCAGATCTACGCGGACAAGCTCGCAGCTGAGGGAGTGCTGCCGGCCGCGGAGGCTGCCGCGATGATGGAGCAGTACCGCAACGGCCTGGATGAGGGCAAGCCGCAGGCGCGCGCCGCGCTCGGCCTCATCGGCAACAAGTACACGGTGGATTGGACCGAGTACCTGGGCGCGGATTGGTCGGAGCCGGTGAAGACCGCGGTCGACATGGGCCGGTTGCGCGCGCTCGGCAAGGCGGTCACTTCGTATCCCTCGGATTGGGTGCTGCACCCGCGCGTTCTCGCCATCATGCAGGCCCGCGAGAGAATGATGAGCGGCGAACTCGCGCTCGACTGGGGTGCGGCCGAAACGCTGGCGTACGCCAGCCTGGTCCAGGATGGATATTCGGTGCGCCTCACCGGCCAGGACAGCGGCCGCGGCACCTTCTTTCATCGTCACGCGGTGCTGCACGATCAGGCCACGGACCGGCGCTACGTGCCGTTGCAGCATGTGGCGAGCAATCAGCCGGCGTTCACGGTGACCGATTCGGTGCTCTCGGAAGAGGCGGTGATGGGCTTCGAGTACGGCTACTCGACCACCGAGCCGCATTGCCTGACGATTTGGGAAGGGCAGTTCGGCGATTTCTGCAACGGCGCGCAGGTCATCATCGATCAGTTCATCAGTTCCGGCGAAGCCAAATGGGGCCGCCTGTCCGGCATCACCCTGTTCCTGCCGCACGGCTACGAAGGCCAGGGGCCCGAGCATTCGTCGGCCCGCTTGGAGCGTTTCCTACAGCTGTGCGCCGAGTACAACATGCAGGTGTGCGTGCCGTCGACTCCAGCCCAGATGTTCCACATGCTGCGCCGGCAAATGGTGCGCCCGCTGCGCAAGCCGCTCATCGTGATGACGCCGAAGAGCTTGCTGCGCCATCCCTTGGCGGTGTCGCGGCTTGAAGAACTGGGCACGGGCGGGTTCTACCCTGTGATCGATGAGATCGACGATCTGAAGGCCTCGGCTGTGACGCGTGTCGTGTTGTGCAGCGGCAAGGTTTATTTCGATTTGCTCAAGGCGCGACGCGAAGTCAAAGCGGACTCGGTCGCCATCGTGCGCCTCGAGCAGCTCTATCCCTTTCCGTCGGAAGAGTACGAGGCGATCCTGCGCAAGTATTCGAATGCCCGGGAGATCGTCTGGTGTCAGGAAGAGCCGCAGAACCAGGGCAGTTGGTATCAGATCCGCCACCGGTTGCAATCGAAGCTGGGACCCCAGCACGAACTTCTCTACGCAGGACGCGCGGGCGCGGCGGCCCCGGCCACCGGCATTGCCGCCCTGCACGAGCAGCAGCAGAAAAACCTGGTCGCCGCGGCCCTGCAGGGCATGCCGCCGGAAGAGACTTCTCGACAAACAATGCGCCTACCGGCGGCTCAAACTAGGACAGCTTAATGACTATCGAAGTTCGCGTGCCGCAGCTGCCGGAGTCGGTGGCTGACGCCACGCTCGTCTCATGGCATAAGAAACCCGGCGATGCCGTGGCACGGGATGAAAATCTCGTGGACTTGGAGACGGACAAAGTGGTCCTGGAGGTTCCCGCTCCCACGAACGGCGTGCTCCGTGAAATCAAGCTCCAAGACGGGACCACGGTCACCAGCGGTCAGGTCTTGGCCATCATCGAGGAGGGTGCCGCGGCCGCAGCAGCAGCGCCCATCGCTGCAGTCACGCCCGCCGCCTCCGCCGGGGCGGCCAAAGCCGGCTCAGCCGCAGCCGCTGCGAAACTGAGCCCCGCCGCGAAGCGCGTGGTTGAGGAGAACCAGGTCGACCCCAAGGCCGTGACGGGTTCCGGTAAAGACGGGCGTGTGTCGAAATCGGACGTGGTCAACTATCTGTCGTCAAAAGATGCCGCAGCGCCGCCCGCGTCTGCACCCGCTCCGGCTCCCGCATCAGCGCCCAGTTCCAAGGCGCCGGCGCCGCCTGCCCCAGGCGCGCGGGGTGCGCGTACCGAGCAGCGTGTGCCGATGACCCGGCTGCGGGCAAAGATCGCCGAGCGCATGGTTCAGGCGCAATCCACCCAGGCCCTGCTGACCTCATTCAACGAAGTGGATCTGAAGGCCGTCAACGAATTGCGCGCCCGCTACAAGGACTCGTTCGAGAAACAACATGGCGTGAAACTCGGCTTCATGTCGTTCTTCGCGAAGGCCTGCGTCGAGGGGCTCAAGAAATTTCCGACCGTCAACGCCTCGGTCGAAGGCAGCGACATCGTTTATCACGAATACTTCGACATCGGCGTCGCCGTGTCCACGGACCGCGGGCTGATCGTTCCGGTGCTGCGCGATGCCGACCTGCAGAGCTTCGCGGATATCGAGAAGTCCATCGCCAATTTCGCCGGGCGCGCCCGTGCGGGGACCATCACGATGGAGGAACTCACGGGCGGCACCTTCACCATCACCAACGGCGGGGTGTTCGGGTCGCTGCTCTCGACGCCCATCGTCAATGCTCCGCAGAGTGCGATTCTCGGCATGCACAAGATTCAGGATCGTGCCGTCGTCATCGACGGCCAGGTAGTCGTGCGCCCCATGATGTACATCGCCCTGACCTACGACCATCGCATCATCGACGGACGCGAGGCGGTGCAGTTCCTGGTGACCGTCAAGCAATGCCTCGAGGACCCGGCGCGCATGGTGCTCGGGGTATGAGCGAGGTCTACGACGTCATCGTCATCGGCTCAGGGCCGGCGGGCTACCCTGCGGCGATTCGCGCAGCGCAGAACAAGCTGAAGGTCGCGTGCATCGACGAATGGAAGAACACGGACGGCAGTTTTGCCTTCGGCGGCACCTGTCTCAACGCCGGTTGCATTCCGTCGAAAGCACTGCTCGAGTCTTCCGAGCTCTACCAGCGCGCCAAGGACGAATTCGCGGCGCATGGCATCAAGATCGGCGCTCTGGAACTCGACCTCGCCGCCATGCAGAAACGGCGTGCGTCCGTCGTCAAGGTCATGTCGGGCGGTGTCGCAGCGCTGTTCAAGGCGAACGGCGTCACCGGTATTCAAGGGCACGGACGGCTCCTGCCCGGAAACCGGGTGCTGGTGACCGGCGCGGATGGCGCCGAAAAGACCCTCGAGGCCACGCATGTGGTGCTGGCCTCGGGTTCGGTGCCCGTCCGGCTCAAGAACGTGCCGCACGACGGCAAGTACATCGTCGATTCCTGGAATGCGCTGGAGTTCGACGCCGTCCCCGCACGCCTCGGCGTGATCGGTGCCGGTGTGATCGGCCTCGAACTCGGCAGCGTCTGGCGCCGCCTGGGCAGCGAGGTCACGGTGCTCGAGGCCCTTCCCCAATTCCTGCCCATCGCCGATGGGGCCATCGTGAAGGAGGCCCAGCGCCACTTCAAGAAGCAGGGACTCGACATCAAGCTGGGAGCGAAGGTCTCCGCCGCGACGGTCGCGGGCGGCGCGGTGGACGTGGTCTATACCGATGCGCAAGGCGAGCATACGCTCCAAGTGGACAAGCTGGTGGTAGCCGTCGGGCGCCGGCCCTTCACGGAGGGGTTGCTGGCGGAGGGCACCGGAGTGCGGCTCGATGAGCGCGGCTTCATTCAAGTCGACGAACATTGCCGCACCGGTGTGCCGAACGTCTGGGCGATCGGCGACGTGGTGCGCGGACCCATGCTCGCGCACAAGGGCAAGGAGGAGGGCGTCATGGTCGCCGACTTGATCGCCGGCCATTTCGGCGAAGTGAACTACAAGGTCATTCCGTCGGTGATCTACACCGCTCCGGAAATCGCCTGGGTCGGGCAGACCGAAGAGCAGGTCAAGGCGAGCGGCCGACCCTACAAGGTAGGTACCTTTCCCTTTTCGGCGAGCGGACGCGCGCGGGCCATGGAAGCCGCGCAAGGGTTGGCGAAAGTCGTCTCCGCCAAAGACGACGATGAGGTTCTCGGCGTTCACGTGATCGGCCCGATGGCGGGCGAGCTGATCGCCGAGGCCGTGCTCGCGATGGAATATTCGGCAAGCACCGAGGACATTCAGCGCACCATCCATGCGCATCCGACCCTGTCGGAGGCGATCCACGAGGCCGCCCTTGCGGTGGACAAGAAGGCCATCGACGGGATCAACCGCTAGCCCTCATGTTCTTGCTGCGCCATGGCCAAAGCTATTTCAACCAGCTTTACAACGCGACGCGCGTCGATCCGGGAATCGAAGATCCGGAATTGACGCCGCTTGGGCTGGAGCAGGCCGCGGCCGCCGCGGCGCGACTGGCCGACACTCCGCTCACCCGCATCATCATCTCGCCTTTCACCCGCGCGTTGCAGACCGCCCAGCCCATCGTGAAGATGCACAAGGCATCCGTCAGAATCATGCCGGAGGTCCGCGAGCAGGCCGCGTATAGCTGCGACATCGGCAGTGCGCCCGAGGTGCTCGCGAGCCGCTTTCCGCATCACGATTTCGCACACCTGCCGGCGCGCTGGTGGCACGACGGCATGGAAACGGCACAGCAGACCAAGGAGCGCGCGCTAGCGTTTCGAACCCTCATGGCCGCCCGCGGCGACAGCGCGACGACGCTCTTGGTCGGTCACTGGGCGTTCATTCTCGCATTGACCGGAACCGCGCTCGCCAACGGCGAAATCCTGGAATACGACCTTACTTTTTGCGCCGCGCGCTGATCACGTTGGCCAGTTGCGCGATGCGCCCGAGCACCTGCGAGAGCTGCGGCAATCCCGTGATCGAGATCTTGATGTGCATATGAGCCACGTTGTCGCGTTTGTCGGTGACCGTGTTCATGCCTAGGATGCTGATCTTGTCGTCCGCCAGTGCGGCACTGACGTCGCGCACCAGCCCGCGCCTGTCGAAGGCCTGCACCTCGATTTCCACGGGGAATTCCTTGGAGGCGAGCTTGCCCCAGGCGACTGCCAGCACGCGCGCCGGGGACTTGTGGCTGAGGCGGGCCAGATTCGCGCACGACTGCGCATGAATGCTGACGCCCCTGCCCACCGTGATGTAGCCGGTGATCGCCTCGGGCGGCACGGGCTTGCAGCAGCGCGCGTAGGTGGACAGCAGATCGCCCACGCCCTGGACCTCAGCCTCGGGCTCGCGGACTTGAGCGGGGCGGGCTCGCAGCGGCTGCTCGGTGTGCAACTCCCGTGCGTGAAGAATGCGCTGAATGGCTCCCGCCACTTGCGCAGGACTCACATCACCCAACCCCAAGGCCTCGTGCAGATTCTCGGTGCTGGATAATTTAAGTTCGTTCAGCAGCTCGGGGATGGGCGGGCTCGCCACCCCCAGGCGCTGTATTTCGCGATCGAACAGTGCCCGTCCCTCCGCCTTGTTCTGCGTCTCGTTCTGCTTGCGAAACCAGGCGCGCACCTTGTTGCGGTTGCGAGGGCTGGCCAGAAAGCCCGATTGAGGGGACAGCCAGTCGCGCGAGGGATGGGCTGCCTTGCCGGCGATTATCTCCACCGTCTCACTGTTCTTGAGCTGGTAGTCGAGCCCCACCATGCGCCCGTTGACCTTGGCGCCGCGGGTGCGATGACCCAGATCGGTATGCACCTGATAGGCGAAATCCAACGGCGTGCCGCCCACGGGCACATCCACGATCTCGCCCTTGGGCGAGAGGACATAGATCCGGTCCTGGAAAAGATCGACGCGCATGCGGTCGAGAAAGTCCCGCGGCGTGTCGCCGCCATCGGCGGGCGCCAATAGGGAGCGCAGTTGGTTGATCTTGCGTTCGTACGCCTGGTCGACCCGGCCTCCCTCCTTGTAGCGCCAGTGCGCCGCCACGCCGCGTTCGGAGTTGGCATGCATTTCGTGCGTGCGGATCTGGATCTCCACGGCTTGCGCGCCGGGTCCGATGACCGCCGTATGAATCGAACGGTATAGATTGTCCTTCGGGGTCGCGATGTAGTCGTCGAATTCCCCGGCGATGAACTGCCACAGCGAGTGCACGACGCCGAGCGCCGCATAGCAATCGGCGACGCTATTCACCAGCACGCGCGCGGCGCGAACGTCCATGAGTTGCTCGAAGGCCAGCTGCTTGGCCTGCATCTTGCGCCAGATGCTGTAGATGTGCTTCGGCCGGCCTTCGATGACCGCCTCGACGCCGGCGTTGCCCAGCTCGCGGTGCAGCGTCGATTGTAATTCGTGCATGTAGCGCTCGCGCTCGGAGCGCCGCATATTGAGGGCGGCGGCGATGTGCTTGTAGTCGGCAGGTTGCAGGTAGCGGAAGGAGAGGTCTTCCAGTTCCCACTTCAACTGCCACACGCCCAGCCGGTTGGCGAGCGGCGCGTAGACCTCGCGGGTTTCGGTCGCGAGCTTGCGCTGCAGGTGCGGGTCGAGCGATTTTGCGGCGCGCATTTTCTGCAATTGTCCGGCAAGCCGCACCACCACCAGGCGCACATCGCCGATCACGGCCAGCAGCATCTTGCGCAGCGCCTCCGCCTGGCCCGACTCGAGACCCTGCTCGGGCTTCCAATCGTCGCTCAGGCCGAATTCCCCCAATTGGCCCAAGGCGCGTGCCAGGTGCACGGCATCGGCACCGAAGCGTTTTTCCGCGCCCACGGGGTCCAGGACTTTGGCATCGAGCAGCGGCTGCAGCATGGCTGCGATCACCACATCGTCGTCGGCATCGAGAGTGCGCACGATGTCCGCGACATCCAGGCCCGCGCGCACCTTCCCCAAGTCCGCGCCCGGCAGGTCGAGCGCGCGCGCCGCTGCAAAGGCCGTATCCACCCGCTCGCTCGCCGTGACCCGGGTTAAAGCCGTTGTTTCCATTTGGATTGCGCTGATAGAGCCTGTGGGTTTAAGCGCCTATTGCCGGTATCATACCCGCCCAATGACGGATCCGATGGTGCGACTGGGATTGGAACGCTTGCGTGGCGCTGAAACAGCGAGCGTGCGCGTGCTCGGCATCGATCCTGGCTCCCAACGCACGGGATTCGGGGTCCTGGATGCGGTGGGCCAGCGATTGACCTATGTGGCCAGCGGAGTGATTCGCACCGACAAAGGCGAATTTGCCGAGCGGTTGTGCGAAATCTTTCGCTGCATGCGGACCATCGTCGCGCAGTACAGGCCGCAGGAGATCGCCATTGAGCGCGTTTTCGTCAATCGCAATCCGGACAGTGCGTTGAAATTGGGTCAGGCTCGCGGCGCCGCGATCTGCGGCATCGCAGACTCCAATGCCGAAGTGTTCGAGTACGCGACGCGGCAGATCAAGCAGGCCGTGGTCGGTTCGGGGAGCGCGGAAAAGGCGCAGGTTCAGCTCATGATGAAAAGCCTCCTGAAGCTCGAAGGTCGGGTGTCGGCGGATGCCGCGGACGCCCTTGCCGCGGCCGTTTGCCATGCGCTACGGGGCCGCGTCCGGAGCTCGATGCTGCGGGCGGCGGGACGCGCGTGATCGGATTCCTCAAGGGCCGGTTGGCGGTCAAGCAGCCGCCGATGCTCATGGTCGACGTGAACGGCGTCGGCTATGAAATGGAAGCTCCGATGTCGACCTTTTACGGCCTGCCGGCGGCCGGCGAGCCGGTGGCGCTGTTCACCCATCTGGTGGTCCGCGAAGACGCGCACATCTTGTACGCCTTCGGCACCGACGGCGAGCGGCGGCTGTTTCGCGGGCTGCTCAAGGTCTCCGGAGTCGGACCCAAGATCGCGCTGGGCATTCTGTCCGGCGCGAGCGTCGAGGATTTCCTGCGCACCGTCGAAGCCGAGGATGTGGTGATGCTCACGCGTATTCCGGGCATCGGCCGCAAGACGGCCGAGCGCGTGATCATCGAGATGCGCGACAGCGTCAAGAAACTCTCGATGCCGGTGGCCGCGGGCAGCCCGGCGGGCACCGACTCGGCTGCGAGTGCGCAAAGCGAGGCCTTCAGCGCCTTGATCGCGCTGGGCTACAAGCCCCCGGAAGTAGTCCGGCTGTTGAAGTCGGTCGACGCTGCGGATCTCGCCACCACCGAAATCATACGCCGCGCGCTCAAGGCGGCGGTCAAGGCATGAACTCCCCCCATGGGAATTGAACAGGATCGAATCGTCGCGGGGCCGGCCAAGCGGGAGGACGAGGCCGCCGACCGCGCCGTGCGCCCGAAGAGCCTCGCCGAGTACGTGGGACAGTCGACGGTGAAGACGCAGATGGAGATCTTCATCCAGGCAGCGCGCAATCGGGGTGAGGCGCTCGATCATGTGCTCATCTTCGGACCACCGGGGCTCGGCAAGACGACTCTGGCGAACATCATCGCCAATGAACTGAAAGTGAATCTGCGGCAGACCTCGGGCCCCGTCTTGGAGCGCCCCGGCGATTTGGCGGCGTTGTTGACCAATCTCGAACCGCGCGATGTGCTTTTCGTCGACGAGATTCATCGATTGAGCCCCGTGGTCGAAGAAGTCCTGTATCCCGCCATGGAGGATTCGCAGCTCGATCTCATGATAGGCGAGGGTCCCGGAGCGAGGTCGATCAAACTCGATCTGCCGCCGTTCACCCTGGTGGGCGCAACCACCCGGGCGGGTCTTCTGACCTCGCCCCTGCGGGACCGCTTCGGCATCGTGCAGAGGCTGGAGTTTTATTCCACCGAGGACTTGAAGAGAATCGTCACCCGCAGCGCATCCATCATGAAATTGCAGCTGCAGGCAGATGGTGCCCACCGCATCGCAGAGCGCTCGCGCGGCACGCCGCGCATTGCGAACCGCCTGCTGCGCCGGGTGCGCGACTTCGCCGAGGTCAAGGCGGCCGGTCTCATCAGTGCGGAAGTGGCGATCGCAGCGCTCGACATGTTGGAAGTGGATCCTCAAGGCTTCGACACGCTCGATAGAAAGCTCTTGTTGACGGTGATCGAGAAGTTCGAGGGCGGGCCGGTCGGCGTCGACAGCCTGGCGGCCGCCATGAGCGAGGAGCGCGGCACGATCGAGGACGTCATCGAGCCCTTTCTCATTCAGCAGGGATTCCTGATGCGCACCGCGCGTGGCCGCGTCGCGACGCGCAGCGCCTACGCGCATTTCGGGCTGGCCGCGCCGCCGATCGACCGGGATTTGAATCTGCCCCTGTTCCGGGACGCGCAGTAATGCCGCCGGCGCACGTGGCGCCCCATGCCGCGCACCGCTTCGACATTCGCACGAGAATCTACTGGGAGGACACGGATGCGGGCGGGGTGGTGTACTACGCCAACTACCTGAAGTTCATGGAGCGCTGCCGCTCGGACTGGCTGCGGGCGCTCCGTGTCGATCAAAATCGGTTACGGGCCGAGCGGCAGCTGCAATTTGCGGTGGTGAGTGTGACCGTGGATTTCATGCGCCCCGCCGTGCTGAATGATGAAGTTCTCGTCACCGCGGAACTGGAGCGCTTGAGCGGTGCCACAATCGTATTCAAGCAAACAATCGTGCGCGGCGACGCGCAGCTCATCGATGCACGCGTGCGCGTCGCCTGCCTCGATTCGGGCACGCTGAAACCTCGTCCGATTCCGAAGGACTTATTCGTGGAGTGGCGCAATGGGCAATGACTTATCGATCTGGACCCTGGTGCTCGATGCGAGCGTCATCGTTCAGGCGGTTATGGTATTGCTGATGATCGCGTCCGTGGCATCGTGGGCCATTATCTTCAAGAAAGGCCGCGTCATCTCGCATTCGCGCCGCCAGGCCGACCAATTCGAGACCGCATTTTGGTCCGGCGGCGATTTGACCGCGCTATATCGCAGCATCGAGACCAAGGGGCGCGCGGGGACCGGCGAGCAGAGCATTTTCGAGTCCGGCTTCGGCGAGTTCAGCCGGCTGCGCCAGCTCGGCACACCTACCGATCAACTGCTCGAAGGCGCGCGCCGCGCGATGCGGGTCGCCCAGATGCGCGAAATGGATCGCCTCGAACGCAATCTCGCCACGCTGGCGACGGTCGGATCCACCAGTCCCTACGTCGGCCTGTTCGGCACCGTGTGGGGCATCATGAGCGCCTTCCACAATCTCGGTAACGTACAGCAGGCCACCCTGGCCGCGGTGGCACCGGGCATTGCCGAGGCGCTGATTGCCACGGCCATCGGGCTGTTCGCCGCGATTCCCGCGGTCATCGCCTACAACCGGTTTGCCGATCAGGTCACCCGCTTGGAACTGCGGTTCGACACCTTCGTGGAAGAGTTCTCCACCATCCTGCAGCGCCACGGACCGGCCCGAGCGGCTCAAGGGTAACGCATGCCCAAGCCCCTTCGCCGCCGCAGACTCATGGGGGAAATCAACGTAGTGCCCTACATCGACGTCATGTTGGTGTTGCTGGTGATCTTCATGATCACCGCGCCGTTGCTCAAGGAAGGGGTCAAAGTGGATTTGCCGGACGCCGGCGCCAAGCCCATCGATCCGGAGTTCCTGGCCAAGCACGAGCCGCTGATCGTGACCATCGATGCGCGTGGCCGTCTCTACGTCAATTTCGGACCGAATCCAGACAAGCCCGCCACGGAGGCGACGGTGAGCGCACGCACGGCGGCGCTGCTGCGCCGCGACCCGCAAACTCCGATCCTGGTCAAGGCCGACACCACGGTCCCCTACGGTACGGTGGTGCGCGCCATGGTGCTGTTGCAACATGCCGGCGCGGCGAAGGTCGGATTTCTCACGGATCCCGTGCGCCCTCCGGCGCGGGGGCAACCCAGCGGGGCCGGCGGCGGTGCTGGTTGAATGCGGGACTTCTTGCGTGAACATTGGTGGGCGGTCGTCTTGTCCGTCTTGTTTCACGGGCTGCTGGTGGGAAGCCTGGTGATCGCTGCGCTGATGTCCGCCCGTCGAACCCCGCCGAGCGTGCAGCCGCTGCCCATCGATGCGGTAGTGGTGAGTTCGCAGGTGCTGCATGCCTCGCGGGCTGCCCAGGAGCGGGCCGAGCAAGAGGCGGCGGCGGCCAAGGCCGCACAAGAGGCCAAAGCGGCGCAACAGGCCAAAGCCGCCGAAGACGCCAAAGCCGCCGAAGATGCCAAGGCGGCGGAAGAGGCGAAAGCCGTGCAAGATGCCAAGGCAACAGCTCAGGCGAAGGCGGCCGCTGACACTAAGGCTGAGGCGGCTGCGGCGGATGCTGCCAAGGCCGCGGCGGCCGAGCAGCAGAAGGCGCAGCAGGCGAGACGGGCGGCGGAGGCCGACCTTGCAGAGCAAGCGAAGCGAGAGGCCGACGCGAAGAAGGCCGCCGAGGCCAAGCAGGCCGCGGAGGCGAAACAAGCGGCCGAGGTGAAGCGCATTGCGGATGCCAAACATGCGGCCGACGATCGGGCACGGGCTGACCGGGAGGCTGAATTGCGCAGGCAATTGGCCGACGAGGAGCACCGCAGCGCCGTGGAGTCGGGTCCCTTGCGCGACAGCTATATCGCCCAGCTGCGCAATCGAATTCAAAATGCCTGGATCAAGCCTCCGTCGGCGAGCGTGGGTCTTGACTGCTTGGTCGCAGTGACCCAGATTCCGGGCGGCGAGGTAACGAGCGCGCGCGTCACCCAGTGCAACGGCGATGCAGCCGCCCGTCAATCGATCGAGAATGCGGTGTATCGTGCATCGCCCCTGCCGGAACCCAAGGATCCGGCGCTGTTCGAGAGAAACTTTGTATTCAGGTTCCACCCCGATGAATAGACGCATTTTATTTTTGATAGCCATCGGCTGCTTCGTGCTCTGCCCGCGTTCTTGGGCGGAACTGGTAGTCGAAATAACCAAGGGACAGGCCGAGGCCATTCCGATCGCGATCGTCCCCTTCAGTTCGCCGGAGGCCGCCGCGGCGTCCTTCGACGTGGCGCAGCTCGTGGGCAACGATCTGGCGCGCAGCGGCCGCTTCAAGACGACGGATCGCAAAGACATGATCGAGCAGCCACATACCGGCGCGGGCATTTCCTTCGATGATTGGCGCAGGCTCAACAACGATTACATCGTGGTCGGACAAGTTCAGCCGACAGGGCCCGACCGCTACCAGATCACTTTCGAACTCTACAATGTGCTCACACGGCAGCGGCTGCTGGGCTACCAATTCAGCGCCAACAAAACCGGATTGCGGATCGCGAGCCACCAGGTCGCTGACATGGTATTCGAGAAGATATTAGGGATTCGGGGCGCGTTCGCTACTCGTATCGCCTATATCGCGGTGCTGGGTTCGTTGCCGCACCGAGACTACCGGCTCATTGTGTCGGACGCGGACGGTGAGAATCCCCACGTCGTGATGCAATCGAACGAGCCTCTCATGTCGCCGGCGTGGTCGCCGGACGGTCAGAGTCTGGCCTACGTCTCCTTCGAGAACCGCCTGCCGTCGGTGTACGTGCAACTCTTGAGGACGGGAGAGCGGCGGCGGGTGTCGGATCACGCGGGCGTGAATCAGGCGCCGGCGTGGTCGCCGGACGGCAGGAAATTGGCGCTCACGCTCTCGACGAGGGACGGGAATCTGGACGTCTACGTCATGGACCTGGCCACACAGGCTCTGACCCGCATCACCGACGATCCCGGAATCGACACCGAGCCCCAGTGGTCCAAGGACGGGCAAAGTCTGTACTTCACGTCCGACCGCGCGGGCGGCCCGCAGATCTATAAGGTCGGGATTCAAGCCGGCGACAAACCGCGCCGTTTGACGTTTCAAGGCAGCTACAACGCGCGCCCCAGGATCTCGCCCGACGAATCGCAGCTGGCCTTCGTCACCCAGGAGGATGGGGCCTACCGCATAGCGACCATGGACCTTCGCGGGCGGGGCGATACCCTAGTGCTCACCAAGGGCCGCTTTGACGTCAGCCCGAGTTTCGCGCCGAATGGCGCCGAGATCATTTACGCGAGCCGCGACCGCGGGCGCGGCGTGCTCGCCCTGGTCAGCGCCGACGGCCGAGTCCAGGAACGGTTGGTCTCGAGCGAGGGTGAATTGCAGGAGCCGGCGTGGGCGCCCTTTTGAGGCAAAGTACACAAATGCGGTGTTCGCCGGTAGGCTTAGGTATCACGACAATCGGATGGAGACGAATATGAAAAGAAACATCTCGGTCGCATTGCTATTGGCGGGAGCGTTACTGCTCTCGGGTTGCAAGCACCCCCCGCTAAAGGATGCGCCGAACGCCGGGGCCCAGGCCCAGGGATCATCCGATGCGGCAGGCGCGACCTCGCAGGGTCTCAATGGCGCCGCCGGCGCCGAGGGCGGAGCCCTGGGCGGAGCGGCTGCGACCGGTGCGCTAGCGCGCACGGTGATCTACTTCGACTTCGACAAGTCGGAGATCAGGCCCGAGTTTGCCGACGTCGTCTCAGCCCACGCGCGCAATCTGACCGGTCACCCCAACCTCAAGATGAAGCTCGAAGGCAACACCGACGAGCGCGGTACCCGTGAGTACAACATCGGACTCGGTGAGCGGCGCGCACAGGCGGTACGCCGCGCTCTGATGCTGCAAGGGGTCGCGGAGTCCCAGCTCACCACGGTCAGTTTCGGCGCCGAGCGGCCGGCGGCGGAAGGGGATGATGAGACGGCATGGGCGAAGAACCGGCGCGTGGAACTGGTCTACCTGCCGTGATCACGCGGATTTCCCGTGGATCGTTCGGCTTGAGCGCGGCTTGCATCGCCGCGCTCGCGATGGTGGGCTGCGCGTCCACGCCGCCGGATCAGGACCCGGTGCAAATCAAGCTGAACGACGTCGATACTCGCCTGGCGCGCATCGAGAGGGTGCTGGCCAATCAAAGCCTGCTCGATCTTGCCAATCAAAACGAGGCGCTGCGCGCCGACTTGCGCGCCATGCACAACGATATCGATCAATTGACGAACAGTCTCGAAGCCGGCCGCAAGCAGCAACGAGACCTGTACGCCGACCTCGACCGGCGCATGAAGGCCTTGGAGTCGCGGGGTGGTGCCGCGGCCGGATCGGGTGCCGGCGCGGCGTCGGGCGATGCGGGAGCAGGGGGCTCCGGCGCCGATTCGGCGGCGGGCGCCGCCGACGACAAAGCGGCGTACCAGACGGCCTTCGATCTGCTGAAAAACAGTCAGTACGATCGCGCCATCGCGGCGTTCCAGAAGTTCCTGGCCACTTATCCCACCAGTCAGCTGGCGGACAACGCCCAGTATTGGCTGGGCGAGGCCTACTACGTCAACAAATCCTTTCCCGAAGCGCAGGCTGCCTTTCAGCGGGTGGTGGACAAGTATCCGCAGTCGCGCAAGCGACCGGACGCCTTGCTCAAAATCGGTTATTGCCAGTACGAGTTGAAGCAGTTTGATCAGGCCAAAGGGACCCTGAGTCAAGTGACCTCGCAGTTCGCCGACACGCCCGCCGGGCATTTGGCGCAGCAGCGGCTGGACAAAATGGCCACCGAGCAACATTGATTGACCCAGCAGAGAAATCCGAGCGATTGCGCATCAACGAGATATTTCATTCGTTGCAGGGCGAGGCCGATGCCGTCGGATATCCAACGGTATTCGTGCGCCTTACCGGATGTCCGCTACGCTGCCAATACTGCGACACCGAGTATGCGTTCCATGCCGGCGACTGGCTGGGCATCGATGCCATCGTAGACAAGGTGCGCGGTTACGGTGCGGAGCACGTCTGTGTGACCGGCGGGGAACCCCTGGCCCAGCCGAATTGCCTGAAGCTGCTCGAGCGCCTGTGCGACGCCGACTTCCAGGTGTCGCTCGAAACCAGCGGGGCATTGGACATCGGGCCGGTCGACGGCCGGGTGTCGCGGGTGGTCGATGTCAAGACGCCGGGCTCGCGCGAAGCCCACCGCAATAGACTCGAGAACTTCGAGCTCCTGTCCCTGCGGGACCAAGTGAAGTTCGTGATCTGCTCGCGCGAGGACTACGACTGGAGCAAGGCGTTCTTGAGGGAGCACGGATTGCCCGGGCGCTGCCGGATATTGTTTTCGCCGAGCTACGGTGAGGTGACGCCGACCGCGCTCGCGGACTGGATACTGGCGGACCGCCTGCCAGTTCGCTTCCAACTACAGCTTCACAAAGTGCTGTGGGGCGACATCCCGGGAAAGTGAGTTCTTCGCGCGCCATCGTGCTGCTCTCCGGCGGGCTGGATTCGGCCACCGTTTTGGCAATGGCCGGTGCGCGCGGCTTCGAATGCTATGCACTGAGCGTGCATTATGGTCAGCGCCACAGTGCCGAACTCGAGGCGGCCCGACGAATCGCCGCGATGCTGGGCGCCCGGGAGCATCGAGTCATGGGCGTCGATCTGGCCGGCATCGGCGGATCGGCACTGACCGATACCGGCGTTGCCGTTCCCGAAACGCCGGCCACGGGAATACCGGTCACCTACGTTCCGGCCCGCAACACACTTTTGCTGTCTCTCGCTCTGGGGTGGGCGGAGGTCGTGGGCGCCGCCGATATTTTCGTGGGAGTGAATGCCGTCGACTACTCGGGTTACCCAGACTGCCGCCCGGAGTTCATACAGGAATTCGAGCGTCTGGCGCGAGTGGCGACCAAGGCCGGGGTCGAGGGAGTACCGTTCAAGATTCAGGCGCCCCTCATCGATATGTCCAAGGCCGACATCATCCGCGCGGGCACACTGCTGGGCGTGGATTACGGGATGACGGTATCGTGTTATCAGGCAGGTGCCGATGGTGAGGCGTGCGGCAAATGCGATTCGTGCCGCTTGCGCACGGCAGGTTTTGCCGCCGCGCGCATACCCGATCCCACACGATATCGCTGATCGATTGGCGGTGATCTGCCGCCGAACTTCGGCTATGATGCGCGGCCGATTGGGACGGTAGCTCAGTTGGTAGAGCAAGGCCCTTTTAAGGCTTTGGTCCTGGGTTCGAGTCCCAGCCGTCCCACCAATTATTTATTAATGTAATCAATAGATTACAGTAAATAACTATAATCTATGTTACGCGATAGCGCGGCTTCCCGGTGGTCACGGCAGCCATGCCGCTGCGAAAAGAGCCAAACCAATCACCGGCAGTTTGAGTGAGCGACCCGCCCGGCGTGCGCTGAAAAAGATCGGCACGGATCCGCATTCGCGCCCCCAATCAAAATATCTTGTTGGTCGATGAGGGGATTCGCGTGCGCTCTGCACATTTAGAAGTGAACAGACGTTCTGCTCAGACAAGCTAGCTTGAGCAACTTAAGGGACAACAGCGATAAGCGTTAATCGTCAGTCCAACCAAGGAATGCAAAATGAACAGGATACAACGTGCTTTGACTGCTTTCTTCTTCACGGCTTCTCTCATGGTATTCGGCGTGGCGCCGGCGCAAGTGGGTGACTCATATGGTGGACGGAATTATGGCTTGGAAGTGCCCGCAGTTGAGGCCGATCCCGCTTCTGGTGTGCGGGGGTCGCTCGGCATTTCCCTTGAAAATTTTAGTCTCAGTAATGATCTCGGGAAGCTCGTGTTTTTGCTGAACGGTGGATTTGCGCTGCTGTTCGGCGGTTTCGCGTTTTTCGCTGCCGCCAAGCATCAGCGCGAGCCGATCCGCGATCATGATCATTTCGGCGATTGGAGATCCGGAAATTCTGTGACTTCGATTTGATCCCGCGCGAGCGCGCCGGACTCCCTTGAGCCGATGTTTTCTTCGAACTGAACACAGCCCCATGTTCCGATCGCCCAACCACTATGGGCGTAGGCCGAGCCAATCCACGGCGTCCGCCCTTTTTATCTTCTCGTAGAATGGCCTGAATTATTTGCCCGCCGCATCTGGTGGCGCCAGAAAAGACAACGGCAGGCCAGCTTGTCGCGAACGATGTCGGAAAATGCGCCGGGCTCCTCGCATGCAGGGGGGTGTGCATCGTTTGACGGCCGTGACAGACGCGAATAGTCTGAGTCGGCAAAGCCACAAGAGCTAAGGGACCCCGATGTCGGAACGCTCCGGTCAGGTCAGCGAGCTGCTGCAGCAATGGATCCAGGGGGACCAGGATGCGCTGGGTGCGGTAGCACCCGTGATCTACCAGGAACTGCGGCGCCTGGCGCACTACCACCTCCAATCGGAGCGCGCGAATCACACTTTGCAGAGCACCGCGCTCGTCAATGAGGCCTTCATGCAGTTGATCGGCAGCCAACCCGCCCAACTGCAGAACCGCGCGCACTTCGTGGCAATCGCCTCGCGCTTGATGCGCCAAATTCTCGTGCAGTACGCCCGCAGCCGTCAGGCGAGCAAACGCGATGGCGGACTTCAGATCGCACTCGAGGAAATCGCCGAACTGCCGGTCGCTTCCGATGACGAGCTCATCGCCTTGGACGACGCGCTGGAGGAATTGACGCGGATCGATGAACGGCAGGGCAGGATCGTCCAGATGAAGTTTTTCGGCGGTCTGACGGCGCCCGAAATCGCGCAGGTACTCGGGATCTCGCTGGCGACCGTCGAACGGGACTGGGCTACTGCGCGAATCTGGTTGCGTCGTGAAATGACCCGAGCCGGGTCGCCGTGAGCGTGCGCAGCTGGGAGCAAGTCAAAGAGCTGCTGCACCAAGCGCTGGCGCTCGACGCGCACGCGCGTGCCCAATTTCTCGACGAGGTCTGCGCGTCGGACGCGGCGCTGCGCGTGGAGCTGGAGTCGCTGCTGTCGGTCGGCGACCGACTCAGTCCCGAGTTTCTCGGGTCGCCGGCGGCGGCGAAACTTAGGGCCGGCGATGATGCGTTTTCCGCTGCGGGTTTGGCCGAGGGGCAGCAATTTGCCGAGCGTTTCCAACTGATCCGCAAGCTCGGCGAAGGCGGCATGGGGCAGGTATGGCTGGCGGAGCAGACCTTACCCGTGCGCCGCTTGGTGGCCTTGAAGCTGATCAGGGCGGGGATGTACGACGAGGCGGTGGTACGGCGGTTTCAGTCCGAGCGCCAATCACTCGCGATCATGGATCATCCGGCGATCGCCAAGGTGTTCGATGCCGGGGCGACACCCCAAGGTCAGCCGTACTTGGTCATGGAGTATGTGCCAGGGCTGCCGATCACGGAGTATTGCGATCAGCACCGGCTCAAGATCCCCGAGCGGCTGGAGCTGTTCATCCGCGCCTGCGAGGGGGTGCAGCATGCGCACCAGAAGGCCATTATCCATCGCGATTTGAAGCCGGCCAATATCTTGATCGTGGAGGTAGACGGCGAGCCCACGCCACGGATCATCGACTTTGGCCTTGCCAAGGCTACCACGGTGCAGGTGACGGAAGAGACGCTGCACACGCGCATCGGGCAGTTCCTTGGGACTCCCGGCTACATGAGCCCAGAGCAGGTTGATCCGAATATCCAGGACGTCGACACGCGTACCGACGTGTACTCGCTCGGGGTGATTTTGTATGTGCTGCTCACGGGGCTGCAGCCCTTCGAGACGAAGCGGCGCGAGAAACCACCGCTCGATGTGTGGCTGCGCCAGCTGCGCGAGGAGGAGCCGCCGAGTCCGAGCATCAAGCTCAGCAGCGACCCAGACACGGCGAGTGTCACCTCGGCGGCGCGCGGCACGGCGCCTAAACAACTGGCGAGCGAGCTCAAGGGGGATCTTGACTGGATCGCGATGAAGGCGCTCGAGCGCGATCGCGAGCGCCGCTACAGCACACCCACGGAGCTTGCGGCCGACCTGCGGCACTATCTGAATCATGAACCGGTCACGGCGCGTCCGACGAGCGCGGGCTATCAGCTGGCCAAGTACATACGGCGCCATAGGATCGCGACGCTGGTCACCGCGATAGTCGTTCTTCTTGGAGTGATCACATCGGTGGCGGGACTGTTTGCCGTGCGTAAGGAGCACGAGGCCGAATTTCAGACCGCGCAAGCACGCGAGGCGCAGTCAAGGGCCCTGACGCAAGCCGCCGCTCAACGCCTCCGAGATCAGGACATCGAAGTAGCGCAAGGCATCATTCTCGAAGTACTCACGAATCCCGCCTTCGCGCACGCACGCTCCGCGGCGGCTATCGGTATTTTCCAGGAAATCCGCGCCTCCGACGCGCAGCTCGCGGTGCTTTCCGGCCACAGCGCTCAGCTCCCTTCTGCTGCCTACTCGCCCGACGGCACACGCATCGTGACCGCCTCCAACGACAACACTGCGCGCATCTGGGATGCGAAAACAGGCGCTCAGCTCGCGGTGCTCCTGGGCCATGGCGATCACGTTGAATCCGCCGCCTATTCGCCCGACGGCACACGGATCGTCACTGCCTCACGCGACAAGACCGCGCGCATCTGGGATGCGCACACCGGGGCTCAGCTCGTCCTGCTCTCCGGCCACGTTCACATTTATACAGCCGCCTACTCGCCCGACGGCACGCGCATCGTGACCGCCTCGCACGACCAGGCCGCGCACATCTGGGATGCACGCACCGGGGCTGAGCTCGCGGTGCTTTTAGGTCATGGCGATACCGTCTATTCAGCCGCCTATTCGCCCGACGGCGCGCGCATCGTGACCGCCTCGGCCGACAAGACCGCGCGCATCTGGGATGCGCACTTAGGGAAGCAGCTCGCGGTGCTGTCAGGCCATGGCAATGGCCTTTTTTCCGCCGCGTACTCGCCCGACGGCATGCGCATCGTGACCGCCTCGATGGACAAGACTGCGCGCATCTGGGATGCACTCAACGGCGCGCAGCTCGCGGTGCTCTCCAGCCCCCAGGGCGGTCTCCTCGTTTCCGCCGCCTACTCGCCCGACGGCATGCGCATCGTGACCGCCTCATACGACAACACTGCGCGCATCTGGGATGCGCACGCCGGCACGCAGCTCGCGGTGCTCTCCGGCCACGGCAATACCGTGACGACGGCCGCGTATTCGCCCGATGGCACCCGCATCGTGACCGCCTCATACGACAAGACCGCGCGCATCTGGGATGCGCGTTTGGGCACGCCGCTTGCCCAGCTTTCCGGCCATGACAATCCGGTCCGTGCAGTCGCCTACTCGCCCGACGGCACCCGCATCGTGACCGCCTCTAACGACAAGACCGTGCGCATCTGGGATGCGCACACCGGCGCTCAGCTCGTGGTGCTCTCCGGCCATGGCGATCCGGTCCGCGCAGCCGCCTACTCGCCCGACGGCACTCGCATCGTGACCGCTTCGGAGGACAAGACTGCGCGCATCTGGGATGCGCATACCGGCGCTCAGCTAGCGGTGCTCTTAGGCCATGGCAGTGGCGTCTATTGCGCCGCTTACTCGCCCGACGGCACCCGCATTGTGACCGCCTCGGACGACAAGACTGCGCGCATCTGGGATGCGCACTCAGGGAAGCCGCTCGCCTTGCTCTCCGGCCACGGCGATTTCGTCCAATCCGCCGCCTTCTCGCCCGACGGCACCCGCATCGTGAGCGCTTCGGCAGACACGACTGCGCGCATCTGGGATGCGCGCTCAGGGAGGCAGCTCGCGGTGCTCTTAGGCCACGGTGCTACCCTCAATTCCGCAGCCTACTCGCCCAACGGTGCACGCATCGTGACCGGCTCGGACGACAAGACCGCGCGCATCTGGGATGCACGCTCAGGGACGCAGCTGGCCATGCTTTCCGGCCATGGCGATGCGGTCGATTCCGCAGCCTACTCGCCCAACGGTGCACGCATCGTGACCGGCTCGGACGACAAGACCGCGCGCATCTGGGATGCACGCTCAGGGACGCAGCTCGGTATACTTTCCGGCCACGGCGATGCGGTCGATTCCGCCGCCTACTCGCCCGACGGCGCACGCATCGTGACCGGCTCTTTCGACAAGATGGCGCGCATCTGGGATGCGCGCGTTCCAGCCGGCATCGACGCCCAGATCACATGGGCCACCTCGGCCGAAACCGACCCGTTGTCCGATGTCGATCGAAAGGAACTGGGACTGCCGCTTGATTCGCGTGCCAGAACCTGGCCGACCAAAGCATCGGCCTGCGACCAAGCCACCGCTGCATTCTACGATCCGGCGCGGCTGGCACCTGGCGCGTCACAAGCCAACATCAATGCTGATATTGCCACGTCATCCTGCTCCGCGGAGATTGCCAATTCCGGGCACACCGCGCGATTGGATTACCAAATGGGGCGCGCCTTGCTCGCGAAAGGGGATGTGAACGGCGCGAAGCGGCAGTTCGAATTAGCCGTATCGAACGGTTATCGTGTGGCTCGTATCGACCTCGCCGACCTGCTGGTGAGCGTGACCGCTTCAGTGCCCGATCCGGAACGTGCCGCGACCTTGTACGAAACGGCGTGGCGGGACGGTGTTCACATCGCGGCCTTCGAGCTGGGTCAGCGATACGAATACGGCACCCGGGGTGCCGCGGCAGACGCGACGAAGCCGCCAAAGCAGGATCTGCAACAAGCCTGGTCGTGGTACCAGAAGGGCGCGGACGTGGGCGAACCAAATGCGCTCGCGCGTTTGGCCGAGCGCGAC